>Ga0180438_10011899_pt1 | contig 10427 bp, 10 predicted proteins | sample SS_ome_12_FD_132455 | JGI IMG/M metagenome (GOLD analysis project Ga0180438, IMG submission 132455) | Hypersaline lake sediment archaeal communities from the Salton Sea, California, USA - SS_3_D_2 metaG | ecosystem: Environmental > Aquatic > Non-marine Saline and Alkaline > Hypersaline >... | reverse complement strand
GCATCGTCACTGGCGATATGCTCGATCAGCCAGACGTTCAGCAGTTTCGACAGCTCCTCGGTCACGTCCTCACCGGCCTTGTGGCGCTCGGCGTACGACTTGATCTTTTCCTTGAACGAGTCGTGTGTCTTTGCGTGAATCTCGGCGCCCACGTAGCCGGCGTCTTCCATCAGCGATTCCTCGAACGCAAAATGCGACAGGGTGTAGTCTGTCAGATGAATCAGCACTTCGTAGACCAGTTCCGGCTCGTTAAGCGAGCGTGCGTCTTCCAGCTGATTGATGTAGTGAATAATACGCTTGTGCTGCGAGTCGATTACAGCTATGCCTGTGGAAAGATCATCGCTCCACTGTAAATAGGACATGAGTGTGCTCCGATTGTGTATTGTCGCCGTGTCGGCCTGAATATATAACGGTCTCGTTGCTGAATGAGAATCGGGGCTAGCCAAAGAATTTCTTCACAGACTTCGACAGCCAGCCGTCCCCTTTCTTTTCGTGCATGTCGCCCAGGTTCTTTCTGACAATCTCGGCATAGTCGTTGTCATCGCTTTTGATATGGTTGATCAGCCAGGCTTTTAGCACGGTCAGCAGCTCTTCGGTAATGTCTTCGCCGAGCTTGAATCGCTGCAGAAAACCGCTGACGCGTTTGACGAACAGCTGGTGAACACGCTTGTGGCCGTTGATGAAGCCGTAGCCGGCGTCTTCCATCAGGCTTTCCTCGAACGCGAAATGCGACAGGGTGTAGTCCACGAGTTCGTTCAGAACCTGCTCCTCGACCGCCCGGTTGTTCTGCCCTTTAACGTCTTCAAGGCTGTTTATATAGTTGACGATGCGCTTGTGCTGTTTGTCGATCACTTCGATGTCTGTGTTGAGATCATCGGTCCACTGTATGTGTGCCATTGCAGTTCCTCGGTGTATAAGCGTTCGATTCTGCGGTTGTCGGGGCCGGGCGCTGATTTGATAATGCCGGTAATCAGTCGCCTGGCGGCTGTTTGAAACGTTTTGTTTTTAATTCTGATCCTAGTCAATAATCATGGATTTTTCCGTCCGGGGGCGGCTTTTTACGTAAAACTATGTACGGGCGGTTTGGCCGAAACGGCAGGCGTTTTCAGTGGCTTGCGACGATTATGGCGCGGTGCGGGTGGGTGTGGACCAGGTTTTGCTTAAACATGCTGTATGTCCGCGAATAACGCCAAAAACGCAAAAGCTATTGTGTTCTTCGCGTTTTTTGCGTTATTCGCGGACCACTGCATTGTCGCTTGCCCTGAAACGGCATTCGCGGCTAAAGCCGCTCCTACAGGGTCGGTGCGGCGTTAGAGGCCGAGCTTTTTCTCGAGATAGTGGATATTGGTTCCACCGGCCTGGAATGCGGAGTCAGCCATGATTTCACGGTGCAGGTCGATGTTGGTCTTTATGCCGGTAATATCGATCTCGTCCAGTGCACCCTGCATGCGTGCGATTGCGACCTGGCGGTTGCAGCCGTAAGCGATCAGCTTGCCGATCATCGAGTCGTAATGCGGTGGTACGGTGTACCCGCCATAGATATGTGTGTCGATGCGAATACCGGGGCCGCCGGGCGGATGGTAACGCTCGATCTTTCCGGGTGACGGCATAAAGGTTTTGGCGTCCTCGGCATTGATGCGGCATTCGATCGCGTGGCCGGTTATTTCTATGTCGCTTTGCTTGAGCCGCAGCTTTTCACCCGAGGCGATGTACAGTTGTTCCTTGATAATGTCGACACCCGTGATCATTTCGGTGACAGGGTGCTCCACCTGGACGCGGGTGTTCATTTCGATGAAATAGAACTCGCCGTCCTGGAACAGAAACTCGAATGTTCCGGCGCCACGGTAATTCATCTTGTTGCAGGCATCGACGCAGCGCTGGCCGATTTTCTTGCGCATTCTCGGGGTGATGCCGGGAGCGGGGGCCTCTTCCACGACTTTCTGGTGACGGCGCTGCATCGAGCAGTCGCGCTCGCCGAGGTGGACCGCATTGCCCTGGCCGTCCGACAGTACCTGTATCTCGACATGGCGGGGTGTCTCGAGGTATTTCTCCATGTACACCGTGTCGTTGCCGAAGTTCGCCGCGGCTTCCTGTTTGGTCAGCGCGATTGAATTCAGCAGCGTTGCTTCTGAATGAACCACCCGCATGCCCCTGCCGCCACCACCGCCGGCCGCCTTGATGATGATCGGGTAGCCGATGTCATTGGCCAGCCTCATGTTCGTGCCGGCATCGTCTCCCAGTGGGCCGCCGGAGCCTGGCACGCAGGGTACACCGGCTTCCACCATGGCCCGGATCGCTGCGACTTTGTCGCCCATGGTGCGGATAGAGTCCGGCGAAGGACCGATAAAGATGAAACCGCTGTCTTCGACGCGTTCCGCGAAATCGGCGTTTTCCGACAGGAAGCCGTACCCAGGGTGAATCGCAACGGCGTCGGTCAGTTCGGCGGCACTGATGATTGCGGGAACGTTCAGGTAGCTCTGATCGGACGGCGCCGGTCCGATGCACACTGATTCGTCGGCGAGGCGCACGTGCTTCAGATCACGGTCGGCTTCAGAGTGCACGGCGACCGTCTTGATGCCAAGTTCACGGCAGGCGCGTAATATGCGCAGCGCTATTTCGCCGCGATTAGCTATAACAACTTTGTCTAACATGGCGTTCTTATTCGATGACCATCAACGGCTGGCCGTATTCAACTGGCTGTGCGTTGTCGACCAGAATCGCCTTGACGGTGCCCGAGGCATCTGCTTCGATCTGGTTGAGAATTTTCATGGCTTCCACGATGCAGACCGTTTCGCCTTCAGCGACGGTGTCGCCTACGTTGACGAACGGTTTGGCGCCGGGCGACGGCGCGCTGTAGAAGGTGCCGACCATCGGTGAGGTCACGATGTGGCCGCTGGGCAGCTTTTCTTCGTCTGCGTCTGCCGCGGCAGGTGCTTCAGCCGGTGCCGGTGCCGGGGCTGGCGCTGCCGGTGCAGCCGGCACTGCGGCATAGCTGACCTGGGCCGGTACCGGAGCGGAGCTGTAACGCGATATCCGAACCGATTCCTCGCCTTCGTTTATCTCCAGTTCTGAAATGCCGGATTCCTCCAGCAGTTCGATCAGTTTCTTTACCTTGCGTATATCCATGCGGATTAACCTTTGTTTAGATGTTGTAACGCAGCCTGTAATGCAAGCTCGTAGCCCAGCGCGCCCAACCCGGATATCACGCCGACCGCGATATCCGAAAAGTAGGAATGTTCCCGGAAGGCTTCGCGCGCATGCACATTCGACAGGTGGATCTCGATAAAAGGGATGTCCACTCCACTCAGTGCATCGCGCAGCGCTACGCTGGTATGTGTGAACGCGGCCGGGTTGATCAGTATGAACCGTACGCCCTGTTTTCCCGCGCGGTGGATGTGTTCGATCAGCTCGACTTCAGCATTGCTCTGGATGCATTCGATGCTGAAACCATCGGCGCTAGCCATTTGCTCCAGTCGCTGGTTGATGCTGTCCAGCGTGTCGGAACCGTAATGCTCGGGCTCACGGGTACCCAGTAAATTCAGGTTGGGTCCATTGATAACGAGCAGGTCAGGCATTTCTTGATTATTTTTAGTTGCCGTGTGAGTTGGTAATCGCGATTGTGCATAAAATCGCCGTACATGTCCAGTATTTGGCAGAAATTGCAGCGAACTTGCAGAGAAACTGCGAGTTTGTGGCTTAGGTGGTGATTAAACGGGCAAACCGAGCTGTTTTAGAATTGAAATAAGGCGCTTTTTGCTTAGTTCTCCGGTGATCGTGTGGGTAATTTTGCCGTTTTTGTCGATAATTGCGCTGAACGGCAGGCCGCCGATGCTGTTGCCGTATTTCTGTGACAGCTCGATTGCCTCGTATTCGCCGACCATAACCGTGTAGTTCATGCCCATGTCATCGACAAACTGCCTGACATCTTCCTCGTTGTCGACCGCGATCCCGATGATTTGAAGTCCCCTGTCCTGCATTTGCTCCTGGACTTCGATGAAATCGGGAATTTCCTCGAGGCACGGGGGGCACCAGGTAGCCCAGAAATTCAGCAGTACGACCTGTCCATCCCAGTCCCTGATGTTGCGGAGCTCGCCGTCGAGATCGAGCATCGCGAACTCGGGCCTTTGCTGGCCGACCATGGGATTGCTCGCATCCATGCTTTTGAAGCGGTCGCCGGGATCGCCGGCATGCCCGGTATCGTTGGCGAGGTAGCGTTGCAGCGCGAAACCGGCGGATCCGGCAACTGCAACAGCCACGATAAAAATCAGGGTGTTTTTCATCGGTTCAGGCGAATACGGTTGATCAGGGCGCTATTCTAATCGAATGCACGATTCACGTGTGCGGCGAACTCGTCGGCAGGCACAAAACCGACCACGCGATAGTTCCTGCGTTCATTGCCGTCCTTGTCGAAGAACATGATGGACGGCGGGCCGATGATTCCGAAATGTTTGTACAGCGCGACGTCCTGTTCGTCGTTGGGTGTCACGTCTGCCTGCAGCAGCACGCTGCCGGCCAGCGCCTGCTGCACGCCCGGGTCGGTAAAGGTAAACGCTTCCATCTCCTTGCAGGAGATGCACCAGTCCGCGTAGAAGTCCAGCATGACGGTCTTGCCCTGCGCTTTGGCTTCCGCGAGGGCCGTATTCAGGCCGTCGATACCCTTGATCTGCCTGAACGGCAGATGGGATGTCTGTTCTGCGCCGCCGGAGGAGAATCCGATGCCCTTGAGCGGGTTGAACACATCACGCCCTCCGGACGCCAGGCCGATGATCAGTACAATGCCATAAACCAGCAACAGCAGCCCGGTCCCTTTCCAAAGCTTGCGCCAGCCCGAGGCGCCTGCCGGCAGCGCATCGATCGCGCCCATGTAGACGGCCGAAACGATCAGCAGGGCGGCCCACAGCGCCATGGTCGCCGCAGCGGGTGCGACACGCTCGAGCATCCAGATTCCGAGCGCGAGCAACAGGACACCGAAGACAGCCTTGACTGCATCCATCCAGGGCCCGGCCTTGGGCAGGACTTTCCCGGCGGAAGCGCCGATGGCCAGCAGGGGCGCGCCCATGCCCATGCTGAGCGAGAACAGGGCCAGGCCGCCGAGCACGGCATCGCCGGTTTCAGCGATATAGATCAGTGCGCCGACCAGTGGAGCGGTCACGCAGGGTCCGACAATCAGCGCAGACAGGAAACCCATGATTGCGACGCCGGTCAGCGTTCCGCCCTGCTGGCTGTTGCTGATCTGGGTGAGCTTGCTCTGTATCGAAGCGGGCATCTGCAGTTCATAAAAGCCGAACATCGAGAACGACAGGGCCACGAATATTGCGACGAATGCGCCGATGATCCACGGGTTCTGGAACCAGGCCTGTATGTTTTCACCCGACAGCCCTACCAGGATGCCGACCACGGTATAGGTCATCGCCATCGCGAGTACGTACACCACTGAAAGCAGGAAGCTGCTGCGTACGGTCTGGTTTTCGCCCTGGCCGACGATGATGCCCATCAGGATCGGTATCATAGGGAACACGCAGGGCGTCAGTGCCAGCAGCAGGCCGGCGCCGAAGAACGCGATGATGGTCAGCCAGGTATTGCCCTGCTTCAGGGTGTTGGCGATCCGGTCCTGTTCGGAGACGACATCCGCGCTCGCGGCGGCAGCGGTCCCCGCGGAGGCGGCCGCGGCGCCGACAATCTCCGGCAGGCGCACGCTGATTTCGCGGGTTTGCGGCGGATAGCAGATGCCGGATATTTCGGAGCAGCCCTGGTACTTGACCTTGAATACGGCTTCTTTGGCCCCATTAGTACTGGCAATGGGCAGCGAGACTTCGGCCGAGTCGTGGTAAACGTACATCAGCTTGTTGAATATCGGGTCCTGTTTCTCTTCGCCGGGGGACAACTGCAGGGGATGTGTCTCGATGTTTGCATCAGAGGGAATGATCCCCATCTTGTCCTGGTACAGATAGTGACCTTTGGCGATCTCCCAGCGAGCAACAAAACTGTTGTCCCTGATTTCCGTGCTGAGCTGGAACGCGTCATCGACTTCGAGAATGTCATCCTGGCCGCCGAGCCCGAGGTCGTCGAACAGGTTGTCGATGGCTGCGGCGGGGGTAGCGAGGAAAAAGCCCAGCAGGGTAAAGAGCAGGGCTCTGCCAGTGATTGATAGCTGCTTCATAGGTACCTGGTTCTTTGGTTTTGTTTGGAGTTTAGACACATTTTGTCTCTGCGGTTCAACCCGGGCCGGGAATCAGAGGGCAGAATAATAACAGAGTAAAATCATTATGTTACGAATTTGGCCGCTTCTTTTCATCGTCGTGCCTCTGGTCGAGTTATACCTGATTATAGAAGTAGGCGGTTTGATCGGTGCGCTGTGGACCGTATTACTTGTTGTTTTGACTGCGTTTATCGGCGTATCGCTGCTAAGGATCCAGGGCTTCAGTACACTCGAGCGCGCGCGAAGGAACATGGAGAGCGGCACGCTGCCGGCGATGGAGATGATGGAGGGCATGATGCTGGCGGTCGGCGGCGCCCTGCTGATCACGCCGGGGTTCATAACCGATACGCTGGGCTTCCTGTGCCTGATACCGCCTACCCGGAGAGCGATGATCGCCTGGCTGGTGCGCCGTTCGACGATACATGCAGAGGGGTTCGTTACCCGGGGCGGTCAGCATCACCCGCGCGGCCATGGGGAGCAAAGTCACCGCCGGGGCAGGACGATCGAAGGCGAATTCCAGCGTAAGGACTGAATTTTCAGGTATTTTCCTGCCGGGCCCTTGTATCTGCCGCAGTCGTCCCCACTATTGGAAGCACTCACGAGTGCGGCCTCGAGCGTGATGCGCCCGGGGCCTTGACTCTGATGCTTTCGTCATTATTATTAGCACTCACTTCGATAGAGTGCTAATTTTTCAAGAGGATATAAATATATGAATATACGTCCATTACACGACCGCGTTGTGGTCAAACGTATGGAAGAAGAGCGCACCAGCGCCGGTGGAATCGTGATTCCGGATTCGGCGGCTGAGAAACCGCAGAGGGGAGAGGTCGTGGCAGTCGGCAACGGCAAGGTTACTGAAAGCGGCGATGTGCGCGCACTGGATGTCAAGGTCGGCGACCAGGTCCTGTTCGGTAAATATTCCGGTACAGAAATCAAGCTCGACGGTGAAGATGTCCTGATCATGAAAGAAGAAGACATCCTGGGCGTTCTTGCAGCGTAATCAAACAGAGAGAGTTAGAGGAAATATATATGGCAGCTAAAGACGTAAGATTCAGTGATGACGCGCGTGGTCGCATGATCCAGGGCGTTAACACACTGGCCAATGCAGTGAAAGTCACACTGGGCCCCAAGGGCCGTAACGTAGTACTGGAAAAAGCTTTCGGTGCGCCCACTGTTACCAAAGACGGTGTTTCAGTGGCAAAGGAAATCGAACTCGAAGACAAGTTCGAAAACATGGGCGCGCAGATGGTGAAGGAAGTTTCTTCGCAGACATCCGATGTCGCCGGCGACGGCACCACCACGGCGACTGTTCTGGCGCAGGGTATCGTGCGTGAGGGTATGAAGTCGGTTTCCGCCGGTATGAATCCGATGGATCTGAAGCGTGGTATCGACAAGGCAGTACATGCTGCAGTTGAATCACTGCAGAGCCAGTCCAAGCCGTGCGACAGCAGCGAAGCCATTGCCCAGGTTGGTACGATTTCGGCAAACTCCGACAGTACGGTCGGCAACATCATTGCCGAAGCAATGGACAAGGTCGGCAAGGAAGGCGTGATCACCGTTGAAGAAGGCACTTCGCTGGAAGACGAGCTGGACATCGTTGAAGGTATGCAGTTCGATCGCGGTTACCTTTCGCCGTACTTCGTCAACAACCAGGACAACATGAGTGCCGAACTCGAAGATCCGTTCATCCTGCTGTTCGACAAGAAGATCTCCAATATCCGTGACCTGCTTCCGGTACTGGAAAATGTTGCCAAGTCCGGCAAGCCGTTGCTGATCATCGCCGAGGATGTGGAAGGTGAAGCGCTGGCTACGCTGGTAGTCAACAGCATGCGCGGTATAGTCAAGGTTGCTGCGGTGAAGGCGCCGGGCTTCGGTGATCGCCGCAAGGCCATGCTGGAAGATATCGCCGTACTGACCGGTGGCACCGTGATCTCTGAAGAGGTCGGACTGTCGCTGGAAAAGGCTACGCTGGAAGACCTTGGTAATGCCAAGCGTATCACTGTGAGCAAGGAAAATACGACCATCGTTGACGGCGCCGGTCAGGCATCTGACATCGAGGGTCGCGTAACACAGATTCGCGTCCAGATTGAAGAAGCCACTTCAGACTACGACCGTGAGAAGCTGCAGGAACGCGTCGCCAAGCTGGCCGGCGGCGTCGCCGTGATCAAGGTCGGTGCTGCAACCGAAGTTGAAATGAAAGAGAAGAAAGCACGCGTCGAGGACGCGCTGCACGCGACCCGTGCTGCGGTTGAAGAAGGTATCGTACCCGGTGGTGGTGTTGCGCTGATCCGCGCCTGTTCCGCCGTCAGGGGTATCAAGGGCGATAACCACGACCAGGACATCGGCATCAAGATTGCACTGCGTGCAATGGAAGATCCGCTGCGCCAGATAGTCAGCAACGCCGGTGAAGAAGCTTCTGTCGTGCTGGCCAAGGTTGCCGAAGGTGAAGGCAACTTCGGTTACAACGCTGCAACGGGTGAGTATGGCGACATGGTTCAGATGGGTATTCTGGATCCGACCAAGGTTACCCGTTCAGCGCTGCAGAACGCTTCATCTGTAGCGGGTCTGCTGATTACCACCGAGTGCATGGTTGCAGAGCTGCCGAAGGAAGAAGCGGCCGGTGCGCCTGATATGGGTGGCATGGGCGGTATGGGCGGCATGATGTAAGCTGCTCGTTCACGAGCCTTGAAACAGGAAGCCCTGCTGGAAACAGCAGGGCTTTTTTTTGTAGGAGCGGCTTTAGCCGCGAATCGAAAGACGCTGGATCCCTGCCTTCGCAGGGATGACTGAATTCGCAAGAAATAGTGCAAGTATACGTCACTCCTGCGCAGGCCGGAGTCCAGTGTCTTTTCATTGCTGGCTGTCAGAGCCAGGGACAGTCCTGAGTTGAGCCGCAATTCGGGGGACAGTATACCTGTTTCGCTATTCGAAACAGGTATACTGCTCCCATCGAACTATCTGGTTGCGACCATGACTCCTGCATCTGAATTCCTGCTCGCGCTGGGCGGTATGCTGCTGGCCGGCCTGGCGATGGACGCTATCGGGCGGCGTACTTTCATGCCGCGCGTTACCCTGTTGCTGCTGTTCGGTGTTGTGATCGGCGGGGAGATGCTTGATCTCATTCCCCGTGTTTTTACCGATCGCTTCGAGATCATCGCCAATATGGCATTGCTGATGGTTGGCTTTCTTCTTGGCGGGAAGCTGACCGCGGGCTTTCTGCAGAGATCCGCGGGCACGACGCTCTGGATTTCCATCAGTACAGCCGTTGTAACCGCGGTGGTGGTTACAGCGGTTCTGATGGCGGTCGGGATAGCGCCCGGCATCGCTATCATTCTCGGCTGCATTGCGTCGGCGACCGCGCCCGCTGCCACCATGGATATTGTGCTCGAATCCGGCTGCAAGGGGCCGTTCAGTGATCTGCTGCTGTCCGTGGTCGCGCTCGATGACCTGTGGGGGCTGGTGCTGTTCAGTATCGGCATCGCGCTGGTCTCGATTATCAACGGCAACGCCGAGCATGCGACGCAGCTGTACATCGCGATCTGGGACATAGGCGGTGCAGTCATTCTTGGTGCGCTGCTCGGGTTCCCCGCGGCGTACCTGACCGGGAGAATAAAACCGGGGCAGCCGATGTTAATGGAGGCGCTGGGCCTGGTGTTTCTGTGCGGCGGCATTGCAATCTGGATGGATGTGTCCTTCCTGATCGCTTCGATCGTAATGGGGGCGGTCGTGGCCAATTTTGCCCGCCATCACGAATACCCTTTTCATGAAATAGAAAACATCGAGTGGCCGTTTATGACGATTTTCTTCGTGCTCGCCGGCGCATCACTGGAGCCGAGCATGCTCAAGGAAATCGGCCTGATAGGCGTCGCGTATATTACCGCTCGCATGGCAGGCAAGTTGCTCGGCGCAAGACTTGGCGGCCGGATGGGCAATGCCGACAAGACGACGCGGTGCTGGATGGGTTTTGCCCTGCTTCCCCAGGCCGGTGTGGCCATGGGTATGGCGCTGGTCGCCTCTAACCGCTTTCCGGAGTACCAGCAGGTCTTGCTGACCGTCGTAATCAGCTCGACGGTGTTTTTCGAAATTATCGGTCCTGTGTTCACGCGCGCAGTACTTCGCCGTACCGGTTGACAAAGACCCCGGGGATTCAGCCCTCGCCGGCAAGCCCTCGAAGGAAATCGATATATTCCGGTTTGTGCCATTCGCGTCCGCCGATGGCCTGGTACTG
>Ga0180438_10011895_pt1 | contig 10428 bp, 7 predicted proteins | sample SS_ome_12_FD_132455 | JGI IMG/M metagenome (GOLD analysis project Ga0180438, IMG submission 132455) | Hypersaline lake sediment archaeal communities from the Salton Sea, California, USA - SS_3_D_2 metaG | ecosystem: Environmental > Aquatic > Non-marine Saline and Alkaline > Hypersaline >... | reverse complement strand
CTCCCTGTTCTTGAGCCCAAACAACTTGATCATCAAGCCCGGAACCAGAGTTTCGGTGAATATGAGCAGCAAGAACAATGCAATCAGCACGAAGGCCAGCAGTACTATGTGGACGGGATTGTAAAAATCCAACTCCCGGATAACGAAGAGAAATATCAATAGAGGCGGGAGCAGGCCTATTGAGAGCGCGGTATAGGGAACCAGTATGATGAGCATGGAGCGGTACAGCGATTTGAAGGTCCAGTCTACCTTCGGGAGCCCGCCGCGATAACCTTTGTCTGCCACCTGCCTTCCCGCAAATTCAAATCTAGAGTACTATGCTACCTTAGATGTGCCTGCTAGGCAAGCACCGGCTCGGGCACGCTTGATTTCGGCTTGATTGTACTGCATCGTATCTAAGAGCGAAATCTCATACATCGAAGCCGATAAAAAAACACAAGGATGAAGGAATATTCTGGATCGAAGTCACTGACGCTCCGACTCTTCACGTTTTCTCAGAGACATCCCCTCCTCATCATCGCACTTACGGCACTCATCACAGTTTTTCTCGGATACTTTGCCGCCCGGGTTCAGATCCGATCGGAGATTGAAGACATCATTCCTGAAGACGAACAGATGACCCAGCTCATTGAGAAGTATAGGGGTGATTCGACGGATACGAACTATCTTATGTTGGCCGTTGAACGGGCCGATCCTTTTGAGCCGGAGGCGTTGGCGGCCTTCGCCGAAGCGATTGAACAAATCGGAAAGATATCCAGTATCAAAATCGTCCTTACTCCGTTCAACGTCGTCAGTTTTGGAAAACGAGGGAGCAAACTCGAGATACTTCCGCCGATGCAAGAGCCTCCGCAGCGGCAAGCTGATCTTGCGCGGTTCCGCGAGCTGCTATCCGGCGATCCCATCGCCCGGGGCTTGCTCATTTCGGGCGACGGGAAAATCCTCAGTGCTCTGTTTGAAACGGACACTTTGGAGGATTCTCGGAGTGAAATGCACGCCTTCCAGCAGATCGCGGCGAACCTGGAGAAACACTACAAGGTGTACACCACGGGGGTGGCCCTGGCGACCTTCAAGGGGACCCAGTACGTCATCAAAGATCTGCCCAGGTTGCTGGTCTTGACTGCAGCCTTCATTCTTCTGATTTACTACCTGGGTTTCAGATCCGTACGAGCTGTAACTCTTCCCATGATCGTGGTGATCCTGGGTACCATCTGGACCGTAGGTTTCATGAGTCTTCTGGGATACAGCATCACCATGGTGAGCATAGCCACCCCGCCCCTGGTGCTCACATTGGGCAGCTCCTACAGCATTCATATCCTAAACCAGTACTATCGTGAAGGGGCGCACAAAAACGGCAAAGGTCACTGGATCGTGCTGTCCGTTTCCCACATCCAGCGGACCATATTTCTTGCCTCCGCCACTACGGTTATCGGTTTTGCCAGTCTGCTGGCTACGAAGACCTCACAGATTCGGGAATTTGGTCTCTCCACCAGCCTGGGCATCATCTCCTGCGCCCTTCTATCGTTGTTTTTCCTGCCTACGGTGCTCTCCCTGTTGAAGCCCCCTGCTCTGGGCCAAACCAAACGTGTATTGAGAGGCGGATTGCACCGCATTATGCAGGCCTTGAGCCGCTTTACCTTGCGATACCCGATCCAGGTTCTCTCCGGCGTTGTCGTTATCGCAGTCGTGTTCGCTCTGAGTGTCAACAGGATCGGGCATCAGTACGACTACTTTGCCTATTTCCCAAACAACGAGAGGCTCGTGAAGGATACGAAGTACCTGGCGAAATCACTCGGCGGACTCCAACAGCTCAACTTCACGCTGGCGGCTCCGAACGGAGAAAAAAACTACTTTCTCTCTCCTGAGGTACTTGAGAAGGTCGATCTGTTCGAACAGGAATTGCTGGACAATCCTTACGTCATGAACACGATCTCCTTCACCTCCTATCTTAAACACCTGAACCGGGTGATGACCGGCCAGTACTCGATTCCTCAAACCCGCGGATTGATTCTGCTGCTGGCCCGCTACATCAAAGCCATCTCCGCTACCCAGTCCGGGGACAACAGTTTCCTCGACGTGATGGCGAATGAGGATTTCTCTCAGCTCACGATCACCTTCAGGGTGTACAACCTGGAGCAAGCCCACTACCTGTTCGAGGAAGAATTGTCGGTTCTGGCGCAGCAGGTCTATCGAGATTCCGAACGATTGCTGCCCCCGAACCTCAAGGGTGAGCTGTGGGGAAACAGCCTTCGTTTTCTCTCGGTATCGCGAATCGTGAACAGGGATCAGCGGGTCTCTCTGCTGATATCCTTCCTGCTGATTTTCGCCACGACCTCGATCGCCTTCAGATCGCTGTTCTTCGGATTCTGCTCGCTGTTTCCCCTCATGACCGGGATCATCATCAATTTCATCGTAATGGCTGTGTTCAAGATCCCTCTGGACATGACCACGGTGATGATCTCCAATATTGCGGTTGGAGTCGGTGTGGATAACTCGATCCATCTTCTGCTGCAGTTCAGGAGACAGAAAAAAATCTACCCCGATGATATCCCCAGGATTTTCGAGAATACCTTGGCCATAACAGGGCGGCCCATCCTCCTCACCTCCGCCTCGATCGTGGGGGGGCTGCTGATTCTCGTGTTCGCGAGTTTTGTGCCCATCGTTTACTTCGGTATTCTGGTATCCCTGACCCTCTTCGCTACGGCGGTCGGCTCACTGGTCGTACTGCCTGTGATCCTCTCCCTGGCGATGAGATGGTCAGGAAAGCGTGTCGCCCGGAAAAACAGGGAGACCGATGTTTATGGATCAACGAGATAGGGATAAGATCGAGAAAATCATCCAAGAACGACTCAGTACGCCTTGTTGCTTCATGTTCCCGATCAGCAAAAACGGTTGACATCGCACTCAAAAATCATTAGTATTCTAACAGTCATATTTCTAACAATATGAATTCCGATCACATGGCGGCGAGAATCCTGGCCACGTTTCCCCTGTTTATGCACAAGGTGTTCCACGATTTTCACCCCGGTTCGGGACAACTCGATCTGAATAAAACCCACATGAAGGCACTGATGATCATCTACATCGAGAACAACCCGTACATGACCGAGGTCTGCTATCACATGAACATGGAAAGGGGCTCCATGACCCCGGTTGTCGACAGGCTGATAGAGATGAATCTGGTCGAGAGAAGACGCAATCCCGAGGATCGCCGCAAGGTGAACCTGCACCTCACGGCGCTGGGACAGAGTCTGGTACAGGCGAATCTGCATCGGGCTCACCGGCACATAATGGAGAAGATGAAACACCTCCCGAAAGAGGAAGTACAGCGGTTCAAGAATGCGCTCTTGGACCTGCACGAAATCACGCTGAAATTGTAGGAGAACACCGACGTGAGACAAGCTCAGGCGGACACAATGCTCGGAACCCAGAGCATCGGCAAACTGCTGGTTCGACTATCCGTTCCGGCCACTGTTGCCATGCTGGTAATGGCTCTGTACAACGTTGTCGACACGATCTTTGTCGGTCGGGGGGTCGGTACCGAAGCCATCGGCGGGCTGACCATAGCCTTCCCCTTCCAGATCATCGTCATGGCCTTCGCCGGCATGACCGGTTTCGGCACCGCCTCCGTGGTTTCCAGAAATCTCGGCTCCGGCAACAGGGAACGGGCCTACACCGCCGCCGGCAACGCCTTTGCCGTTTCCATCGGATTCGGCTTGACAGCCACGGTCCTGGGCTATGCCCTGCTCGATCCGATCCTGCGCCTGTTCGGAGCCACCCCGATTCTGTTGGGCTATGCCCGTGAGTATCTGTCGGTGATCTTGGCTGGCAGCGTGTTTATCACCTTCGCCATGGCTACGAACAACATCGTCCGGGCCGAGGGTAGAGCCACGGTGGCGATGCTTACCATGGTACTGGGGGCTGTAGCCAATATGATCCTGGATCCGATCTTCATCTTCGGATTGAAGATGGGCATCCGGGGGGCGGCTCTGGCCACAGTGATCTCCCAATTTCTCTCTTTTATCTTTCTGCTGTCCTTCTATCTGAGCGGCAGAAGTTCCCTCAAGATTCGCCCGGTTCATCTCAAACCGGCGGGCGGTGTGCTGAAAGAGATATTCGCACTGGGCATTCCCGCCTTCATTCGCCAGGGCGGGATGAGCCTGGTTCTGATCCTGGTGAACAACCTCCTGGGCCGTTACGGGGGGGATATCTACATCTCGGTGTTCGGTGTGATCTTCCGGATCCTGCACTTCGTGTTGATGCCCCTCATGGGTCTGGTGCAGGGATTTCAACCGATCACCGGCTACAACTACGGGGCCGGCAATTTCCGCAGGGTCAGGTCCGGCGTTCGCCTGTCCCTCCTCGTTTCCTCGGGCGTGGCCGCTCTCGGTTTCCTCCTGCTCTCCCTGCTTCCGGAACCGATTTTTCGCATATTCTCCACGGATCTGAATCTCATCCAAGCCGGCACACCGGTGTTGAGGTTGGTCGTCCTGATCGTACCCTTCATCGGGATCCAGATGATCGGCTCATCCTACTTCCAGGCAGTGGGCAAGGCCAGGCCGGCTTTCTTCCTCGGTCTGTCCAGGCAGTTCATCTTCCTGCTGCCGCTGATGATCGTGCTGCCCCTGGTCTTCGGTCTCTGGGGAGTGTTTGCAGCCTTTCCGGCCGCGGATTTTCTTTCCACCCTGGTAACGGGATTGTGGTTGTGGAAGGACGTGCGCACTCTGGGGGTTTCAGCGCCTAGACGACCGGTTGCTGAGTCTGTTTGATCACCCGGATTCCCCACTCCCGGATGCCGCGGTAGAAGATCCCGATCTCCTCCCGATCGAACACCTCCGGAGGGAATACACCGGTATGCTTCACCTGATCCCGCAACAGCATCAGGGCGAAGATCGAGGCGGGAACCGAGGTCAGCCAGGAAACGTCGTTGGAGCCCTTTATCCAATCACAGGCCGCCTTGCCCTCTGGGCTTTCGCTCCACAGCTTGAGCTGGAGCTTTTTCCCGTCCTTGGTGCCGTCCACGTCGCAGAGCAACATCAGCCGGCTGTTCAACTTACCGCTGGAATACAGCTCGATCTGCCGCTTCGCAGAGGCGGTCTCCGGGATCTTGTGAAACAGAACCTCCCGCGGACTCACCCGGCAGTCCCCGATCTGTACAGGTTCTTCGTCCATCAAACCCAGGCCCTGGATCAGGAACTTCCAGGTATCGATATCCGGTTCGCCGATCTTGAAGTCGCAGTACTTAACCGCTTTGCCGCAGAAAAGGGGAATGGTGACCCCCTCCTCATGGTCGTGGAAGTAGCAGCGGCCCCGCACACCCAGGGGAAGCGGGAAGTCGTAGTCCTCCATACCGCTGAAGGGAGCGACCCGCCTGGGTTTCCCGTCCTGCCAGATCGTAGCCGGAAGGAACAGATCCTCCAGGTAGGTGCGCATGGACCAAAGGGCCACGGGCTGATCGCACTCTACGATGCCGAAATCCTTGATGCGGATCGAGTCCACCTGATCCAGCTCCAGCACAGCGTCCTTGGCCATGATGTTGGTCAGCCCGGGATCGCCGCCGGCTCCGGTCAGGCAGCGAAGGCCCGCTTTCTCCCACTGCTCTGCATAGGCCAACTGCTCGATCGGCACCCCGGGTTCGGGGTAGATCTCGTTGGAGGCCATGTCCAGGTAATCGATGCGGGCCTTGTAGGCGGCCTGCAGCACCTGACGGACGAACATCGGGATGGTGGCGTTTATCACCAGGTCGAACTGTTCGCCCTTCATGCGGGTGCTCATCTGCTCGATATCCGAGGCATCGATCTTCTCCGCTGCAATCTTGCCGCTGCGGTTGGTCTCGGCGATTTCTCTGGCGCGGGCCGGGTTGATGTCTGTGAGAACGATCCTCGAGACATCCTCCGCCTCTGAGAGCACGCCGCAGAGCACGGTAGCCTGAGCGCCGGCGCCGATGATGATTACTTTTTTCATGAGTCACTCCGAGTTTGGTTGAGCAGGCTGCGGGCGCTTGGTCTCACGCCCGGTTCCCGGTGAAAAAGGGGGCTCTCCGCCCTCTCGGACAGAAAGCCCCCCTACGTATCAGGGCTACTGGCTGGTTCGTTCTTTGAACTCTTTGAGCCGTCGTCGTACCGTTCTGAAGTAGAAGTAGATGATGATCAGTGGGCCCACGATCGAAACCGCCCCTGCGATGTAGCAGAAAATATCCCAGGTAGAGCTAGGTGCATCCATGGTTCTCTTCCTCCTCTTACGCCGTTTCCACGGTCTTCTTGGCCGTGGCGTTGACGATCAGGTAGATGATCAGGGCGATGGGGGTGATGATCAGGATGCCGTACTCCTGCCACAGCTCCACGTTGCCGAGCCTGATCACGTACACCTCCCAATCCTCGCTCCAGACACCGAAGAAATTTGTCCAGACGTACCAGATGATCGAGGCGATCAGCCCGAAACCGGCGGCCGCGGCTCCGGCGGCCTTTTTCTGCGGTCTCTTGGAGAAGGCGCCGAAGTACACCGGAATCAGGGAGGTGGTGACGATCAGGGTGGCCTGGAAGACCCAAACCTCCATGATACGCTCGAACAGAAGGGCCAGGGCGATGGAGATGGCTGCGGATACCAGCATACCGATCTTGGTGGCCCGTTCGACTGTACGCTCCTCCGCGTCGGGCTTGATGATGTTTCGGTACAGGTCCACGCCGATGACACCGCCGGCTACCAGGAAGTAGGAATCTGCGGTGGACATGGCGCAGGCCATGACCCCGGCCACGAAGATGCCCATGACCCCGATGGGCAGATATTGAGCGACGATGGCGAAGAGCGCCTGGTTCGGTGCTACCTCGGGGATGATGGCCAGGCCGATGGCCGCGGCTCCCAGGATGCCCAGAAAGGTCACGCACCAGTCGAAGGACAGCCACATGGGTACACCGAGGGCGAAGCCCCGCTTGATCTCCTTTGGGCCGGCCGCGGCGAACATCCTCTGGAAGAAGGCGGGTTCGCATAGTACGGCCAGAGCCGTAACCGAGTAGGCCACCAGGGTCCAGGGGGAGAGGTATCCGGCGCCGGGACGGAAGAAGTAGACGGCATCCTCAGCGCTGCCGGTCCACTCGATCAATCCTTCCCAGACACCCGCGGTTCCTCCCACGGCTTTCCAGCCGATGATCATGGCCAGCCCCACGGTGACCATCATGGCCACGAACTGGATGAAGTCGGTCATGGTCACCGCCCAGAGACCTCCGGTCCAGGTGTAGACCACCACGATCACCGCACCGATCAGGGTGCCGATGAAGAAGGGCATGCCCGTTATCAGGTGCAGGATGAAGCCGATGCCCATCATCTCCATGGTGTTTGTTGAGTACAGGTAGGCGGCGATGGAGGTGAACACGCCGGTGGACTTGCCGAACTTGTTCAGGGCCACCTCCTGCATGGTCGAGCCGGCGGGGAACTTTTCCTTGAACTTCGGAGCCAGGAAGGCCATTACGATGTACAGAGCCGTGTAGGGCAGGGAGTAGGCGAAGAAGCCCGATATGCCCTCGAAAAAGCCCACCTCCGATGTGCCGAACAGGGTGTCCAGGCCGTAGAAGGTGGACACCAGGGTCCCGACCAGCAGAGGGGCGGTGAGCCCGCGCCCGGCCATGAAGTAGTCGTCGAAACCCTTGCGTTTTCGGGAGAAGTAGAAACCGATGTAGAGCATGAAACCGACATAGACCAGAATGACCAGATAATCGAGCCAGTGTAGCTTTACAACCGCTTCCAAGTTTGTACCTCCTCAAGGTTTTTTCAGGCAGGATCCACGATCCTGTTTTCCGGTGGGAACGTGATTTGTCTGGTAGTTTTGCCGGGCGTGCCTCCTCGAAGCGAGATTTTTAGATATATTTTCAGCCACTTTCGGAGATTTGCAAGTTTTTTTTCTGATTTTTTTGCGGATGCGGCGCCGCACCCGCAAGCTCTTGTTCCGACCCGTGCGCAGCGCACGTCGGTTGGCGGTTCATTGATCGAAGACTGTGAAGGCGCATCACTTCTCTGCTACAATACGAGCACAATTCAGGTGACAGGAAAGGCGGGCGCTCATGAAAGGCACATTCGGCAAGCTGCTCACGATCGATCTGGGGGCGAAGAGGACCCGGAGCGAACAGATTCCGGAGGACGTGTTCCGGCGGTACCTGGGCGGCAAGGGATTGGGCGCCTACCTGCTCGAGCGGCTCAATCCCCCGGGAGTGGATCCCCTGTGCCCCGACAATCGCCTGATCCTGACCACCGGTCCGGCCTGCGGTTTTCCCGTCTGGGGGGCTAACCGCTACGCCGCCTTCAGCAAGAGTCCCCTGACCGGGATCTTCGCCGAGTCCTACGCCGGGGGCAAGGCCTTCCGGCCCATGGCGCGGATCGGCTACGACGCCTTCGTGCTGGAGGGGGCGGCGGCCGGGTGGTCGGTTGTAGAGATCGGCGCCGACGGAGTAGCGTTCCACGATGCCGGAGATCTCCCGGGCAAGGATGCGCTGGACACTGAACGCATTCTGCGGGAGCGCTACCCGGGACGGGATCACGCGGTGCTGACCATCGGACCCGCCGGGGAACAGCTGGTGCGCTATGCCTACGTGAACAACGACTACGGACGCTGCCTGGGGCGGACAGGCTTCGGTGCGGTGCTCGGCTCCAAACGCATCAAGGCCCTGGTGTTCCGGGGCGGCCTGGATAAAAAAGCGGCGGACCCGGCGCTGCTCGAAGCGTTTCGAAAAGAGTGGGGCAAAACCGGCCGCGACCACCCGGTGACCGAAGCCTACAAGACCAAGGGCACATCCATGGTGGTGGATCTGACCAACAAGGCCGAGGCCTTTCCCGGCCGCTACTGGCAGGAGGGCCGGGTCGCGCACTGGAAGAACATCAACTCCGAAGCGCTGCACCGGGAGTGCACGGTCAAGCCCACGGCCTGCACCTACTGCTTCATGGCCTGCACCCGTCAGAGCGAGGTGGCCGGGGGCAGGCACAAGGGCCTGAAGATCGACGGTCCGGAGTATGAGACGATCTACGCCTTCGGCGGCCTCAATATGGTGGATGACATACGGGAGATCGCCTACCTCAACGATATCTGCGATCGGCTGGGCCTGGATACGATGAGCGCCGGCAGCGTCACCGCCTTCGCCATAGAAGCCTCCAGGCGGGGCAGGATCGACTTTCAGATAGACTACGGCCAGGTAGACAGGATCGCCGAGCTGCTCCGGCTGATTGCCGCACGGCAGGGGATCGGCGACCTGCTGGCCGAGGGGGTGAGGGAGGCGGCCCGCAGGCTCGACCTGGAGGAGCTCTCCATCCAGGTCAAGGGCCTGGAGCCGGCCGGCTACGATCCCCGCACCCTGGAGGGTATGGCCCTGGCCTACGCCGTGGCCGACCGGGGCGCCTGCCACCTGCGCACCACCTTCTACAAGCCGGAACTGTCCGGCCTGATCGACCCCCGGTCCAACGAGGGCAAGGCCGAGCTTTTCCTCGAGTACGAGGACCGGCTGGCAGTCTTCGACTGCCTGATCGTCTGCCGCTTCTTCCGGGACTACTACTACTGGAACGAGCTGGCTACCATCATCGAGGGCAGCCTGGGCTTGAGTATGAGCGAAGACGAGTTGAAGGCCGTGGCGGCCCGCATCGCCGCCACGATCCGGCAGTACAACCTGCAGGAAGGGATGAGCCCTGAGGAGGAAACCGTGCCGGAGTTTTTCTTCACCCACCCGGTGGGAACCGCAGGGTACCGGTTGGACCACGGTCGGTTTGCCGAGCTGCTCGCCGACTACCACCGGCTGCGGGGTGCCGGCGCCTGATCCCGAAGGCGGGTAATGCCGCCTTCGGCTGGCCGTTCGGTGTTAAAGTATATGCCGATTGTATTTGCGGGTCAATTTCTGAGAAAACTCGTCTTGTCCGGATCCGATATGTCCTGGGAAGAGATTCTCACAGAGGAAGATTTCCGGCTCTACAGGAATAACATTTCTCTCCTGGAAGAGCAGGTCGTCCAACGTTTTTCCAATGCCCCGGAAGCTCCCGATATCCTCATGGGGATCCGCAGGGTTCCGCGGCATCTCTTCGTTCATGGGGAGTACCGAAGCCTCGCCTATACGGACAATGCCTTCCCTACCTGCTGTGGCTTGACAACCTCTGCGCCGTCGGTGATTGCAACGATGATTTTTCATTCGGGCATCCATCGGGGCGGCCGGCTCCTGGAGATCGGTACGGGGACGGGATACGAAGCTGCGGTTCTATCGGAAATGGGTGTGCGCGTATTCACGATCGAGATCGACAAAACTGTCGGGCACGCCGCCAACCGTATCCTCTCGAGTCTGGGATACAAGGTAGACAATACGATCCGGAACCCCGCGCGACGGGAGGAGGTGAAACGGGAATACATGTACATGAGGCGACTGTTTCCCTCCCGTGGAAAGATAGATCTCTTTATCGGAAATGGTG
>Ga0180438_10011892_pt1 | contig 10431 bp, 8 predicted proteins | sample SS_ome_12_FD_132455 | JGI IMG/M metagenome (GOLD analysis project Ga0180438, IMG submission 132455) | Hypersaline lake sediment archaeal communities from the Salton Sea, California, USA - SS_3_D_2 metaG | ecosystem: Environmental > Aquatic > Non-marine Saline and Alkaline > Hypersaline >... | reverse complement strand
CTGTGCCCGATATGGCCGTCTGCGGTATTTCCTGCTGAGCCAAGCCCTCGAGTCTTCTGCTGAACTCCAACTCCGCTTGAATCTGGCTGGATAGCTGATCCTCTTTCAAGGGCAGATTCCTGAACGTACTCTTGTAATCCTTACCTTTATAAACTTTCTTGAGTTCGTTTGTATCCATATAGACTTGTTCCTCGCCCGCAGGCTCGGGAAGGGCTTTCATCGCCTCCTCATCGAATCTCCTCTGAGTACGTGCAAAAACATTAATCCCGCGTATTATTTCCTCTTTCTCCAGCGTACTCTTGAAATACAGGTATGTATAGTCGTTGGGGAGATACACCGACCATATCATTTGGCTTGTCAGTAGATCGACGGGAGGCAGACTGGAATGTCGTGAATCCACTATCGAGAATCTGTCTTCTACCAAGCAGAAGATTACTTCGACGGGAAAGGTATCCAAACGGTTTTCCACTAAACGAGACCGTATCAGTGGAACGAGTAGCTCTCCGTCCGCATTGATGGAAGACTCGGCCGGTTCATTGCCGACAAACACGCTCCAGACGTCCGCTTCTTTCGGAAGGCCGATCTTTAATAGCTGCTTGGAGCTGTTTCTCACTTGATAGATGAGACGATGGACCACTTTGCCGTCTTCAGTGAAGAGAGTCACCACGTTGGCCGAACTTATCGTTGCGGTAGGCACGGCGATCATTTCATGCTTTTTTATCTCCAGGACGAGACTGTAAGGATGCTTGAGATACTTCAGACCGTAGATGAGGGGTTTTACGGATTTGTTGTACAGAGGGTGTGGAAGCTTCTGAACGGCGACCATTTCCAGCCCTTCGTTCTCTGTAACCGTGACTTCAGCACTCGTATTCAGCTCGATACCGATAAAGCCCGTTTCACGCACCGTTTCCAGGGTGCGGATGCCAGAAAATGCTGTCACTGTTTCTGAGAGTGGCTTCTCAGACGTGACATGGATGGTGATGGCACCCTTTTTCTCATAGGTGAAAGGGATGAGGATTAAGCGCTGGTCGGCCTGCGTGGATTCTTGCCATTCGCCAACGCCCTCGCCTTGAACGGTGAGGATATTTATATCGTCAGGAACGGATAGACGGACACCATCCACCTCACTATGCAGGATGTTGTAATGAAGTTCTGAGTTTATTTTTAATGCATCGTCTTCTATGGAGATTAGATGGTATACCTCACAGTAGAGTTTGGGAGCTACTTTTTCGGTAATCGCGACTTTCTTCCTCCACCGGACACTGATGGCCCGCCCTGGTGCGATGATGGCGTTGATAACGGTAGCTCCGCTTCGTGAGCTCGTCAACAATTGACGTGCCTGTGGGATTTCTACATCGATGTCCCGCAATGGTAGCTCTAGCTTAAGGAGGGTAATGGGTGTCTGCTGAATGGAGAGATCGATTCTATGAGGGCCTTTTTCCAGGGATGATTTCATAGAGAACGAGGCATCCACGACGTACTCACCCGGTTTGGAAAGTACAACGTGATGAAAACCAGCCTCACTCACGATGAGCGCCTGTTTTCCGTCTACCTTCACATCCTCCAATGCGATGTCCTGAGGAAGTAGCGGTATCTTTAGATAGGCGTCCTTCTTCAGCACGTGTACCAGGAACGATCCTGTGAACGCGGTATTCGTATTCATCATCGTTCCCGTGTAGATGGCCTTGGTGATTAGGTATTCGTAGGGAAGGGTCGACTCCATGCCGGTAGGCGGTTTCATCCCGTCGATCAGCTTTTTAAATTCTGCGCGTTTGAGTACGACGTTACCTTCTTTTACGGTATGATCCGGCTTGATCGTTGTCCCCGTTTGGGCCAGAATCTTATTGAACGTATCGATAGAAATGATAATCTCATCGCCATCTAGACGCATCAGTTTCTTGAATTCTTCCCAGGGTATGGTCAATCGACTTTCTTGATCCTTTACATCATCGGCATGAACCGTCATCCACGACCCGGTGAGAAAAAGGATGATGGCTCCCGTGATACAGACGAGCATCTTTCTTTTCATCACTTATCCCTCCTTACGTGTTTTTGTGCAATACCGAAGGGCTGTCTCGACCGTTTTCTAGTTGTTGTCACAATGATTTTAATTTTCCAAGGTGCCTTTCCGCGAAGTGCAGTCCCTTGAAAAATAAAGTACAATGAAAAACGAAAAAATCAAGTGATTTATCGCAATTTGGTGTTTCGGAAGGAAGTAAATAGGCTTATGTTACAAATCACAAGCTGAGGTTTTTGTTTTTACGAAAGGATACTTTCATATGCAATAGGAAGCGGTGAGCTGTGAGGATGGAGTATGATATATCGGTTCTCCCGGAACATCGTTGAACCATGTACCGATTTCTCTATACATATTTTAAGGGGAATTTTTCTTGGGGATCTTGATGTAGAAAGATCAAACCTCTCTGCTCCGACTAAAAAATAGGGGATTGTCCTGATAGACATGATCCCTTATTTTTATTGTTTGACCATGTACTGACTGATATATTTGTAAAGAGTGTGAAAAAATGATTCTTTCTCTGTGGGTATATCGAAAAAAAACTTCCAAACATACTTTTAGGATGTAAAAGTATCAGGCGAGATCTAAAGTTTCACCCAACAATCAAATATTCGATTCCCCTCATTATAACAGTTCAATCTAACTGTTTATTCCACGATAAAGGTATACGTCCTTTTTGTCTGGGCGCTGAAATAACCCAGAGCACCATTGCTCAAATTCGTATTAGGATTATACGCGGTAAGCGGAAGAATGTCGGGCAACTCAACGAAGGACTCTCCATTGTCTTCCCCCAACATCGCAAGGTATTCATAAATTACTCTGTCTATGGTCAACATCTCAATTCGGATTTGATCGTCCAAGAAGAGAGGGGTGATAAAATCATCGAGGATAATTTTTTGTCCATCTCTGAACCGGCCTTGATAAAGATAGGTTTCGACAAGGTCTCCATTCCTGTAGATTTTTAATCGAAAAAAATCGTCAATATCTTCACGGTCATAAAACACACATCGAAGATAGGCTATTCCGCCGTAAATATTATAAGTAATGGAATCCAGTTCCACCGCTTCAGGCATTTTGCATGAAGCCGTATATTCTTCTCCATCAACGTATACAGACAAGGAATACGTTCTCCCTGGAACGCCCTGTAATTCATCCGATTGATACGTGCCGGCCCTGAATGCTCTCAACGTTTCCGTATAATCAGAGTCATCTGAGATGACGACCTCAGCACCGGAAACAGAGGGAAAATCCCCTGAACTCTCATAGCTGATCGTTCTGGTTATCCTGATCCGATGAGGGCCGGGCTGGTCTGTGATAATCCCTTCAATCACAATTTGCGAATCGAATTCCGACAAGTCCAATTCGACGACATCCTGGTAACAAGAGATAGATAGGAATGTGAACATAATCAGAAAAATCAGTATGCACCGATAAAATAAACAGAATGTATATTCAACCCTCTTCTTCATACGAACCTCAAAACGTGAAATTATAAGAGATCGACGGCATAAACGAACATATCGATAGTCTTACGGCTTCTGTCCTTTCTGGATTCAGCTCGTTTTCTCGAAATAGAATGGTGTAAACATTTCTTCTACCGTAAGCATTGTAGAGTGAAAAATTCCAGGAGCCGTGCTTCTTGGTCTTGTAAGTTATTCCGATATCCATGCGATGATAGGCAGGCATTCGGTATCCATTCCGTGGAGTATGTGCATGGACAACGCGGCCATCGACGGTATAGTTCCCATACGGAATCGTCATCGGAGTCCCCGAAAAATAGATCCAGTTTACCGAGAACGTCCATCGCTCACTCAGTTGATATATACCGACGGCCGTAAAATCATGGGGTCTGTCATTCCGTGCGGGAAAAGGCTTTCCAGCGTTGATTTCTTCAAACTGCCGTTTACTCCTGGACAGGGAATACCCCAACCATCCAGTGAGCTTACCGAACCTTTTCCTCAAGAAAAATTCAGCCCCGTAAGCCCATCCTCTTCCAAACGCAAGGTCCGATTCAAATAAATTGCTTAAAATAAAATTTGCACCATCCTCATAATCGATCTGATTCCGCATGTCTTTATAATACAATTCGATAGACATTTCCCATAGATTGTTTTTAAAGTTTCGGAAATAGCCGATGGTCACCTGATCGGATCGCTGTGGCCGCACCTTACTGCTGCTGGGATGCCATACACTCAGGGGTGTTCCCGATGTCGAACTCGATAGTAAGTGTACATTCTGATAGTTCCGGGCAAAACCGATCTTCAAAGAACTCGATGAATTCAAACGCACATTAGTCGATATCCGGGGCTCAAGATCATGATACATCTTTTTTTCGTCTTCATGGAACTCTATATCATAGAATTCGTTTGGAGCATCTTCCATTTCATCTAAATCGAAAATATCCTTGTTTCCGGCCACGGCGAACATACAATAGCGAAGTCCATAATCCAGGGTCCATCTATTCCCCAAGTCCCAGACATGGGATAGATAGACTGCTCCCTCGTGAGCTTTGCGTTTTCCGATAGACATATCTAATCCATCCCCGTCCTCTATGAGCATCCTGGCGGGTTGATACACATGATACATATATTGAAACCCAAAGTTCAGGTTGTGCCTGGTATCGACAAAATACTCGAAGTCTTCTTTTAGCGTTAAATCAGAGACTGTAGAAGCATAGTCTAACACATCGTCATCGTCTTCTTCTTCAACTTTCATACCGTATTTAAACCGACTGTAAATGACCGATGAGTTTAAAAACAATCGATCGTTGAAAAGATGATTCCAGCGGCACGTTCCTGTCTTATTTCCCCAGGAGAGATGTCCGCCTCCGTCCTCTTCCGTTCCTCCTCCAAGGACGTCGTTCCCAAAATAGCCCGAGAGAAAAAGACGATCCTTTTCACCCAGACGATAATTGAGTTTTGTGTTAAAATCATAGAAGAAGAACCGAGCATTTCGGGCTGCCGATGAGAACACCTTCGCAAATAGATCAACATACGTTCTTCGGCCGGATATCATGAATGAGCATTTATCATTCACAATAGGGCCCTGCAGTGTCAAGCGGGAGAATATCAGGCCAATGCCTCCCTCTCCGTGGAAGTCCTTCAGGTTACCCTCATTCATTTGGATATCGAGGACCGAAGACAAACGACCTCCGTACTTTGGCGGTGCCGATCCCTTGATCAGCGTCACATTCTTGATGGCGTCCGAGTTGAAGACGGAGAACGTCCCCAGAAAATGGACGGCATTATAAACAGGCGCTTCATCCAGCAGGACAAGATTTTGGTCGAAGTTACCACCGCGTACATAAAACCCGCAATCCGCATCTCGCGCTGGAGAAACACCGGGAAGGAGATGAATCGTTCGTAAAATATCTTGCTCCCCCAGCAACACAGGAACTTGACGGATCTTCTGGGGCACCAGTTGAATCGTTCCCATCTCAGTGGATGTCACATTTTTATCCTGAATCTCTGCTGTTACAGTGACCGTTTCTCCCAGAAGGGCCTTCTCTTTTAATCCTATATTTAATCTTATATTTCGGTCGAGACGTATGTTCGTTACTTCACTTTCATATCCAATAAAACGATAGTTAACCGTGTAATCTCCCTCCGGAAGGGTTAACGAATAGAATCCATACGCATTGCTGGAGCTTCCTGTTCGATATTGTTCCACGTACACATTCGTCCCCGTCAATGCTTCTCCCGTTTTCGCATTCGTCGTGAATCCGCTGAGCGTGTATTTTCTCTTACCTCCGATAAACGTGGACTTCACCAGGACAATTTGTCCTCCCTTGGATACCACAAAATCGAGATCCGTCTGTTTTAGAATGGCATTCAATACATTCACAACACGTTCATCTCTCATATGAATCGATATATTCTTATCTGTAGGAATAATTGTTTCGCTGTAATTCAAGTGAAATTTTCCCTTTTCGCAAATCGCTGTCAGTGCATCCGGTAAAGGGACCTGCTCAAGGTCTAAGGATATCCGTTCATACAATGTTTCTGGCACCGGCGTGCCCTGGGAGTCCGTAATCAGTGTATCCTGTGCGCTGAGAGGAAAAATCCCTTGTATAAAAAGAAAGATGAACAGATAATAAATTCTTTGTTTCATGCCTCTGCCTGTGTTTCGGATTCTCATCAGCATATACGTTTTAAGTGAATGAATCCCTGATCGTTTTTGCCGTGGAAACGAGCATCATGACAACGAACCAGTCCAACAATAGAAATAATTGCCTTTTCATCGAAATCATCAAATTCAGCCCTGGCTTGCAAATGAGAGGTAAACGCCCTGTCGATACGGTTATACTCGTTCCGAGGATACCGAAACTGGGGTGTCATAACTTTTTCTTCGGTAATCAGTCCAGTGTCAGTAATCAGATGAACCGACGTATATTTTACGATGCTCTCGGCCATACGTTTCATTACTACATTCATATCTTTAATGATTCTCGTCGTCATTTTCTCTGATTACCGTTTCCGCTACAAAGTACTATCCACAAGCCAGAATGTGATGGTTACTTTATCTCATATTGATACAATCAATATGCATGCAGTTATCCGATCTGCATTCTCAATGCTGATATCAATGTTTCCCTAAAGGCATCGTCATTCCGATCATCAACTGCAGTCCCGTGGTTTTCATCTCCACAGCGTCTTCAGAAATGCTTTCTTCGATGAACTCTTCGCCTACCTGTAAAGAAAAAGGGCCATCTTCGATGATGTTGGATAATCCAACTGTATAACGCCCTTCAAGGAACAGGCAGAAATCACCTACCGGATAACGTATTCCGGCACCATACGTAAAACCAGGTTGGAAAGTCTTGGTAATTTCCTTGATGCTGCATCGGAGACCTATCCCCATGGCTTCAACAGCAACATAGGAATCCAGGAGATATCCGAACGTCGGGCCAGCCAGGACATAAGGCCGAACCGCGTCTCCGAATTCTGCCCTGAGCAGGAAGGGTAATTCGATATACGAGGATTCAACCGAAAGCCCGATGTTTGGCAGGTCAAACGGAATATCAGTCTGAAGTCCTCCTCCACGCTTCAAGTACATGGGCTCAAGACGAAGATATATATTCTTGTACAGAGGAACATCGACGACCGCACCAATACTATAAGATGTAAGCCCATCCAAGTCCATGGATAAATCATCTCCCATATCGGCGATATCCAGATTAAGGTCTGCAAAATGTAGACCGCCTATGATACCCACGTCAACCTGTGCTTCGGCTGTAGGGATGAAACATACTGCAACGAGCCCTACGATGATGTAAGTAAGCCGTTTCATGTGTCAACTCCTTTCCGTTGTTAGCGTTCAATCGATCTTCAAACTACATTATCTTGACAATCGAGAATGGAAAAGGGGTGACAAAAAAGAATGAATTCGTTTTTCGATGATAAAAAACTGGGGAGCAAATTATTTTCACAAGTTCAACAAAAAAATGTTATTTCTTATGAGTCGGTGGGATAGACCGAAATGCGTTCTTGATTCTGTTGAAAAGAGAGGCTGTATTAAAATGAATCCAATGTTGTCTTCAAATAATTTATTTGGGTGAGAATGTGATCTTACGACCATTACGTTCATACTTGAAATTATTAACCAGGGCAAGCATATCTAAAAGCTCATCAACAGGTTTTTTCTCTATGAATACAGTGATACGATTCTCAGCATACAAGTTATCCGACAAGACAAACTCTAGATCGTACCAGCGTTCCAGTTGGTCCAACACTTCCTTCAGGGGAACACTCTGAAAGACCATCTTCTGCTGTAACCATGACACATGCTCATCGATGTTCGTCGATTCGGGTGGTGTCGGTATGTCGTTTTTCACGAGCTGGCTCATCTGGCCTTTTTCGATGAATACTTCCGCTTTCTGTGATAGGCCCTCTGGACGCAATGATACCTTTCCATCGGCCACAGCCACAATGACTTTATTATTCTGTTGCCATGCTCTTACATTAAATTTGGTGCCCAATACAGTCACAATCGCTTGATTCGCATGAATCACGAACGGCTTATCATGATCTTCCGACACTTCAAAATAACCCTCGCCGTTCAGTATAACAATGCGTTCTTTATCCTGGAACGATCTTGGAAATCGGAAATAACTCCCAGAATCCAGTGTCACCCGCGTCTCATCGGGCAACGTCACGGTCTTTTGTTCCCCATAGGCAACATGAACTTCTTTCGCTGAGAAAGGCCAAAGAAGCCTGAAGGCAAAATACGAAGCTGCAAGCAGGACCATCACAAGGGCTGCGAATCGGAGAACTTTCATGGCAGGGATGCGATATATAATCGGCACCTTTTTCCACCGCTTTTGAACACGAATGATGTTATTCGTATTTCCTTTTACGTATAAAGGATCGATGCCGGCTCTTTCCGCCACATTGAGCAGTGCCTTTTCCACATCGGGTTTCGGCATTTTGATCTCGGGTGTATCCCAGGTCTTCCGCAGACAATCTATTGTTTTCTGATGCTCTGTATCAGATGCCATCCATTCTTCTATCTTCTGACACTCCTCCGGTGAACACGTGCCATCCAAATACCGAAGGATCAGATCCCAGTCTTTACTATGCAACATAAGAACCCCGGCATACAGATATTTTCGAAATAACAATAATCAGAATCCCTCCTATAATATAGACAGCCAAAAAATACTTTAGGGTGACAACGTTCCTATTTTTTCTTCTCATGAACAGAAAATCCATAGCAGAGAATACAAATACGCAAGATTCTTATGCAACGATTTCAAAGCTCGTTTCATCTGTGTTTTTACGGTATTGATGGAAACATTCAAAATTTCAGCTATTTCTGAGTACGTCATGCCATCATACCTTTTCATCTGATAAACGCACCGGCATTGCTGAGGAAGTTTTTCGATTGCTCCCTGCACGGCTTCCATTATTTCATTTTCAATAAGGGATTCTTCTGGCGATTGAATTTCGTCCGTTTGATTTACGGATACCTCTTCGACGGATACCATCGATTTCTCGCGCTTTATATAATTTAACGAGTGATTCTTTACCGCCGTATACAGATATGACTTGACACTGGATTTTATATGCCGCTCTTCTCGCTTTTCCCAAAGTTTGACAAAAACATCCTGGACGATATTTTCTGCCGTTTGGGAATCCTTCACAAACCGCAGTGCAAAGTAGAACAGGGGCTCGTAGTATTTTCGAAAAAGAGAGGCAAACGCAGCAGGATCGCTCGAGCGGATACCTTTTACATATTTAAAATCCAGCCGAGAGGATTCAAGGATTGTTTTTTTTAACAAGTTCGAATGAATGATGGTCACCTAAGAAACATGATGGTCTCATAATATCAATACGTATAAACACTAAATTGTTCCCATGAATTATTTCTATTTTTTGTATGATTGTTTGAGAAAATCTGAGATGAAAGAAGATTATTCATTGTGTAACTGCTGCGATTCAGCGCCATGTGATCAGATCTGGTTTTGAAATTAGGATAGAGTTTTTAATTAAAATAACTTTTATCCTTCTTTCATAAGATACATGGATAGACGTACTGTCTGCTTGGGGACACAGTTTCTTGTTACTTTTTAAATATATTTTCCTATTACCAGGTAAAACGGCAACGTTAATTGAACGTTTCGATTTTTATTCCCTAATTGGGACACATTTTGTGCATTTTTATATATTTGAGAGAAGATTAAGTTCATAGGAACAAAATAGACAATTTATTAGAAGCAGATAACAGGTAGTCATGAGGTCGAGAATTTAAATCTTTTTGCCTCGATTAGAATATAGGATCTGGAAAATAACTAATCATAAAAGCGCTGCACACCCCTTTCTTTTTCTTCGAACAATCCAGCGAATTATTCTATTTTTACGATTTTAAGGATATGTTTTAGAGACGTATGAATTCTGTACTGTTATCTTGATAAAGGAAAAATAAGTTATAATTGATATTCCTGACAATTTTGATAACAAACTCTAATAGTAAATTTAAACTTGACATTATCGTGAATAATTCCTAAATAACATTCGTATCTCCTGCCGAAACCGATTTGTTCTGTTTGATGTTTCTTCTTATTGCGAATAAAGGGGAAGATATTTTATGATCGTAAAAACCATCTCGCATTACAAAATCCTTGAAAAATTCAGAGAAGGTGGTAGGGGCGTGGTGTACAAAGCCGAGGACTTGAAGCTCAACCAAGCAGCAGTTAGGATATGCCGGTTCAGAAAAAGACCGCTCAATGAGTCAAGAACCTGAGAAATATAGAAAGGTGTAGATAGGATGAATACAATAAAAAGGTCTTCCACTATTCTGTTAAATTTTGTGCTGCTGATGTCGTTCATACTTACACTGGCAGCTAAGATTTCCGCCTCCTGCCCATGGGCATTCGGGGCTCTGCAAAACAGCTCTGCGCAGGTCCGAGGCTCCAT
>Ga0180438_10011891_pt1 | contig 10432 bp, 20 predicted proteins | sample SS_ome_12_FD_132455 | JGI IMG/M metagenome (GOLD analysis project Ga0180438, IMG submission 132455) | Hypersaline lake sediment archaeal communities from the Salton Sea, California, USA - SS_3_D_2 metaG | ecosystem: Environmental > Aquatic > Non-marine Saline and Alkaline > Hypersaline >... | reverse complement strand
TCTTCTTTTTTCTTTTGTTCTTTTTTGTGTTTCATTCAGTGCACCTATCCTACAACATTTCTTGTAATAACTTTTGGCCCATGATCAGTCACTATGACCGTGTCCTCAACATGCATAGCCAAGCTATTATCTTTTGTATGTACCGTCCAGCCATCCTTGCCAACAACAACCTGATAATCACCCATGGTGATCATCGGCTCTAAAGCAAAAGCCATTCCCGCTCGTAATACTGGACCAGTACCAGCTGTGCCATAATTAACTATCTCAGGATCTTCATGCATTTGCTTGCCAATACCATGACCAGCAAAATCACGAACCACTCCATAGCCAGCCTCTTCAACGACCTGCTGAATAGCTGCTGAAATATCTCCTAAACGATTACCTGGCACTGCCTTTTGTATACCAGCCTGTAATGAACGCTCAGCAATACGAGTAAACTGCTTTACCTCATCAGACACATGACCAATATAAAAGGATCGTGCCATATCAGCACAATACCCCTTAAAGGAGGCACATACATCAACTTTTACCAGATCACCATCCTTGAGCAGCTTCTGAGCAGACGGCACACCATGCACCACCTCGTCATTCACTGAGATGCAACTTACATGCTTATATCCCATGTAGCCTTTCATACGTGAAACTAAGTCACGCTTTTTGAGCTTATCTGCAATAAAAGCATCAACATCGGCTGTGGTTGCTCCTTGCACCACTACTGAAGCCAAGTCATCAAAAATGGATGATAATATCGCTCCTGCTTGCTCCATTTTAGCAATAGAAGCTTTATTTTTTATCTGTATCATGCATGCCTGGTACAACTGATTCTAAAAAACTACTAAATATCTCGTTAAAAGGGCGCTCCACTTCAAACTCATGAACCGGCTGTTTCGACTCAGTAAAGTAATTAAGCATATGCTGCTCATATTTGCGATAGGTATGTAATCGCCCCTGAATAACCTCAGGAACATCATCCTCTCTTCTGGAAAGAGCTGCACCGCACATGTCACATTGCATATTTTTTTGGGCACCTAAGCCCGATGTACCCTTACCAGAATAAACCGCTTGACAATCTGTATTATTACAGATGAATCGATTACATATGCGATCGATAGCCGCCTCATCTGATATAATAAACCGAATTACCGAAAGTTGCAACAGCGGATATTTCTCTTTTGTCAATTCATACAGTATTTTTGCTTGATTGATGGTTCGAGGAAAGCCATCAAGAATAATAGGCTTTTTCCCTTTTGTTACATCTGATAACCAAGCGTCAACCATTTGAGCAATAAGCTCATCTGACATCAGCTTACCTGCTTTTAGGTAAGCATCAATCTGCTTACCTATTTCAGTCTCTTGAGCAACATGCATACGACAGAGGTTTCCTGTCGAAAGCTGCTTCCATCCAAATTGCTCTATGCAGCGTTTAGAAAGCGTTCCTTTTCCTGATCCAGGAGGACCAATAAGAATATAGGCCTTCATTAGCGCATCCCTCTGCTTTTGAATCGCCCTGAAGTCAACAAACCTTCATAACGGTGCTCAATCAGATATGATTCAATTTGGGCAGCTGTTTCAAGGGCAACACCAACCACAATAAGTAAAGCAGTACCACTCAAGAAAAAGGGCATTTCAATAAATAATTTCAATATATTAGGCAGCAGAGCAAGAATCGCTAAATAAATCGCTCCAACAAGCCCAACACGGGTAAGAATATAATTAAAATATTCAGCTGTTTTGCGACCAGGACGAATCCCAGGAATAAAGCCGCCCTGTTTTTTAATATTTTCGCTCAATTCTTCAGGATTAAACACTAGTGCTGTATAGAAAAATGAAAAGAAAATAATGAGTAAAAACTGGACGACATTATACACGAGTGCACCGCCAGAAACATACTCCAATATTCCTTGGAAAAATTCAAAACGCTGTGATAACCACTGTATAAGAAACATAGGCATATTAAGCACAGCCCCAGCAAAAATAACTGGCATAACCCCTGCTGGGTTGATTTTGAATGGAATATACGTACTTTGACCACCATACACACGATTACCAACCACTCGTCGAGAGTACTGGACCGGTATCTTGCGTTCACCTTTTTCAAGGTACACAATACAGGCAGAGACGACTATAAAGACACCCAGAATTGCCAATGCCATGAGCACATCCATTTCCCCAAGTTCAAGGAGACCGGCAACCCGAATAACATATTCGGGAAAGTTTGCAACAATACCCGCAAAAATAATCATTGAGCTTCCATTACCAATGCCAAAGAGCGATATTTGCTCCCCAAGCCACATAACAAACATGGAGCCCACGACAATTGATAAAAGGAACGTTAAACGAAAACCCCAACCAGGAGAAAGTACCAAATTCTGTACTTCTAAATAACCTGCAAAAAGAGAACCCTGCACAACAGCAACACCCAACGCTAGATAACGTGTATACTGATTAATGATCTTTTTGCCATACTCACCTTCTTTGAGTAATTGCTCAAGGGAAGGAATCGTCATACCTAACATTTGCATCATAATCGAAGCAGTAATGTATGGACTGATTCCTAAGGCAAACAAGGTACAGGTACGCAACATACCACCTGAAAAAAGGTCCAGATAGGCAAAAAAACCACCCGCAGTGCTCTGCTGAGCCATAAACTGACTCAGTGCATTAATATCAATACCTACTACCGGTATGTGGCCGCCAAGCCGATATACAATCAAAACGCCGAGCGTAAAAAAAAGTTTTTTACGCAACTCAGCAATTTTGAAAATATTAACAAAGTTCTTTAAAAGTACCACGGCTTCAGTTCTCCTTAGTTATACGAGCTTCTCCACCAGCATCTTGAATTGCTTTTGCAGCACCCTTACTAAAAGCATCTGCGTGAATAATCAATTTCTTTGACGCTTGATTACCCAATACTTTAACAATAAAGGCTCCTTTGCTTTTTCTTGGGCTTACTACTCTTTTTTCGATCAATAACTGCTTAGTCACTTCCGTGCCATCTTCAAACAGCTCTTGAATGCGTGCAAGATCCACAATGTATTCTTCATTTTGGAACTGAACGTTTTTAAATCCACGTTTTGGCAAACGACGGTGCAATGGCATTTGGCCACCCTCAAAAGATGCCTTTACGCCACCGCCGGACCGAGCCTTTTGCCCTTTATGACCTTTGCCTGAAGTGCCACCTCTACCTCCACCGCGCCCAATGCGTTTGCGCTTTTTAACTAAAGGCGTCAATGTATGCAATTGAATCATGGGTCATTCCTATTTTCTTATAGCTATATTCTTCTGATCTTATTACGCTTTTGCGTCTCTTAGTGCCTTCAGCTGTTTTGCCGTACGTAACTTAGACAACGCATTCAGAGTTGCCTTCACTACATTTTGACGATTTGCTGAGCCTAACGACTTAGCTAATACATCTTTAATGCCAAGCGCTTCCATAACAGATCGCATAGCACCACCAGCAATCACACCAGTACCTTTAGAGGCTGAGCGAATAACAACTTTACTTGCCCCATGCTTACCCACAACTGGATACGGAATAGTAGTGTTACGCAATGGAATAGTAATTAAATCTTTGCGAGCACGATTGGTGGCTTTTGCAATAGCTTGAGAAACTTCTTTGCTTTTACCAAGGCCAATACCGACCTGTCCATCCTGATTGCCCGAAACAACTAACGCTGAAAATGAAAAACGCTTTCCACCTTTTGTTACCTTTGTAACGCGGCGTACATTAATTACAAAATCAGCAAATACACTTTCTTTTTCTTTTTCTCTGATTTGCGCCATTGCTTATACCTTGTTCCTAAACATTCAATCCACCTTCACGAAGCCCTTCAGCCAACGCTTTTACTCTACCGTGATACAAAAACTGCCCACGGTCGAACTTTACCGCTTCAACGCCCTTTTCTTTAGCTCTTTTTGCAAGTTCTAAGCCAACAGCTTGCGCTTTCGCTTTCTTGTCTCCTGCTACAGAGAGCTCTCGTGATGAACAGCTTGCCAAGGTTGCTTGTGCAGCATCATCAATGACTTGGGCATACACATGATTTAAGCTACGAAACACTGAAACACGTGGTAATGCACTTGTTTTAAGCCCACTACGCACACGTTGTGCTCTGCGCTGTTTTTTTTGTTGTTTTTTTCGTATTAATGACACGTCATAATCCCTATACTATTACGCTTTTGTCTTACCAGCTTTACGTATCACTGTATCAGTTGTCAGTCTAATACCAGTGCCTTTATATGGCTCAGTCTTACGCAAAGATTTTATGTGGCTACAAACCTGCCCCAATTTTTGCTTATCTGTAGAAGTAAGCTTCAACTTTTGACCACTTTTATCAATGGTAATCGACACATCTTTTGGTAGTTCAAAATCAATTTTATGGCTATAGCCAAGGGTAAAGGTTAGCTTACTGCCAGCTGCTGCGGCCTTATATCCCAAACCGGTAATTTGTATATCTTTTTCAAAACCTTCTTTCACGCCAACAATAGCGTTAGAAAGCAATGCTCTATGAAGGCCCCAAATACGGTTAAAATCACGAGAACCTTTCACACGATCATCTGCTGCTTTTAGCAACAGCGCACCGTCAACTTCTTCAGCTACCAATTCGGATGGCAAAACATATATACCACTACCAAGCTTTCCCTTGTAATGGACCTCTTTGCCCTTTATTTCTACTTTTACGTCGCCTAATGCAATAGGCTTTCTGCCAATTTTTGACATTGCGTGTATCCTTACCAGACTGTGCAGATTACTTCGCCACCAACACCAAGCTCTTTTGCCTTTTGGTTGGTGATAATCCCTTTATTTGTTGTCAAAATCGAAATACCAAGCCCACCAATCACAGGTTTAACGTTATGAGCACCTGAGTATTTTCTCAAACTTGGCTTACTTACACGAGTTAACTCGTGAATGACTGATTCGCCATCAACATACTTAAGAAAAAGCTTAAGTTGCTTTCTATTTTCAGCCTCTTGCATGACAGCAACGTCACGGACAAAGCCTTCGGCTTTCAAAATCTGAGCAATAGACTCATTCATTTTTGAATAAGGAGCGACAACAAACGGCTTTGATACCATCAGACCATTTCTAATGATAGTCAAAAAATTGCCGATAGCATCGATAGACATATACAACCTTTCTATGACTAATTTACCAACTAACTTTTTTCACCCCAGGGAGATACCCTTGAAGTGCATTCTTTCTAAAACAAATTCGACACATCTTGAACATGCGCATGTATGCTCGCGGTCTACCACACAACTGGCAACGATTATACTTACGCGATGAAAATTTTGGCGTTTTATTTGCTTTTTCTATCAAAGCCTTACGGGCCATATCATTTACCTCTATATCTGTTTATGCAGCTTTTGTAGACTTTACAAACGGCATACCAAAACCTTTAAGCATAGCAAGGGCTAGCTCATCACTTTCTTTGTTGGTCTGAAACGTAATATTCATACCAACCGCTTTATCAGTCAACTCGTGATGCACTTCAGGGAAGATTGACCAATCACGAATACCAAGATTATAATTTCCTCTTCTATCAAGCTTGGTCGGCACTCCCTGAAAGTCACGAACTTTAGGCAACGCGAGGTTAATCAAGCGATCAAGAAATTCATACATATTTTGACCACGAAGCGTTACTTTCACACCAATCGGCATGCCTTCACGAAGCTTAAAACCTGCAATAGATTTTTTTGCTTTGGTTCGAACCGTTTTTTGGCCAGCTATAATGCCAAGTACTTCTGAAATCTTATTCAGAGCCTTAGCATCACCAACAGCTTCTTTTGCACCAATATTCAATACAATTTTTGAGAGCTTTGGCGCTTCCATCACATTTTCAAGCTGAAAATCTTTCACAAGCTGTGGAAGAATTTTTGCGTTATATAATTCCTGTAAACGTGGCTTTGCCATCTATCTTATCCTATTCTTTGACCGGCATCACATTAGAAATATCGATGAACCGTTCTTCTTTTTTAATGCCAGATGTTTCACCCTGTTTGCGAGCTTTGACATGTCGAGTAACCAGAGCTACATCCTTAACCATAACTTTACCTTTTTTAGGTAAAATTGCAATAACAGAACCCTTTTTACCTCGATCTTTACCGGTCAACACATAGACCATGTCGCCCTTTTTGATACGCGCTTTCATGTGTATTTTTCCTTATACAACTTCAGGAGCTAACGAAATAATCTTGTTGTATCCCTTTGCACGAATTTCACGAGCAATAGGACCAAACATACGAGTAGCAACCGGCTCTTTATCTTTAACAATCACTGCAGCATTATCACCAAAGCGAACATAGCTGCCATCTTCACGACGCGTCTCTTTTCTGGTGCGTACAATAACAGCTGTTACCATATCACTTTTTTTAACTGTGCCACCTGGAATTGCTTTTTTCACTGCACATTTAACCGTATCGCCTAAACCAGCAAAACGCTTACCCGTGCTCCCCTGCACTTGAATAACCTGAAGAAGTTTCGCACCAGAGTTATCTGCAACTTCCAAATATGATTCTTTTTGTACCATCTATGTTACCTTGACTATGAACCTAAAACACGAGAAAGGTACATATACTTAGTCTTTGAAACTGGTCGCCCTTCGTAGAACTCTACAGTATCACCTACTTTGGCTACGCCATTTTCGTCATGCACCTTATATTTTTTATATGAACGTAGAGTCTTGTGAAATGATGGATCTTTATACATACGCATCATTTTTACCACAATCGTCTTATCCATTCTATCAGAAACGACTTCGCCTACGAACGTTCGTTTCTTTTTATCTGTCCCATTCATTATGCGCCCTCTTTCTGCGCATGTTGCAATCTGGTGACAACCCGTGCAATATCTCTGCGCAATTTCTTAAACAATGAATAATCTTTAATGTGAGCAGTCGTTGCATTTAACTTCAGACTGAATAACTGTCTGCGTAATTGCAAAAGCTTATCGTGCAACTCAGCAGGGCTAAGCTCTGCTATTTCTTGCTTAAATGTATTAACTTTCATAATCGCTCTTTTTTACAAATCGAGTTTTCATAGGCAATTTATATGATGCCTGTCGCAATACTTTTCGTGCTTCAGTCTCACCGACACCTGATATTTCGCAAATAACGCGATCTCTCTTGACTACTGACACCCATTTATCAACAGGCCCTTTACCTTTACCCATTCGCGTTTCAGCTGGTTTTTTGGTAATTGGCTTATCAGGGAAAACACGTAAAAAGAGTTTTCCAATTTTTTTCAACTTACGAGACATGCTTACACGCATCGCCTCGATCTGCTGCGCAGTTAACCATCCTGGCTCAACAGCTTGAAGCCCATATTCGCCAAAAGCAACTGTGCGTGCACCCTTCGAACGACCTTTTCGCGTTCCTCGTTGCACTTTTCTAAATTTTGTTTTCTTTGGCATCAACATAATTTCAAATCTTTCAGTTAAAAGTTATGCATGCTGATATTCACCACGGCAAATCCATACCTTAACACCGATAATTCCATAGGTGGTATTTGCCTCAGCAAGACTATAATCAATATCAGAGCGCAACGTATGAAGAGGAACTGATCCAACACGCGTCCATTCTGTACGCGCAATTTCAGCACCATTTAAACGCCCTGCAACACAAATTTTAATTCCTTGCGCGCCTGCTCTCATCGCAGATGCTGCCGCACGCTTCATTACTTTCTTGTAACTAGCACGACGTTCAAGCTGATTTGCAATTGAACGAGCCACCAAAGCAGCATTTAACTCAGGCGTTTTTACTTCTTGCACAGACACTTCTATGTTTTGTCTGCCCAATAACTGACCCAGTTTTGCACGCAAATTTTCAATTTCCTGCCCTTTTTTACCGATCACAAAACCAGCACGAGCAGAATGAATGATAACTTTTACGTTATCTCCAGCCTTTTCAATTTCAACTTTCGCAACTTCGGCACGCTGCAAAAGCTTATCGAGCAAACGACGTATTTTAACGTCTTCAAGCGCTTTGTCGCCATACTCTTTTTTCTTGGCGAACCAACGGGAATCCCATCCCAAATATACGCCTAATCTATACCCTAGTGGGTGCACCTTTTGTCCCACAGTTATTCCTCACTTAAAGTTTTTACTACAACATTCAAATGGCTTGTGCGTCGGCAGAAAATGCTTGAGCGCCCCATTGATCCAGGACGGAAATACCTAAAGCGTGGTCCTTCATCAACACGAATGTCTTTAATTATTAAATCTTTTGCTTCAATCCCTTTGTTATGCTTGGCATTGGCTGCAGCCGACTGCAATAACTTACGTATGGGAACCACACGCTTAATCGGACAGGTTATGAGCCAGCTCAGGGCATCCTGTACGTTCTTACCCCTTATCACATCCACATATGGACGGAGCTTATAGGGAGAAAAGCGTACATATTTCGCTTTTGATACAAATTGCATTATTTTACCCTAAAATTCAAATCGTCTTGATTCCATTTATTATTTTAACCCAATTGCGCCTATTGATCAAGGCGCATCAGCATGGGTTATTTATTTTTTGGCGCCAGCTTTTCTGTCACCACTATGCATTCTAAAGGTACGCGTTGGTGCAAATTCACCTAGTAAGTGGCCAACCATATTTTCTGTTACAAATACAGAAACAAATTTGTTGCCATTATGCACACCAAATGTCAAACCGACAAAATCAGGTGTTACCATGCTACGACGCGACCATGTTTTAATTACCTCACGCTTACCAGACTCTTTTGCTTTTAATACTTTATTCATCAAAGACTGGTCGACGAAAGGTCCTTTTTTGGCAGATCTAGCCATGTATCTTATGCCTCTCGATTAAACTATTTTTTTCTACGACGTATAATAAGCGGATTCTTACGCTTTCTTGTACGTGTTCCTTTACACCCTTTACCCCAAGGAGTACGTGGGTGAGATCCAGATTTAGAACGTCCTTCACCACCACCATGAGGGTGGTCGACAGGGTTCATGGCCATACCACGCACTGACGGACGAAATCCTCTGTGACGTGTTCTACCAGCTTTACCCCAAGAAATGTTCTTGTATGCAGCATTGCCAAGGGTACCAATGGTTGCCCAACAATCTAGTGGTACCATACGTACTTCACCAGACGGCATTTTTAGCGTTGCATACTCATCTGTTTTTGCAATAAGCTGTGCTGTTGTTCCAGCACTACGGGCGATAATGCCCCCTTTTCCAGGAACTAACTCTATGTTGTGCACAAAAAAACCAAGCGGTACATTACGCAATAGTAATGCATTTCCTGTACGCGCTTCCGCGTTCTCTTTAGCAATGACCGAACTACCTACTTTGAGGCCTTCAGGCAAGAGGATATAACGCTTTGCGCCACTTCTATACACAACAAGCGCAATACGTACGTTACGATTTGGATCGTACTCGATAGCCGTAATTTTGCCTTCGATGTCACGTTCTGCACGCTTAAAATCAATCATGCGATACAGACGAGCAGCACCGCCGCCGCGATGGCGGACCGTGATTCTGCCATATACATTTCGGCCAGCTTTGCGCTTAAGGCCACGTACCAACGAACGCTCAGGCTTCTTCTTTGTAATGTCATCAGTACTCAAATAAGACTGAAAACGCATAGAAGGAGTGCGTGGTTTTCTTAATTTTACTTTTGCATTTGCCATATTAATAACCTCTTATTCCTTCGCTGCATCGGTTGAAGGAGCAGATTGTATTCCTGCACCAGCTTGGTCAAATAAGTCAAGTGAATAGCCTTCTGCCAAAGTAATAATTGCACGTTTTTGATCTGAACCAGTAATAACCTTACGGCGAGACATGCGATTTTTGCCTTTTCTCACCTGTATGTTCACATCGGCAACTTTCACATCAAACAGCTTTTGAAGGGCTTGTTTAACTTGTGACTTATTTGCTTCTGGATGCACATTCAAAAAAAGCTTTTTATACTGTTTATTTAGCTTATAGGCTTTGTCTGAAATCACCGGACCTTGGATGATATCGTATATTGTTAAATCCATTTTGCAACCATATCTTTAAATAGTTCGCTGTCTTTTTGCAAATAAAGCCAATAGTCAGCGTTGATTAAATCAAAAGCATTTGCCTGATCAAAGAAAAGCACCTTGACTTGCGGAATATTTGAAAATGATGCGTAGGTGATATAATCGTCCATAGGAACAAATACTACAAGCTTTGCATTATCAAGATGAGCTTCCTTGAGCAATCGTGCTGCTTGTGAGGTTTTAGGCACATCACCTTCAATCTGCCAATCAAACACAAGTACACGCTCATTTGAAAGCGTCGTGTGTAAAATATGCTGAAGCGCTTGCTTTTTGATTCCTTTTGTCACAGTAAGCGTTTTTGTTCGTGGTTGTGGTCCGAATATTACACCACCACCTCTCCACAAAGGAGATCTTGCTGTTCCTGCTCGTGCACGACCAGTTCCCTTTTGCTTCCATGG
>Ga0180438_10011890_pt1 | contig 10432 bp, 21 predicted proteins | sample SS_ome_12_FD_132455 | JGI IMG/M metagenome (GOLD analysis project Ga0180438, IMG submission 132455) | Hypersaline lake sediment archaeal communities from the Salton Sea, California, USA - SS_3_D_2 metaG | ecosystem: Environmental > Aquatic > Non-marine Saline and Alkaline > Hypersaline >... | reverse complement strand
GGTAGATTTAACAAAAAGATAGACAACTTCAATACGTTTTTAAGATTTATCAAATTCGGAAGAATCCTTAAACGTTTGACATTTCCGTAATTCGCTAACATAGGTTTTAAGTTTCTGTATAATTAAATATAGTAATATAAGAGACTTTAAATGAATTCCATTTAATATATTAATTATTATGATAGAATCTAATAATGAATTGACTTTTTCGTTTAAAGAAAAAAGAGTATTAATTCAATCATATAATATAATCTGTAAAAAGCATGAATTATATTGTATTGATAGTTTATGTAATGATTGTAAGTATTATACTAAAAAATCATGCATATTAATTGAGTTAAGAAAATTCTTATTGAATATAGGTGTTAATGTTGAATAAGAAAGAACATATTAAGTATTTAGAAGAAACAATTTATATTTTTTCCAGAGTTGATAAACCTAATTGGATAATTATACTAAAATTATATGTAAAAATAATCCAATTAGAAAGAAGTTTAAACTGATTGAATATTTCAACAAAAACGGTTTATTTTTTGATATTTTAACAGAAATTGACAGATTGTAAGATAGTTTAAATTCTAAAAAACGCTTTTAATTATACCAGAATTGATTATTTTTTGATTCTACTAAATTTTAAAGAGATATATTAAAATGTGTAAAGGAAAACCGATGAATAAGTATTTACAATTATATTTAATTTCTTTATGGAGTTGTAAGTATGGATTTATTGAAGATATAGATATAGATTCAGATTTACGTTTACCAGAAAACTGGTATCCGATTAAAGAAAAACTGAATAATATTGGTAACTTATTAGAAAATGGTGGATTATATGGAATATGTTAGATTAAGAAACTCACAGATAAAATATATTGATAAATCAAATTTTAAAAATTTCGTAAGTAAAGCAATTGATGAAATAAACTTCCGAATTAAAGAATTGAATTTAAAATTTAAAGATATAGATAATTCAACTATAGATTTAAATATAGATTCTAAAACTAAGAAGTTTATAGATAGTTTAATTGAAAAAAATATAAGTAAAACTAATGCTGAAAGTATTAGATTCTTATTATTTCTTTATTTATTAAACGGGAAAAAAGAAGTGAATTTAGATTCAATTAGAATAAAATTACAAAATATTGGAGTATTATAATCATGGTATCTAAAGATAAATATGAAAATGATAGAAAGAAAATTGCTAATTGGATTAATATTGCTGGTAGTTCACAAAAATTCTTATCGGATGTAGAAATTTTACACTACAATCAATTTACTAAAAAATATAATATTAAAACTACTTCCGAAAATAGTTTAAAGGCTGGTTTAAGAAGAACTTATAATAATCTTTCTAAATCTAATAATCCAGTTGATATAGGATATTCTAAAGATTTAAAGACTGCATATTCTAATAGAAGTAAATTACCGCTTACTAAAACACCACCAACTAAACCACCAAGAGCACCACCACCAATACCAATTCCTAAACCTTTATCTAATGATTGGTTTTATATGTTTAGAAATGAAAATCCAGAGTTTAGTAATGAAAAAATAACTGGAAGTCCAACATCTAAAGCAGAAGTTGGTTATTATTATCAGATTAATGATTATCTATCAAATTTTATTAAAAATGGGAAATATTTTGCTATAAAAATTCCAGATTTAATAAATAAATTAGCAAAATTCTTTAATGGTGTTAGATATTTTAAGAATTCTGCTGGTTCTGCTATTAAAGTTATATTATTTGTTGAAGATATTAAAGACAGAGAAATAGGTAAAACATTTATTTCTATATCAGATTTTAATAGAAATTGGATAAATTGGTTAAATTCTCTTAGTGTTAGGTATCAGTTAAATGATGGTAATTATGAAATAATGTTTATGGATTCAGTATTGAAATATATTAGAGTTTCCAGTTATATGAAGAGTTCTAAATTTAGAAAGGAAAAAGGAAAAAGGTTTTCGTTAAGACTACGTTATTTATAGGTGGGAATATTATGAAACTTACTAAATTAAAACCAAATAAGATAAAACCAAGAGTAATTAATACATTTGACTACGAAACTGATTATACTATGGTTGAAGAAAAATTAGTTTGTTTAGGAAGATATAATCCAATTTCAGATAAATATTTTACTAAAACTTTCTATAACACAGAAGATTTTATCAATTATTTATTTGATAATAAAATTACTGAAGTTTATGGGTATAATCTAAAGTTTGATTCAAGATTTTTTCTTAATTTTCTTATAAAACATCCAAATTGTAGTATTTCTACTATTCGCGGTGGTTCTACTATTCTCTCATTATATATGAATTATAATCAAAAAGAAATTAGATTTAGAGATTTTTATCCTTTCTGTCTTACATCTCTTGATAATATTAGTGAAAATTTTGATTTAAAAAATAAAAAATATCCTAATTTTGATGTTAAAGATAAGGAAAATTGGGATAATTTCTTTAGATATTGTAAAATTGAAGAATTGGAAAAACACTGTAAATTAGATGTTATGATTTTAGCAGAACTAATAAATAAATATAGATTAAAGTTTTATAATGAATATAAATTGGATGTAATTGGAAAAAATATATTTTCTTTAGCGGGTTTAAGTATGAAAGTATATAGAACTCACTTTTTAGAAAAACCTATAAACAATCCTTTCGTTTTCAGAAAAAATAGGGAATATATGATAGATAAAACTCAATATAACTATGTTAGAAATACTTATCATGGTGGATATACGGGAAATACTGATACAGATTTACACTATAATATAGTAAGTTATGATATTAATTCCAGTTATCCATTTCAATCCACAATTATTAAATTTCCAACTGGTCAAGCGTTTTTTACTGATAATGAAGAAATATTTATTGATAAAATAAGTGAAATAGATGGTTTTTGTAATTTAACAATAGATTTTACAAATACTAATCTTAAATTTCCCGTTTATGATGAAACAATAGAAGAATTTAAATCAGTTAATGGAATATGGAATGGAAATTTAACATCTATAGAGTATAATTATCTAAAAGAAAAAAATATTAAAATGAAGTTTAATACTGGTTTGTATTATTCTGACTATGATAGAACTTATTCTCTTAAGAAATACATGCTTAGTATGTATGAGAAGAAAAAAAATGCAATATCGGAAGATTTAAGGTTAATAAATAAAAGATTACTAAATAGTTTGACTGGAAAATTTGGTCAGAGAATAAATATTGAAAATAGAATAAATGAAAGAATAATATCTAAAAATTATGAAGATATATTTGATACTGAAGCTACAATTTACACAGTATTTTTAAATCAATTTAGTAAATACTGTTATGAAAAAGAAAATTCTGAATCTATAAAATCATACACGCTACCATCATGGATAAGTTTAATTTGTGCTTCTGGTAGAATTCAATTAATTAGAATGATTGAATTAACTAAAGCGAATTATTGGGATACTGATAGCGTTTATTTTGATAACAAATATGAAGATATATTAGAAAGTTCTAATAAATTAGGTGGTTGGAAAAAAGAACACGAATTTGAATATTTAAGAGCAATTGCACCAAAATTATACGCGGGTTTATTAATTAAAGATAAAAAACATAATACTTTTAATGAAAGAATGTTCGTTAGAAGTAAAGGAATTAATTTGAATAATGATATAAAATTAAAAAAGAAACTATTCACACAAATATTAAATTGTAGAAATAGAATAGAGATTAAACAATTACGACCGTTAAGTTTAAGACAAACATTAAGAAGTAAAAATCCAACTTATGTAAGTGAAAACGGAATGATAAAAACTAATGAATACATTTCTATAAATAATATGAAAATAAAAAACTAAGTGAAAAAATTATGAAACCAAAAAAGAATGAAAAATTGATACACAATAAAAAAAATCGTGAATTAAATAAAGATAAAAGACAAAAAGAAGAAGATATTAAAAAGTATGAAGAAATACTCAATAGAGTTTTAAGTTATACATTTTAATTTTGTATTTTTTTTATTTTCTTTTTAATAAATTTCGAGTTTAAAACCTTAGAAACTATTTTTTCCATAGGAAATGCATTTCCGTATTTAGCAGAAACTAAATTATTCAATATTTTATTAATATTTGATAATTCATTCATTTTTTTAACTATATCTTCATTTTCCATTAACTTTTTACTTTTTATTTCATAAATTTTACCATTATCTAACATATATTCATTAGATATATCTTGTTTATTCGACATTTTAACCACCTTTCGATTTACATATTATACATTTAGCATAAATACTATTTCTAAAGTTCTGTTTAGTAGAATAATCATTATCAATAAGAAAAACACCAACATTAGTTTTAGTTACTGATAGTTTATTTTTCTGTAAAAATCTAATACATTCTTTCGCTATATCAAATTTTTCTTTTTCTGTATACTCGGAACTCGCTACATTTCTTTTAATATCTTCAAATAATGGTGTTTTTATTATTTCATAGGTATTATAATTATCGAAAAACTCTTTAGCCGTATTAAATGAAAGAAATAACTGTTTAGGTTTAATGTAATCATTACTATTAACACCAGTATAAATAGTATATTTATATCCTTTAACTACTCCATTTACTTCAATTTTCTCACATTCAACTAATATATCAATCATTTCTCTCATTCTAATATCAATTGTTCTTACTATTTGAGTAGATAGGAAGATTCTTAAACCCAATTTTCTACTTTGGAAAGCAAAATAAGATAATAATGAGTTAATATCATTCATAAAATGTCTTGAATCCATATAAAGATAAAATTCATCAAGATAAACATCCGATTTATCAATTTTCTCATCCAATATATCTCTAATTTTAAATCTATGTATTTCTTTATTGGATTTTATAATTTCATAATTAGTAAATACCTTTCTGGAAGATAATTGAGAAAAAATTGTAAGAAATAATGTTTTTCCAGAACCAACATTACCGAGAACTAAAACTATCAACGTTTTATCAACCCTTTACGTTTAATTGAATTACTATTATCTTCTTCTATATTAATATTATTAGAACTCGCAATTGCCTTTATTATTTCTTCTCTTGATTTTCTATCTTTAGATATTAAAAGTCTAAACGAATTTTCCATAAATGTAGATAGTATTCCAGCAGAATCTTTTAATTTATGAGATAACAAATAATCTCGATAAGTTTTAAGAGCAGAAAATAAGAAAGGTTTTCTAATTTCTGTTTTAACTTCTAAATCTTCTGTTGGGTCTAATATTATCTTAATAATTTTAAATATTGATTCTTCATTTTCAGCGGAAGTAAATATATTATCTATAGCATCGTTAATCTTAAACACCTTAAATTATTTAATAAATATGATAAATCTGGTAAATTTGTATAGTATGATGTTTCTGGTTCTTCCATTTCTTTCATTATAAAAACTATTAGTAAAACTGTGAAAGCACCAAATAAAGCACCAAATAAGAAATTTTTCCAGTCAAATTTATCTCTTGTTACACCTTTAGTAATTTGGGATACAATATTATTAGAAACTAACATTTCAAGAGTTTCTGGTTCTGCTATTGCATCTTCATTATTAAATTCTATATTATTATTTTCTACGTTTAAAATTTCTTTTTCTTTAAAATCTCTTATATTTTTAGTATTTCCATTATCATAATCTAAGAAATAAACAAATTCTCTATTCTTATTAATATAATTCGATTTAGTAACATCTAATTTATAGGATTTATTATCATAACTGATAATATTTCTTTCTATAGATTGAAGTTTTATAGATTTATGAAAAACTAAAACATCATTTTGTTCTCTAAGAAATACAATTCTATAAGTAAATTTCTTCATTTTATTCATATTATTAAGTAGAAACATTATACCAAATATTACTACTATAAATAATGAGAGAATTATTATTGTCGCTATACTTATCATATTTCAACCATTCCTTTACGTTTTTTATACTCTTGACTAAAAAATAAAAATGCTAATCCTAAGAATATTAGTGTAAATGTATAAACATTTTCATTCAAACCCACCATATAGAAAATTGTAGCACCGAGAACCATAGCCAAACCACCACCCATATACCCATAACGTTTTCCAAAGACATAAATTAATAGTAAATAAAAACTTATTTGTGGTAGAAAAAGTATCATAGCATTAGTGAATTCATCCCAACCACCACCATAATAAACTACATCAACGATATAAACTAAACTTATTGTATATTCCCAATTATACACTTCAGAAGCATTCATATTAAGTCTTATTTGAGAATAATATACCATCTGATTAGTTTCAATATCTCCATATTCTATAGGATTAATATCTTGAATATTCATTATTCTAACATAATCAGTTAATCCCGTAGATAAATTATATATTTGTTCATTATACGCTATAGGTGGGAAAGCAGAGAATATTTGTCTATCAAACCTATAATAAGGGAACGGGTCTTCTAATGTTGATAATTCATCCCAATCAGTAAAATTATATAAATCTATATACGCATTTGTAATTATTGAAGAATCTTCCATTTCAAATGATAATACGTTTATTGCTTGTAATGTGTAAGAAGTTACTAAATTACCGTCTATAGTTGGTGGTGTTGTAAAAGATACTGGAAATGTAGTATTCAACCAGTCAGAATAGTCACAAACTAAACCATCCCATCCAAAATAACAATAACCATTACCTATAACGCTTGTAAATTCTTCATAATACAAAAAGGTATCATTTATCTGTCCTTTTACTTTAGGAATTTGATAACTATTAAATAAAATTAAAGAAAAAAGTAAAAAGGTGTAAGTATTTGTTTTTTTCATTAAAACACCTTAGGATTTTACTCCGAACTTGATGCTGGTATCATTTTCAACACAATTCCGATTACAGCCATGATAGGAATAACAAGGGTAATTAATGTAACAATAGTTGGATCAACTGCTACATCAAAAACAGCAGTAGCAATTTGATTTATACCGATTGGTAAGAGAATTGCTACTAAAATTAAACCTACAACTAAACCGATTATTGTATTTGCCGTGAGATTTTTTGCCATAATTAAAACCAATTAATTATTTAATTAAAAATAGTGTTTCCAGTTATTTAAATTATTATTGACATTATGTCAATATAAATTTAAAAGAATCTATGTGTATTTATAATTAAGAAATTAAAGTTTTTTAGTATAAAGGTTAAAATGTGAGAATATTGGGAAAATTTAGCATAAAATCTATTACTATTTTTGTTGGTAGTATTGTAATTTTATCTTTACTAATACCAACTTTATTTAATGGATTAGCAAATATGGATATAAACGCTGATAGAATTACTTCCATGAATAATTCTAATAATATGAAGTTTTATGTTAATGCTACTATAGAAAGTGAATGGAATAATACGGAAATTTCAATTTATGATACTGTTATTCTCGCTAATTATACTATTAATGCTACTGAAGATTATTTATTATCATTCAATATTACATCAACGGTAAATAGTAGTTGTGTTAATATATCTAATGTTTTTGTATTTACTAATGAAACTTATGTTGATACGTTTGATAATGTATTCAATTGTTGTTTTTCTTTTAATCAAGAGTATTTAATTTCACTTAAAAATTATCATTATAATTTTATGATAGCAATTATACTTAATATTACATCTAATACAACATTAACATCAAATTCGTATATTAGAGAGTATGTAGATAATGAAATGGTTGATATTATAAACTCAATTGTTTTAGTTATTCCTATAATTGCTATTGTTGTAATTATAATATATGTATCAAAAATAAAAAAGGTGTTTTAATGCCGTCACAATTAGAAAAATTAGGTAATTTTGCCTTATTCATGAATTTTGTTATTACTATATTCTATATTTTAATAACATGGGATGGTTCTGGAACAATTACTTTCTATATTCCAGAAGATATCCCTTTCGGTTCAGACAGACAAATTACTTTTACTATGTTTGGAATGGTTGTAACTATAGTAGTTGTTCTTATGGTTATAGCGGGAATTGTTGGAATTCAGGTTTTTGGTTCTGGTTTACAAGATTCTTCAGTTGAATATATAACTCAATTATCTTCTAAAGTTGTTGTTTATCTTGTTAGCAGTGTTTTTTCTTATCTTATATTTTCTGTTCTCGGAAATATAGGTATTGTAATGTTCTGGTTACTAACATTCTTTTTTGTTATAGGTTTAGCAGAATCAATGTTTCAAAAAGGTGGTAATGAATAATGGAAGAATTCATAGAATTTTTTATGGTTTTTGTAATATGTTTATTACTTTTATCATTAAACATATATACAATATTGAAGATACAAGATAAAATTATTCCAGTTTTATTCATGCTATTTACTGTATTAATATATTCTTCACTATTCACATATAACATTAATATTTCTTATGGAATAGGTATTTTGTTTATAGGATTATCATTATACATAAATGTAAAAGGTGTAGAAATAATATGATTTTTGTATTAAGGGAAATTGTTCCAGTATTCTTTTTAATCCTTATAATTTTCGGATTATCTTTCGCTTTAACATATGTAGTATTTGAGAAGAATTTGATAATTCTATTATCAATATTTGATTTATTCATTCTTCTAATGGTAGCATATAATATAATTGATGGAATTTATATAGCATTATTTATATTAATTGCTGGTGTTATATTATATATTGAATTTGGAAGAGATATTATAGCAAATAGACAACAATAATTGAAATTATAAATCAAATTACTTTTTTCTATATTTTAACCAAATTTAAAATATCTCGAATTTAAACTCTATTTTTTGAATATCTGAACAAATATTTTACTATTAAATACAATTTAAATGATTTAAACCGTATATTAAAAGTGTAATTAAAATTACTTTAGAAGTGAAAACTATGCCAAAAAATACACAAACTAAACCCAAACCAACCGTAAGTTCTAAACCCAGAACTAAAGAAGAGAAAGCGTCAAAATTTACAGAACTATTTGAAAAAAGAATGAATAAAGTTCTAAATCAGATATATAATATTGGTAAATTGAGTAATACTAATAATTATGTATATACTGAAGAGCAGTATAGTAAAGGAATTGAATCTTTAAGAGAAATGGTTAATTCTGTGGAAGAAAGATTTAAAACTGCTAACAGAAAAACTAATAGTATTAGTTTCAAACTATAAAATACCTATTTTTATTCTATTTTTTATTAAATCTTAGATATACTACTCAGCGAGTATATCGATTAATAATAAAAATGCTGAGAATAATTAAAGGTGTAAACTATGGATACAAATTTGCCGTATACTGAAGAATTGCTTGAAATAATGTCTAAAAAGCAATTAGAGAAAGAAGTTTCCAAACTTATTAGTAAAATGAGCAATTTAATTAATGAAAAAACTGCTTTATATATTATTGCTAAGAAGAATGGATTAGTTGAATCAGAGAATAAGAGTAATCCTATATTATCTGTATTAGATTGTAAGAATTTTGTTAAAGAATCTTCAGTTAATGATAATAAATGGATTAGTCTTAGAAATTTAGTAGTTGTTTCTGAACCAGAAGTTATAACTGGTAGAACTAAAGTTAAGAATAAACCGTATAAGATTACAACTCTTGAAGTAACCGATGGTGTAGAAGATAATTATGGTGGTATACAATTTATCAAGATAAGAACTTTCGGGAATTATTTTGATAAAGTTAATCATTATGATAGAATTAATCTTGATAATATTCTTATGGAGCATAAACAGTTCGAAAATTTTGATGAATCCTTAGAAACAATGAAAACTGTTGATTGGTGTTCTTTATCCTTTCAAAAAAACTCTGAAATTGAAGTTTTATAACATATTTTACTTTTTTTTATTTTTTTTGGTGTTTTATATGTTACAATTAGATAAAAAATCAGCGCAAGATATTTTTGATTGGTGTTCTGATAAAATACCTATTGATATTTTAGATATTGTTCAAAATATGATTGATAATATGAATTCAACTGATAGATTAACAATAAAAATTAATTAATTCTTTTAACTTTTTCCCTATTTTTTCTTACTATATTTAATAAATGTAGTATATAGAAAACATTTATATATTCGAATTGTTTAATAATAATTAAAGGTGTTTATTATGGAAAAATATCAAATAGTAGAAATTAGTAAAAATGGTGAAAAAACCATTTATGATGAAATATACACAAATAAAATTCAAGCATTAGAAAACGCTTATTTGTGTGGTAGAATGTTCCCAAATAGTAAGTTTGTAATTGTTGAAATTAAAAACTAAACAATTAATATCTATTTTTTTATTATACAGAAACTTAAAACCTATGTTAGCGAATTACGGAAATGTCAAACGTTTAAGGATTCTTCCGAATTTGATAAATCTTAAAAACGTATTGAAGTTGTCTATCTTTTTGTTAAATCTACC
>Ga0180438_10011888_pt1 | contig 10433 bp, 7 predicted proteins | sample SS_ome_12_FD_132455 | JGI IMG/M metagenome (GOLD analysis project Ga0180438, IMG submission 132455) | Hypersaline lake sediment archaeal communities from the Salton Sea, California, USA - SS_3_D_2 metaG | ecosystem: Environmental > Aquatic > Non-marine Saline and Alkaline > Hypersaline >... | reverse complement strand
TGCCCCATTGTCTTTATACCTGGCCCGAGGTCGCCTGGGTGGGCCTGACCGAGGAGCAGGCCGAAGCCCGGGGCATCGAGGTCAGCATCGGCACGGTCCCTACAGCCATCAACCTCTACGCCATGATCCTTGACGAGACCGCCGGAGTGATCAAGGTTATCGCTGGCAGGAAGTACGGCGAAATCCTCGGCGTCCACATCATGGCTCCCGGTGCGGTGGATCTGATCAACGTGGCCGCTGTGGCGATGTTGTCCGAAGCCACCGTTGACGAGCTGATGCGGCTCATCCCTATGCATCCTGCCCTCGGCGAAGCGATGGTGGATGCGGCGATGGACGTGGAGAGGCGGTCGCTTCGTTTGCCTTATTAGCTTTTATGTCTTTCTAATAACTTCAGCCCTTTGGCGGTGAGACCAAAGGGCTGTCTTCATGGATAGCAGGAGCGGGTGATGGGATTCGAACCCACGGCCGCCTGCTTGGGAAGCAGATGCGCTACCACTGCGCTACACCCGCATGGCGTATTGTACTCAGGTCTTTATTATACTCCAAAGCTCTACTTTTTGCAAGTGCGAACTGGTTGCATACTAGCCCACCAGTAACCCCTGCTGCTTGAGCCGGACGCTGGCCTCCAGCACGGCCTCGGCCTGCAGGTGACAGGCGGTGCGATAGACCTCATCCAGCCGGGCGGGGTCCCAGCCCTGCGCCAGTTCGATGTAGGGCTGGAAAAGCACGCCGCCGAGGACTCCCAGCGTCTGGGTCGCAGCGAACAACGTGCTGGCCTCGCCGTTCTCCATGCACAGGCAGCCGCGCTCGCGAAAGACCTCCGCCATCTGGGGCGTAATGCGGTACAACGCCTCACAGGACGCGTTCCCACCTACATGCACTGTTGCTCCCCGCTCGCGGCAGGCCGCCGCCAGGATCTCGAGCACGACCGGATCGGCGTGAACCTGGCTCGAAGTGTTGCCGTAGTGAATCGAAGTCCCGTCGGGACCGACGGAGAAGGCGGGCACGATCAGGTCGCCGAACTGGACCGGTGGCCCCAGCGACCAGGCGGCACAGGCCAGGAAGATGGCCTGCACTCCGCAGGCGGCCAGATCTTCCACGATGCAGGCCAGCGGAGAAGCCCCCATGGGCGGGACCAGCACCATAATATCTATGTCCTCAAATGCACCGCGCTTCACGATTTCAGCGGCGGCGTAGGGGTGGTGCTGCGGTCCAAGCCACTTTGCGTCTTCCAGCCCGCAGAGTTCCTCCAGCCGATCCATGATGGCCTTGCTGAAGGTCAGTATGGCGACACCTGACAGCTTTAGCTCCCCGTCTCCAAGCCCAGCCTGCCGGGCGACAGAGAGAGTCTGCTCTGGTGTAATCAAACAAGTCATGCTTTTCCTCCTTAATCTACTCTCCTACGACCCAGGATCAGGAACGTTGCCGTCAGGCTGCCGATGCCCAATACGATCAGGGCGGCTGCTTCTACCCAGATATGTTGTAGAGAAGCACCCTTTACCATAATGTAGCGGACAATGATCAGATAGTGTTTGATAGGGAAAAGGTTTGAGGCCACGCGCAGCAATGGGGGCATGTTGTCTACTGAGACTATGTAGCCGGAGAAGACCATCTCTGTCATCGCCAGCAAAAAGACGAAAAGCAGCGCCTGTTGTTGGTCGCGAGCTATGGCTGAGGTCATGATGCCCCACCCCAACTCTACCGTGATGAACAGCAGGGTCAGGGAGAGCAGCAACCACACCGAGCCTCGCAAAGGTACGTTGAATCCCCAGACGGTCAGGGGCAAAAGCAGGGCAAAGTCCACACAGGCGATCACCATCGCCGGGACAGCTTTGCCAATGACCAACTCCAGGCTGGTCACCGGCGTGACCAACAATTGCTCCAGGGTGCCCAATTCCCGTTCCCGGGCAATGCCTACGGCCGCCACCAACAGAGTCACCAGATAGACGACAAAGCCCAGTTCGGCAGGGATGGCATAGAGGCCATATTTCAATTCCTCGTTGAAGCGGGCCGTCATGCGCAGATCAATGGGCGGGCCCGTCTCTCCGGCTCCGCCCCACTGGAAAGCCAGCTTTTGTCCCCACTCGGCGATGGCCCCTTCTATGGCCCGCCGAACTGTCCCGGAGGCAAGCATGTTAGAACCGTCAATGATCACCTGGAGCTGGGGTGTGCTGTTGGCGGCCTCCAATTCGGCGGCGAAACCGGACGGGATAAGAAGGGCCACGGTGGCCTTTCCCCTCTCAATCAAAGCCTGGACCTCTTCTAAGGAATCGGGATAGGCGGTGACATCCAGGATACCGGCGTTGGTCACGGCTGTGACCAGGGCCCGGCTGATCTGGCTTCGGTCCTGGTCGAGGACAGCCAGAGAAAGGTGTTCTATATCCCTGGAAGTTGCCCAGGCCATCAACACCAACTGAAGGAGCGGCCCCAGAAGGATGAAAGGCGTCATCAACCTGTCGCGGCTGAAATGGATGAACTCTTTGAAAGCCAGTTGCCAGATACGATGGAGCATTTCGCAGACTACCTCAGCTTTTTCCGAAACAGGCCGATCCCCAGGGCCAGGGATGCGCCCCCCAGCCCAGCCAAAGCCAGTGTCTCCGGCCACAGATTGGCCAGCCCGACGCCCTTTAGCAAAACCCCGCGGGCAATGATCACAAAGTAGGTGGTGGGCAGGCTGTAGGATGCCAACGTGCTGGGCGAAATCTCTTTGGGAACGGGCTGGTAGAGACCGGAGAGAAAAAAGCTGGGCAGAAAGAAAATGAGAAAATTCCCTATCATGGCTGCCTGCTGACTGGACACGAAACTGGCCATGAGCAGACTCAGCCCCGTGGTGGCTAACAAAAAGTCCAGAGCCAACAGACCAAAGACCAAACCGTTTCCGCGAAAGGGAACTTGGAACCAGATGGTCGCCACCATGGTAGCCAGGGCACAGCTCAGAAGGCCGCTGATGACGTAGGGGATCAGTTTGCCGAGCCAGAACTCGGCCCGCCCCATAGGAGTGGCCAGCAATTGCTCCAGGGTGCCCGTCTCTTTCTCGCGGGCCAGGGCCACGGCGCTGGAGAGCGTCGGCATAATCAGCACCACGCCCAGCAGGCCCGGCACCAGGCTGAAGAGAGAACGCTGGCCGGGGTTGTACCAGATGCGCAGGCGCACGTCGAGGGGCAGGAGGGAGGCCAGCGCCGCACCGGAAGGGGACAGGGGCCCCAATCGCTCCTGGATGATAAAGCCCTGAGTGCGGGCACGGACCCGGGCCAGAGCATCGCTGGCTGTCACGGGGTCTGTACCGTCGAGAATCGCCTGTATCGTCGTGGGACGGCGGCGTCCCAAATCGGCCTGGAAGCCAGGTGGGATAACGACCACAGCGCTTGCCTGGCCACGGAGAAACCAGCCATCTACCTCATCGTAGCTCGATACGTAGCCTGCCAGGGAAACGTTCTCTTCGCCGACGAGACCCGCTACGTACCGCCGCGACAACTCGCTCCTGTCTTGATCGAGCACGGCGTAAGAGACCTGTTGGATATCAAAGGCCAGGACATAAGTGAGAGTGAAAAGGAGGAAAGCCGGGGAAAGAGTGACCAGAAACAGGGTACGGTGGTCACGGATGATGTGTAGACATTCTTTGCGCATGATGGCCAGGGTTCGGTATAAAGACATTTTCCGTAGTCGCTTGCTCCTTGGGGATTCGTACAAAGGCCATTGTATCAGAAGGAACCCAAACCGTCAAGGTGGACCTGCTGGAGATTACCCATAACTAAGCAATGAAGGATGTTTCCCCTAGCAAAGGCGGCTCCCACGCCTGTCCTGAGCGCAGCCGAAGGGCCGCCGGGCTGCCGGGCGTGGGAGCCCGGCCTGCTGGACAAAACGACTTATGGGCAATCTCCAGGGACCTGGCGGGAAATCAGCGATTCAGCAATATTGTCAGACCAGTGAAATAATGATATAATCTTCTTGGAACATAATAGAGGGGAGAGTGATCATGGAGATCAAACTGGCAAAGCCGGATCAGCGAGAGACCGTCATCGATCTGATCAATGAACTCTGGACGTATTCTGACATTGCAGTTGAGCGTGACAACATCAGCCCGGCAGTGGACCTGATCTTCAGCCAGCCTGGCCTGGCCGAAATCCACCTGCTCTACGAGGGCGACGAAGTGGCTGGTTACTTTATATTGGTGCCCAGCGTCAGCATCGAGTACGGCGGACTGTACGTGGTTCTCGATGAGCTGTTTGTGCGTGAGCCTTTCCGCCGCCGTGGACTGGGCCGACAGATCATCAGCTTTGTGCTGGACCGCTGTCGCCAACAGGATTGGCTTGTCATCGAGGCCATGGCTGATGCAGAAAACAAAGTGGCTCAGTATTTCTATGGGTCTCATGGCTTTACCCCAGAACCGTGGGTACACCTCAGTCGTCGGGTGGGCCGTGAGCAGCGTGGAAGGGAATAGTCATGGCCAGTGAGTACATTGTCGCCCACGATGTAGGCACCGGTGGCAACAAGGCCGTGCTGGTGGACCCCCAGGGCCACATTCATGGCAGCGCCTTCGAGCCTTACGAGGTCACCTATCCCCGCCCCGATTGGGCCGAACAAAAGCCCGAGGATTGGTGGCGGGCGGTCACCCGCAGCACCCGACGGTTGTTGGACGAGAGCGGGGTGCACCCAGGCGATGTCCTGTGTGTGACCTATGCGACCCAGATGCTGGGCGTGGTGCCCGTGACCGCTGACGGCGAGCCGCTGCGACCGGGCATCATCTGGCTGGACGCGCGAGCCCAGAGACAGGCCGAGCAGATCATGCGCCGCTTTGTGGGCCCGTGGCTCTTTGCTGCCCTGGCGGGCGCTCCCCTCTCGGGCAAAGACGTGATGCCCAAAATGCTGTGGCTCAAGCAGAACGAGCCTGGCGTCTATGACCACGCGGCCAAATTTCTCGACGTCAGCGGCTACCTTCTCTACCGCAGCACTGGCCTGATGGTGGCGGACTGGACGGCCGCTTCGGTGGTAGGGCTGGACCTGAAGAAAAGGCAATGGTTGACCTGGCTGTTCAACTACATTGGCCTGGACCCGAAAAAGTTACCCGCTCTGGTCAAGTCCACTGATCGGGTCGGCGGGCTCACGGCGCGGGCGGCGTCCGAGTGTGGGCTGCTGGAGGGCACGCCGGTCATCGCCGGGGCGGGCGATGCGCCATCGGCGGCGGTAGGCTCTGGGGCCGTAGGCGAGGGAGAAGGACACATCTCTCTGGGTACCTCGGGGTGGGTGGCGGTGGTGACGGAACGCATCGTCACCGGCAAACACGGCGTCGTCAGCATCCACTCTGCCGACCCTGGCAAGGCATTCCTCATCGCCGAGATGGAAACCGCTGGGGCTTGCCTGCAATGGATCGCCGACCAGTTCTACCGGGAGGAGCAAAAGGACCCCGCCATCGAGAACGTGTTCGCCCTGATGGACCGAGACGTGGAGACCATTGAGCCCGGCTCCGGCTACCTTATCTTCACCCCCTGGATGTATGGCGAGCGAGCGCCCATTGCCGACACTTTCGTGCGTTCCACCTTCTTCAACCTGAGCGCGGACCATCAACGCGAACACCTGCTGCGGGCGGTGTACGAAGGGGTGGCCTACAACCTGCGTTGGATTATGGAGGTGATGGAGCGCAGCTTTGGCCATCATCAGGAGGTGTTTCGGGTGATCGGCGGGGGGGCGCGGGGCGCCCCGTGGATGCAGATCATTGCCGACGTGACAGGCAAGCGCATCGAAGCGGTGCCCAACCCGCAGGAGGCAGGGGCCGTGGGTGTGGCCCTCATCGCCGCCGTTGGCCTGGGCATTTATTCCGACTTTAAAGCGCTCAAGGACGTGGTCCAGGTCTCCCGTACCTTCGAACCCCGATCAGACCATGCCGGAGTCTACGAGTGCCTGTTCGCTGCCTACAAAAAGGTCTATCGCTCTCTCAAGGCAGGATACAGAGAGATCAACGAGGAGCGATTCTCTAAGAAAACCCCAACAGCCCAGCCAGACGAGGTGACGTAAATGACTGACATAGATCAATCTGGCGTCTCTCCAGAACAAGAGAGCCTTGAATCCCCATCCTGGAAGGATTGGGCCGATGCGAGCGGACGATCTGCAGCGTCTACTCCCCCTTTTCTGGCCACTCTCTCAGAGACCAGCCGGGCCAGACTGAAAGAACTGCTGCATGATGAGCACCATCCGGCTAACAGCGTCATCTTCCGCGAAGGCATGCCGGGCGACGTGCTTTACATCATCTGGTCTGGCCGCGTGGCCATCGTCAAGGACCTGGAAGGGGAGATTCCTACCCTGCTGGCCTATGGGGAACCAGGAGAGATTCTGGGGGAGATCAGCCTGCTGGAGAACGGGCCTCACTCGGCTTCTGTGGTGGCTGTGGAGGACACCTGTCTGCTCCGCCTCTCCCGCGTTGATCTGCAAAAGCTTATGAACGAGCCATCTCCTATTGGTGTTGAAATCCTGAGTGCCCTCGGCAAAATCGTCAGCACCCGTCTGCGCGCTGCCGACGAGGTCCGCATCTCTATCGCCCACGCCGAAAGCCGTCTTGCCCTTCGTGTCCAACAACTGACTACGGAAAAAGAGCGGCTGGCAGAGCTGGAACAATTGCGCCAAGAGACCACCGATCTGATCGTACACGACCTTCGCAGCCCTCTGACCTGCATCGAGGCCAGCCTCCAGTTGTTGCAGATGATATTGCCCGAAGACGTGCTTGTCTCTTGTGCCAAGATCATCGACTTGGCTCTGGATAGTTCCAAGGATGTCCTGAAACTGGTTGATTCCCTGCTGGAGATGGCCCGTGTGGAGAGCGACGGTCTGGTCCTGGATCTTCAGACGATTTCATTGCTGCCGCTGGTCACCGGCACCGTCAACCGGCTGCGTCTCCTGGCTGAGCAATACCACATCACCCTCGAGCTGGATGCCCCGGCTGAGTTGCCCCTCATCCAGGGCAATGCTCCCAAACTGGAGCGGGTGCTGAACAACCTGCTGGACAATGCCCTCAATTACACGCCTGGAGGAGGATTGGTCACTGTCGCCGTCCGCCCGGTGAACGGCCAGGTTGAGATCCGTGTGACCGATACCGGCCCTGGCATCCCGCCGGAACACCGGGAGCGCATCTTTGACCGGTTTACCCGGGTGCCTGGTTCAGAGGGTCGCCGCCGGGGGCTGGGTCTGGGGTTGGCCTTTTGCCGCAGCGTGGTTGAGGCCCACGGCGGTCGCATCTGGGTGGAGAGCGAGGTCGGCCAGGGGAGCACGTTTATCTTTACCATCCCTACGATCTCTCAAAAGCGGAGGCCGGGATAGGGATCGAGCCTGCCGAAAAGGCAAGTGGGAAACTGCCATGCCCCATTTATCCAAAACCGAGTCACACAGAGCCATGGCCCTGGCCATCCTGATCCTGGCCGTCTCCTGCCTGCCTTATGCTCTGGGATATGGCTTCGCTCCCCCAGGATGGGACTTTGGCGGGTTCATCATCAACGCCGAGGATTCCAACACTTACTTGGCCGCCATGCAACAGGGGGCCCAGGGAGCCTGGCGCTTCCGCCTCCTGTACACGTCGGAAGACCATCCAGGGACTTTTTTATACCTTTTCTATCTCCTGCTCGGCCACCTCTCTGCCCTGACGGGCTTGCCTCTCATATTGACCTATCATCTGGCTCGTCTGGTCTGCGGGTTGGCACTCTTGATGGTGGCCTACTTTTTCATCGCTTTTTTCACACGCCGGAGGGCTGTGCGCTGGATCGCCTATCTGTTGGTTTGTTTCTCCTCCGGGTTGGGATGGTTGGTGCTTTTGATCCGTCCCACCCTACCGGGGGGCATCTCTCCCATTGATTTCTGGCTGATGGATGCCTACACGTTTTTCACCATCCTGCTGGTCCCCCATTTCTGTCTGGGCGTGGCTTTGCTCTTGCTGGTATTCATCTTTATGCTGGATTATTTCCAAAGCGGTCGTCCGCTCCCCCTGGTTATGGCCGTGATCGCCTCCTGGTTTCTGGCCGTGCTCCATCCTTACTTGCTGCTGATTGCTGGCTGTGTGCTGGGCGGATATTGGCTGTTACTCCTCTGGCTCAGGCGCCGGCTGCCCCTTGACGAGGCCAAGGGGATGATGGCGCTGGGATGCAGCCTGGTCCCGCCGCTCGGCTACTATTACTGGACCCTGACTTATGATCCCGTTCTGCGGGCCTTTTCGGCACAAGACGTCACCATGTCCCCCCCTCCTCCCTTCTATATTTGGGGCTACGGACTGGTCTTTCTGCTGGCTGTCGGCGGCTTTGTTCATGTCTTGAGGCAACACAGAGAAAGGGAGCTCTTTTTGGTCGCCTGGTTGGTGGTGGTGGCCATCATGCTCTACTTTCCCTTCAAAGTGCAAAGGCGTTCCATTACCGGCCTGCACATCCCTCTCTGTATCCTGGCCAGCCTGGGCCTTTTCAAGTATGTCCTGCCGACCGTCTACCGCTCCAGGGTATCGCGGGCTATCAGCAGGATGCTGGCCTATGACCGTCGCCGGTTGAGATTGTTTGTCCTGAACTTGATCGTTGTGGCCACTTTCCCCTCCAATCTGTACCTCCTGGCTGGTTCCAGCCTGGCTGCCTGGCAGGGTCACCCGGCCCTGTTCCACACCGAGGCCGAGAACCAGGCCATTGACTGGCTGGCAGAAAACAGCCAGCCGACGGATACGATTTTATGCTCATATTGGGTGGGCAACTATATACCGGCCCGCATCGGCCATCGCGTTTTTCTGGGGCACTGGGACGAGACCATTGACTATGTCCACAAGAGAGGGGCCGTCGAGGCCTTTTTCCAAAGCCAAACCGACGATGCCACACGCCTGAACCTCCTTCGAAAGCATGGCATCGCCTACCTGTTCTACGGCCCTCAGGAGAGGGCCCTGGGCGATTTCAACCTGGAGGGCAAGCCTTACCTGGTGAAAACTTTTAGCAATTCAGAAGTCAGCATCTACCGATTTTCTGAGAACCCATTCCCTCCTTAGCCATTGCTCAGTTCGGTGATGGCAGTAATGATTGACTCGCTGTCAAGAAAACTCGGTTCCATCGCTGGTGATGTCATCATGAAAAGAAAACCACTGACAGATCATCGGGCCATTGGGGCTGTCTTTCTGGTCACTCTGATAATCAGGACAGCGGCTGCTCTGCCCATCCAGCGGCCGGGTTACATGGATGCCTATTACTACTATGATGGGGCCGAGGCTCTCTATCGGGGACTGGGCTTTAACGAAGAGTTCATCTGGAATTTCCTCGACGACCCGCCAGGTATCCCTCATCCCAGCCACCTCTACTGGCCGCCTTTTTCCTCGGTCCTGGCCTATCTCTTTTTCCCGGTCTTGGGCCCCTCCTATCGCGCCGCCCAATTGCCCTTTATCCTGCTCTCAGCCACCTTGCCCCTGATCACTTATTACGTCAGTTGTCAGGCATCAGCCAACCGGCGCCACGCCATCGCGGCTGCTCTCTTTACCACCTTTAGCGGTTTCTACACCATCTACTGGTCTTCTACTGACAGCTTTGCCCCCTTTGCCGTGGCCGCCAGCCTGTGCCTGGTGGCTATGGCCGAGGGGCTCAAGGGCGACAAAGGGTGGTGGTTTGCTTTGGCGGGTGCTTTGGCTGGCCTGAGCCACCTGACCCGCGCCGATGGGGTGTTGCTCCTGGCCGTGCTCTTTATCGTAATCATCCTCAAGACCTGGCGGAGGGCGGCCCCTGTCCCCCCAGTTCCCTCAGACCCCTCTCATCCCCTCCCGGGCACGGCCCGCTTCCGCTCCCTGGCCCTCGCCTTGCTCCTGGCTGCTGCTGGCTACGCCCTCGTCATGTCGCCCTGGTTCTATCGCAACTGGCTGGCCGTGGGCACGCCCTTTCCCAGCGCCGGCACCCAGACCCTCTTCCTGCGCAACTATGACGAGATTTTCAGCTACGGGCGAGCGCTCAACTGGCAACACTATCTGAGTTGGGGTTGGGGTCCCATCCTGCGTTCCAAGCTCCAGGCCATTGGTGTCAACCTGGTGAGGCTCGTAGCCGAAAACATGCTGATCTTTCTGACGCCCTTCATCCTCGTCGGCCTGTGGCAATGGCGACACCGTCTGGAGTACCTGCCCTTTTTCATTTACGGCCCGTTGCTTTATCTGGCCATGACCCTGGCCTTCACCTTCCCTGGTGTGCGGGGGGGGCTTTTCCACTCTGGAGGGGCGCTGCTGCCCTTTCTCTTGGCCGCAGCCATGCCCGGATTGGACACAGCCATCGCCTGGGCAGCCCGCCGCCGGCCTGGCTGGGACGCCGCGTTGGCCCAGAGGATGTTTACCACCGGCTTTGTTGCCCTGGCCTTTGCCCTCAGCGTCTTTGTCTATGTCCGTGCCGTCTTTGGCCAACCCCTTCGACAGGCTCCCCTCGACTACGCTCGGGGCAAGCAGGGCAGGCTCCTGA
>Ga0180438_10011886_pt1 | contig 10434 bp, 10 predicted proteins | sample SS_ome_12_FD_132455 | JGI IMG/M metagenome (GOLD analysis project Ga0180438, IMG submission 132455) | Hypersaline lake sediment archaeal communities from the Salton Sea, California, USA - SS_3_D_2 metaG | ecosystem: Environmental > Aquatic > Non-marine Saline and Alkaline > Hypersaline >... | reverse complement strand
CATAGTATAGTATTGAGAAAATACTATTCACATTTAAATCAAAGAAAAATACAATAATAAGGAAAAAACAATGATAAAACGAGTAAAAGGATTTGATCCTGAATTTATGGATTACGCATCTAAATTTGAATCTGAAATTAATCGTGGAATTTCTACGCTATGCATATTGTCAATAATTAACCAATATGATGATGAGGGAATACATGGATATCAAATTTCTAAAGACCTACAAGAAAAAACAAACGAGATTTTAATTATCGAAGAAGGTACCCTATATCCTATTTTAAGAAAATTAGAAGAGGATGGAATAATAAAAGCAGAACGTGAAAAGACTGGGAGAAGAAGAAAATTCTACTTTATTACTGAAAAAGGTAAAAAAGTCTTTAATTTTCTTTCTGGATTTTTTTCAAAACTAACGGAAGCAATAGCACCATTATTCGATGTAAATGTGAAATTAAAAAGGGATCAATATTTCTACTGTCCTAACTGTGCTAATAAAATAGATTTATCAAATAATGATATTAATTTTTGCGATGTATGTGGACATAAAATTGATCCTGAATTAAAATCAAGAGGTTTCTTAAATGAATAATATGGAAATTGAAAATACAATAAAAGAATATCTTAAAGAAGTGAAAAAAGCACTTCCAGAATGGTTAAAAGAAAAGAAAGAACATAAGGAAATTTTAGTCGATTTGGAAGATCATTTGCGCGAAAAAGCCAGAGAATTGTCGAATACTGGAGAAATTACTTTAAAGTCTACTTATGAAGCTATTGAGCATATGGGTACTCCAAAAGCCATAGCAAAGGAATATAAAAGACGTGGAACGCCCTATGTTTACATCACTAAGGAAATGTGGCCGCTGTATCTTCGGGTTTTGACCGTAGTTTTTGCTGTAGTAATTATATTAAATGTAGTAGCCATGTTTATAAACATAATATTCGAAAATCCTTCAATTGAACAAATTTTTGGAAACTTAATCTCGGGGATTCAGTTAGGAATTTTAATATCTTTTGCTGTAATAAGTATTATATTCGTGCTACTCTCAATGGAAGGTTACTTTCCTGAAGACTTTAAGTCAAAAAAAGAATTAGAAAAAGAAAAGGTACTGATGCGAAAAGTTCAAGAAGAGGGCTATCCTATTTCGAAAAAAACTGGAAAACCACTTAAACCTTTTATTAAACCATTGGAAGAAATTATTGGCGGGGGAATCGGACTAATAGCGGGAGTATTTTTCATAACTCAACCAATTTTCGTGGGCTTACTTGATCCCCTATTTAGTATCCTTATCCGAATATTTGGAATTTTATTAACCATCGAAGGTAGTTTGGATATCTCAAGAGGAATCATAGGAAACTATAAACCTTCCACCCATCAGATAATACATGGAATAAAGATCATTTTAAAATTCGCAGGAATCCCTTTGATAATCTTTTTAGCCCTTAATCCACAAATATTTCCATGGTTTTATTATAACGAAGGTTTAGGGTTATGGGTTAATGTGGGAATTAGCGTTGAATTTTACGAACTCTTCAGAAATGTGATGATTGCAGTTGCGGTAATCGCTGGCTTAACTTCAATTGAGGATATATATCGAATTATCAAAATTCAGAACTATAAATAATATTTTTTCTTTTTTTTTTTACTCCATTATTAAAACTTTTTTAATGTTATCAAAAAGTCTTTGAAGTGTAAATGGTTTACTTTTAAAACTCTTAACTCCAATTTGTAATGCCATTTCTTTAATAGAATTATCTGCACTCGCAAAGATTACTTTAGGCTTAATTTCAGAAGAGTTATTCAAAATTTCTTTTGTTGCTTCAATTCCATTTTTAATCGGCATTCGATGGTCCATTATGATAATATCAGGTTTTTCCTTAAATGCTTCATACTTTTGAACTGCTTCTTGGCCATCCCTCGCAGATTCAAGTATATTATATCCATTTAATGCGAGAGCTTTCTCATAAAGCATTCTTAATGAACTATCATCCTCAACAATGAAAATATTTACCATATCAATGACAAAAATGTCTATATGATTGAATAAATCCTTATTAGATAAAATATAAGATCCTTTTTTTTTAATAATTTGCTTAATTTTAAAAATTTCATTAAAATTGGACTCTTGGAATAAGATGAAATATTAACTTTAAATTATTTTAAAAATTCTTAATCTTAGCTTTAAAATTATCTTAGTATAATTAATATGAAAATTAGGATAACAACTCCTTGTCGAATACATCTTTCCCTAATAGATGAGAACGGATATACAAATAGAATCGATGGGGGTATTGGATTGATGTTAGATAGACCTAATGTTGTATTCGAAGCATCAAATCATGCTGAAGAGTTTAAAATTGAAGCTCATAAATATTATCGGGAATCAATAGAAGTCATTAATGAAAAAGCTTCAAGGGTATTTAAATCATTTAATATTAGTAATAAAAATTTTCACTTTTCTCTGAAACGCTATTATCCAAGTCATGTAGGTTTAGGTTCCAAAACCCAGTTATCATTAGCAATTGCTACAGCTATCATGAAATTAAAGCAAATTAACAATATTTCTATAAAAGAGTTAACTAAACTTATGGAACGGGGTGGTACTTCCGGGATTGGATGGAGAGGCTTTGCGAGTGGTGGATTTATTGTTGATGCAGGTCATGAATTTGGAGTTGGAAAAGAAAAAGAAACTTATTTACCTTCCTCTGCTTCAACATCAGCAGATCCTGCTCTCACTATATTTAGACATCCTATCCCAGAACATTGGCGTTTTGTTTTAGTAATTCCTAATATTAAAAAGGGAGCGTATGGTGATGAGGAAGTAAGTATATTTCAAACTCATGCTCCAATTCCTAAAACTGAAGTAAATGAAGTATCACATCAAATTTTAATGAAAATTATCCCTGGCATTCTCAAAAAAGATATTGTATGCTTTGGGGAAGGATTAAAAAGAATTCAATCTATTGGATTTAAAAGGATTGAAATAGAACTTCAACATGACATTGTAAAAAATATATTAAAATTTTTTAAAGAGTATAAAGTAAAAGCTTATGGAATGTCATCATTCGGGCCTAGTGTCGTTGCACTAACAGAATCAGATGAAGAAGCAAATGTTTTATTAAGAGAAGTTCAGAAATTGATAAGTGGATATGGAGGACATATTTATATTTGCAAACCGAATAATTTTGGAGCTAAAATCGAAGTTATAGATGAAGATTAATGAACAACAAAAATATCAATAAATATTTCACTTCAGATATAAATGAACGAGAACGTGCTTGTTTTGAAGTGGGGATAAAATTAGGAGCACTTTACCACATTTTATGTGGAATACCAATCTCTTCAAATAAAGATATTATAAAATCTATTGAGAAAGGGATTGAAGCGTCCATTTCTTGCCAACCTTATGTAAAAAATGTAAAAATATTACTTAATCAGGATAAGATTATTGGAGATAAAAAAACTGAATATGCTTATGATGATATTTCGGGAGAAATTATTAAGGCTGAAATTGATTTAGAATATGAATCAGTGAAAGTTAAAGCTAAAATAAACTGGATTGATGATTTAAATTACCCCCTTATGTATATCGAAAAAATATCTTAGATCTCCAATTCTAAATTTCTAATATATTCATTAATAAGATTAACTGATTTAGTTACTTCTAAATTTTTACTGAACTTATCAATATCATTAATAATATAATTAATTTTATTACGATAGCTCCTTATTATATCGGAATCATTTTTTAAAACGGCAATTTTAAGCCTAGTGGCTAAAATTAATGCTTCTAATGTTAAATTCTCAGCCCTATTAAAAAGTTTGTGGGATTCTTTCAACTTTCCTATAGAAATAGTGCCTAATTCAAATTCAGAAAGTTTTACTGTACCAAAAATATCTTCCTTATCAAATTCTAAAGCTTTTTTAGCTTTGCAAATTACGATTGCCCAAGCGTCTCTAATATAGGGAATTGTATTTGTTTTTACACTTTTGAAGTCCTTACTCTTCTCTTTAATGTGATAATAGTCATAAAATTTTAGTGGAAACCTCTCATATTTTTTAGAAAGATGTGGTCCCTTTAGAGCAGCTAATGCATATAAATAAATATTATCTACGAAATTAATACAAATTAACGAGTTTTTGGTCAAATTTTTATAAGTTTTTGTATCATGATATGGCTTGATAACTATTAGATCTTTCTTTGCTCTTATTCCCAAACAAGAGGCATTTGGGATTGTTTTATTAAAAGATATAGTTGTCGCTATTACTTCATATAAATAGCCATCTTTAAGTCCAAGATCCTGATATAATATTCCCATTGATAATTCCAGCTTAAATAATGAATTAATTAAATAAATTCTTCTTAATTAATTAAAAATTTTCTAAAAATAAATAAATAAAAAAATGATTTGATTTTCTAAAGTCGTTTTTCAGACAATTTGAGATGATCAGTTTCTACATCTACAAAAGCTTGAAAAATCTCTCGTACTCGAGGATTTTCAGATTCTCTTGCAGCTTCTCTATAAAAATTTATCGCTCGTTCTTCTCGAGAATGAGATTCTTTCAGATTTGGGACATACTCAGAGGCACATGCATCATATTTTGGAAGATCAATTTTATCTAGCTTTAAAATTTTCTTCCAGACTGATGCGTGTTCATTTTCTACTTTAGACAATATTTTAAACAATTTTTGGCCTTCTAAACTTGGAGTTTTTTTGCTTGCGCATTTATAGAAGATTGTGTTAGAGATTTCAACTTCTAAAGCTTTCTCTGCATTTTTTCTATCCTTTTCATTTAAGTTTACTTCCCAAGCACCTGTGTCATCGTAATCTCGGGCTTTTACTAAATATTTTTTATGAGCACCACAAAAAGGGCAATGAGTTGGAACTTTTTCTCCGATATATGCTTCTCCACAAATTTTACATACAAAAACATCTACAACGGTAATTTTTAGCACCTTGTTATTATTTAATTTAATATGATTTATTTCAATTTTAGAATATTTGGAATGAAATTATTTGGATTATTAATATTTAATCACTATGAACTAAAAGTTGATAAAATTACTTTAACAATAATTATAAATTAATAAGTATAAAAGAAATATTGTACATTCATATGTTTCGCGTTATTGGTATCGATCCGGGATCATTAAGCTGGGATTTTTTTGGATTAAATAATGATAAAGTTATTCTTGATACCTCTATATCCTCTAAAGAATTAATACTCGAGCCGCAAAAGGCAATTACGATAATTAAGTCTGTTGAAAACATTGATTTAATGGTAGCACCCAGTGGATTTGGACTTCCGCTAAAAAAAGTTGCTGATTTAACTGAAAAAGATATCCATTATACACTCCTAAAGTTTAAGGAAGAAGATAAACAAAAATTGATAGGTTTAGGTGAAGTATTACGCTTAATTAAGGCAGAAAAAATCCCAGGAATAATTGTTCCTGGAGTAAAGCATTTGCCAACTATACCCAGATATAGAAAAATTAATAAAATTGATATGGGAACTGCAGATAAACTTTGTACTGCTGTAACTGGTATTCGGGATCAAATGGAAACCTTTCAAGTACCACCACAAAAAACAAATTTCATTATGGTTGAGATAGGCTATGGATTCACTGCGGTATTAGCTGTTGAAAAAGGTCAAATAATTGATGGTATTGGAGGCTCTAATATTATGGGTTTTAAGGCTTGTGGCAGTTTAGACGGTGAATTAGCATATCTTATTAAAAATGTAAAAAAGAAAAATATTTACAAGGGTGGAGTTTCCTATATAGCAGGTTACGAAGATCTAAGCTTACATGAAATTACTCTTCTGGCTGAGAGGGATGAACAAACCAAAGTTGCTCTTGAAGCGTATATTTCAAGTGTAAAAAAAGCAGTTTACGCAATCTCATCTTCATTTACTAAAAAATCCAATATTCATGAAATTTTATTAGCAGGAAGAGGCGCTAACTTACCATATCTTAGAGAAAAAATCATTTCAAATCTAATTGATATCGCTCCAGTGAGAGTTATGAAAACTTATAGTCAATTATCTAAACGTGCAGCACAAGGAGCAGCTTTCATTGCGAATGGTCTACTTAACGGAGAATTTAAAAATATTGTTGAAAATCTAAAATTGAAAGAAGCAACAGGCTCGATATTAGATGATATATATATCCCTTTTGATAAAACACAGATGAGTGATTTTGGATAAGCATATATTAATTATTACTGGTACAAGCAGTTTCTCAATTATCTCAAAAATAATAAAATCAATCAAACATTATAAGATTGATATATTTAAAGCGCCAATTTCAATTTCAGCTTTCCTCACAAAAGATATAGTCAATGATATCTTACAAAAAATTTCTATTTCTGATTATGATTTAATTTTATTACCTGGATTTGTACAATGGGATGCAAGTAATATAGGAAAAAAACATAAGATAGAAATAAAAAAAGGACCTGAATTTGCCTCGGATTTGCCATTTATTCTTAAGAATCTCGACAAAATAACACTTTCTGCAAAATTGCCCGCAAATAAATTAATTGAAATTTCAGGTGAAAAAGAATATAAAATGATTTTAGAGGAGCAAAAGAAACTTGCAGAACAAGAAATCGACAACAATTCTTTTTTTATTAATAAAAAGAAAGCAGACACAATGATTTCCCCACACCTACCACCTCCTATCATTGGAGAAATAGTCAATTGTACCGAAAGATCAGAGAAAAAAATTCTTAAGAAAGTAAACCATTATATTGAATCTGGTGCGGATATTATTGATATTGGATGTGTTTCAAATAAAGCATATCCAGAAAAAATCCCTATTATTGTTAATGCTATTCGTCGTAATTTTGATGTATTATTAAGTATTGATTCAATGGATAAATCAGAAATTATGGCTGCAATTAATACTGATATTGATATGATACTTAGTTTTGATTTAGGCAATTATAAAGACTTTTTAGATATTCCAAAAACAATTCCAATAGTTCTTTTACCAACTGATATTAAAAAAGCATATTTCCCTAAAAATCCAAAAGATCGAGTTAATAATTTATTCAAATTAACAAAAATCTTGCAAGATAACGGCTTTCAAAAATTAATTGCAGATCCATTATTAGAGACGCCTATATCTCCTGGGATCTGCAATTCTTTAGATGCATATTTCTTATATAATAAAATGGTCAATGAGCAAGATAACAAGAAATTTAAACTGCCACTTTTCTTTGGTATTTCAAATGTGGTTGAACTAATGGACATTGATTCAGTAGGCGTAAATGGCCTTTTAGCAAGTATCGCGATTGAATTAGGTATAGGCCTACTTTTTACTGTCGAACATAGTGTAAAATTAATGGGGGGAATCTCAGAATTAAAAGAAAGCATAAAATTGAACTATTTAGCCAATTATCGAAAATCTCCCCCGATCAATCAAGGTATTACAATTTTTAAATCAAAAGGAAAGACACGCCAGAAGATACCTAAAATCGATCTTGAAAATGCCATAAAAGTGAAATTGGAATATAAACATTATACTCCTGATAAAAAAGGATATTTTCGAATTTATGTTGAACCTTATGCAAAAAAAATCTATCTGTTATTTTACTCAAATGAAAATCTACTTTTAAGAACTCTTGTTGGTACCAATGCTGAAGCTTTATGTAAAAAGTTTATAAATTTAGGACTTACTAAAAATATTGAACATCTCAATTATTTAGGGAGAGAATTAGAAAGGGCTCAAATTTGCTTAGAATTGAATAAACCATATATCCAAGATGAGTAAATTATTCTAAGAAATCATAAAGAATATTTCCTTTGGCATGTTCAGGTTTGGGAATATTGAGTAAATATGATAGGGTGGGAGCAATATCAGTTAAATTAATAATTTTATTAGGAAGAGCACCTTTTTTAATTCCATTCCCACTCATTATAAGAGGCACACTTACAGAAAACTTTCCAAATCTCGTTTCTGGAGTGTAATATGCATGAGCTCCAAAAAATCTCTTAGTATCATAAGTCAAAGGTTTATTATATTCTTTAGAAGATAAACTGGAAGCATCTAAGGCATCTAAAATCCCATCAAATACCCCATAAGGCGGTCTTAGAAAGTAAACAACATCCCCCACCCTCTCTCCATTCAAACCATAAGAGGTGGCTTCTTCTTTTCTTAGAGCCATTTCTATTACTTTGGTCCCTGTTTCAGGATCTCTAGCACTAGAAAGAGCATCAATGATTTGATCCCTTACTGTCTCATATTCTTCTTTTCTCACAATTCCTTGTGGATCTCTACCTTTTAGATTAACCCAGATAAACGGTGGTTCTATATAAGGGAAGGCAAGAGTTTTATTCCAATTAATTGTATATTTTTGCTGGGATTGAACAAATCTATAATCCATTAATCCTGCTTTCGTTAAAATTTTAGTAATATTGGCTACTTTCCATATAGGAATTGCGCCATGATCAGATATGAATAAAGTGATTGTATCTTTGTCAATACATCTCTTCATTAATTCCCCTACCATTTCATCAACAATTCGATAAGCAATTTGAATATTTTTTAATGCATTCTCTTCTTTCTTTTCTGAATAGACCTTTGAATCTTTATGTAAATAAGCTAGAAGATCATGGTTGATAGTATCTAAAGGATGGTAGTGAAAGAAACAAACATTCCAGTTCATATCCTTTTTCGCAAAATCTATTGCTTGAACTAAAGATAAACTCTCATTTCTGGCATATTCCAAATAATTTTTCATTTTTCCATAAATCATAAATTCGACTTCTCTTTTTTTTGGAAGATCATATTCAAATACATTTTTAACGAGTTTCTCTCCAAATGATTCAGGAACTGACCAACCTTTTGTGTTATAAACTCCAGAACGTTCTAATTGAATATATTTTCCATTTGGATCAATTTTTATTGGTTTAATTCTAAAAAGAGATTGTAGAACGCCATAATCTGAATTTATATTTATTGAAATCCATTGACTCCATTCATTTTCTTTTACAACTTTGCTCTCTCCATTATGATTTATAGTGATTTTTAAGGAATCATATATTTCATTTTCAGGCTCACTCTTATTCAAATCGATATTTATAATATTTCTATAATAATTTTGGTCTTCAACAGAAAATTCCGGGGATATTGATTCAATATTGTCGATGAGATATTTGCCTATTTTATTTTTAGTATCATTATTCTTTGAATCAAAAATCATGGTATCAATAACAGATTTAATTAACATTTTAGGTAAAGAATTGGGAATAGGCCAGGTAAATAAACTCATAACTCCATTTTTAAAGATACTAGGCCAACCAGAGGGATAATTTAAGATAAAAGGTTTAAATTTATTGTTATCTGCTACATCCCAAATATACTGTGCCTTACAATTTTGATAGAGTTGTGTTCTTGAACGATACTTCATTCCTAAATCAAGAGCTTCTCCAGGAAGGTGCATATAAAAACTGGTTACTCCATGAACGGCAGTTGTAGCTCCAGTTGCGATTGTAGTCCAATTAGTAGGAGTATCACAAGGAGCAGATGAATAAGCCTCACCAAAAATCCCATTATTTGCAAAATGTTGGATATTAGGAAGAATCCCCTCTTTTAAAAATCTGTGAAGAAGATAAGGAATAGCTTGGTCAATACCTATTACAATAAGTTTTCTTTTATTTCTCCCCATCAATATTTATTAAAATCAATCTAATTTTTAATAGATTTCTTAAATATTAACCAATCAATTTTAAATTTGAGCAACTCATAATAGTTAATAGATATTTTAAATTAAATTATGTTTTTGGATTATAAAAATGATTCCTAAAAAAATGGAAGGATTTCTGAAAGAATATCTCCCTAAAAATACTCTTAAAAATCGTCTTATCAAAGAAAATGGATTGTGCTATTTAGAATTCACTAAAGCTGATGAAAACTTGCTTTCTAGCATCGGGATTGTGAGTGATAAATTAGGACCCCAACTCGTCGCGTGTATATGGGATGAAAACTCCGAATTAGAGGTTGGTGGATATTTAGTCGTCGATAATTTATCAATGGGCAAACCTAGTATGGGAGGAATTAGAATGCTTCCAGATTTAATACCTTCAGATATATATAATCTTGCAAGAGGAATGACTTTGAAAAATGCAGCCGCAAATCTTCCCTATGGGGGTGGAAAATCTGGAATTATAGCAGAAAGAGATCTCTCTCCAGATTACCACACAGAAATTGTACGTCATTTTGCACGATTAATCAATCGATATAAAAATGTATATGTGCCTGGACCAGATGTTGGAACTAACGATGCAGATATGAAGACTATTGCAATCGAAAATGGAATTGATAGTGCTGTATCTAAAACTGCAGATATGGGAGGAAATAGGATTGATGAACTTGGTGCAGCAGCGGGAGGTGTGGTAATAGCTCTACAAACATTATTAAAAATAAT
>Ga0180438_10011884_pt1 | contig 10436 bp, 21 predicted proteins | sample SS_ome_12_FD_132455 | JGI IMG/M metagenome (GOLD analysis project Ga0180438, IMG submission 132455) | Hypersaline lake sediment archaeal communities from the Salton Sea, California, USA - SS_3_D_2 metaG | ecosystem: Environmental > Aquatic > Non-marine Saline and Alkaline > Hypersaline >... | reverse complement strand
GACGACGGTGAACATTGAATGATTGGAAAGGGAGGGGGGATCAAATGATAATGGAGGAGTGCCTACATACCACAGCCCCAGAGGGACTTATACTCCAGACAGTTTTCCATGAGGGGTCTTGATTCTTGATTCTCGAATTGCAAATCACGAATCCATTATTATATGCAACCACATATGATATATGTCAATACACTACTATTATATGTAAATGCATACTTGTCACTTTTCTCCTATAACAAAGAAACCCCGTGCATTGCACAGGGTCTCTCACATGAAACTAAACTAAAAAACGTAAAACGAAAAACAGAACTTTATGTCCAACCAGATAACAAATGTATAATTCTTCACTTCATTTATATAGACGACGTTGAGACTTTAATGACTAAACAAATCATAAAGACAATCATTGTCACACTGTTTAAACCAATATGCATTAAACTCATGTGTTTCATAATCAACAATAATAATACCTGAAATTCTTGATTGATTAAATTGACCATCAAAAATCCATCTATTGTCAGGACTTCTGAATTCAATGTTGTTTCCTTTTGCAATCACAGTGAAGAGACTTGATCTGTTGTCATAGGTGACAACAATATCATAAATATCCTCTGAACCTGTTGCATGAACATCAAACTCAAGCCTGATTGATTGTTCTTGAGAATTAATGACATCAACCTTATAAACACCCTCCTTCATTATATATGTGTGAGGTTCTTCAATCTCTTTCTCACATGATGTCAATGCTATAAATCCAAGCAATGCAATCAGCATCACTCCAATAATCTTAACTATTTTTAATGCTTTCATAATACTTTGTGTTTTTTGTTCACTTATAAAGACGACATTCACATCTTAATTCAATATTTAGGGAAGGAGGGAACATCAAGTTCCCTAAAATACCCTATTTAGGGAAGGTAAAAAGCACACCAAGTTCCCTACTTTTTTGTATTATATCAAGAGAGAACACCCATATATAGGGGTTTATTTTGTACTTTACAAGTTTAGGGAAGGAAGGGAAGCAAAATTCTTCCTATTATATATATATTTCGATGGTAAGTAAGTAAAGTATAAAAAATTATATCATATAGAAGATTTTACGTTCCCTATGTTCCCCAAAGTGCTTATACTTACAGGAATCAATGTTTTCACCTCAATTTTAGGGAAGGAGGAGGGAAGGAGAACCCTATTTTAGGGAAGGAGAACCCTGTTTTAGGGAAGGAGAAAAGATGCAACACCGTTGCAAGTGTCCGAAAGTGGGACTCAACTGTCTCAAAAATGGACACCACTTTGCACCCTGTTATATATAAATGTTCCAAATTTGCCGTTTTGTGTACATTTGGAATTCTGGCATGGTGTTTGCTGTATATATGGCATGAACGAAACAAACAAGAAAATGAAAAACAGAAATTACACAATCAAGAGAGTCTATACAGGAGCATATGACTTTACATTAAAGGATGGGAGGAAGTTTAATGCAGAGAATTGCAGGACTTGTGGTATATCAAGAGTCAATGAGTGGATTTTGAGAGAAGGTCATATTATGGACTGTGAGACAGGTGACACATACTGTGGTCACTATGACACACTTGAGGAGATTAAAGAAACACTTTGTAACCTTTAGTGGTTACCTTTCGTATATAAAGAGTATATATAATAAACAAACAAGAAAATGAAAAACGGACAGCAACATATTATTGGATTTGGAGGACAGTTCTGGACTCATTGGACTTCATACACTTGGGAAGAATACAGAGCAGATGGGACATCCTTTCAGAGGACAAGTCACACATATTTAAGGAACCTTTCTCACACACTTGAGGAGGCAGAAGAGGAAATGAAAAGGAGGGGAATTACTGATTATATTATTGATGAGGATTTAAGGGGAGAAAAGTGGACAACTCCAGATTATGAGAGAGAGCAGATTGCACCTCATTTATTTTCAATTGGAGAACTGACAAATCAACCAATAATGGAGTCAGACAACTTGAAGTATTTATTTGGTGCATATTTCAATGACAGTAATGCAAGAAGGAGAGTGTATGCAAGGAGGAGATTGATTGAACTTGGAGAACTGATCAAGCACCCTCACACTGATGATAATATCAAAAGGACATATATGTCAACAAAGAGATATAATGCAATTATTGAAAGGGCTGGCAGAAAGCATGGATATTTTTATGAAGATGGTGAAAGAATAGAAATCAAACTCAAGGAGGTTGGATCATTCCACTTTGAAACTGTTTACGGTTTCATGTATATAGTGACATACCTTGATGAGACTGACAGAGTATTTAAATATAAGGGGAGCAATCCTCCTGACATAAGTCTTGATGAGTTTGTTTTGATCAAAGGAACCGTCAAGCATTCAGAATATAAAGGTAAGCAGGACACAATGTTACAAAGAATCAAAACACTATAAATAATTGGCATGATTATTGCTGTATATATTGAAAACACTTTAAATAATAAGATATGAAAACAAAAAAGAACGGACAAAGGGCATTCAACAGTCACGACTATGACAAGTATGACTTTCCTGCAAGACAAGCACTCTGGAGTTATATCAGTGGTCTTGGTGACAACTGGACTCTATTATCAATGGAGGAGGAGTTCTGTGAACCTGACCTGAAGGTCACATGTGGCAATATGCCAATTAATTTTGAAATAGAGGTAAGGAGATGTTTTGACACTTACAAAAAACAGTTATATCATAGTGATCAAGATGCAACCATCACCATCCCTCACAGGAAGTTCCTGAACGGGACACTGAGAAAGACTGACTATTATATTGTAATGAATGAGTCATTTTCTGAGGCTATTATCATACCAAAGAGAGTCTTCAGGAATTATACATTCAATTTAACAGAGTCGGACTTTGGAGGAAGACTAAAGAAACCAGAACAATTCATGAACATTCCAATGTCTGAGTTGTCATATATTGATAATCATATAAAGTTAAAGTAATGAAAAGAACAAAGAAACAAGCAGAAGAGTTGAAGTCCAACTTTTATGAATACCTGAACACTGGAAGTGACAGGATATTCACAAACAAAATTTATCCAGACCTTGTCAGCATCTTCAATGATGCAACAATGTATAAATACAATCTAACACATGAAACCCTTGAAGACATCAGACAAGAGGCACTCATTAAGGTTGTGACAAAGGTCACTGTTGAGGCACTTGACAGGGTCAAGAATATTGACAACTATCTCTTCAGGATGTTTGACAATTACACAAAGGATTATATCAAGGTGTCAGGAAGATATAAAAAGCATGTCAACAGGGTTGTTGATGGCTATATCAAGACAGGCAAGGAGTGGAACTCTGGACTCAGTTACAATGAGAATGAATTCCCTCAGTCACCTCATATAATACAGGGAGCAAGCAACCATAAACCTCAGAAGGATGACTGATGGACTCTGGTGGATTAAGGCAGAGAGTAAAGAACTGGAGAGGTTCAGGAGGGCTGTTTATAATTCAAAGGCATGGAAGAATGCAAGAGCATATGTCCTTGCATCAAATCCATTTTGTGTCCACTGTGAAAGGGACAAGGGAATCTTGACAAGGGCTGTTGATGTTGACCACATTATCAATCTTGCAGAGATCAAGAAGACAGGAAACACAGCACTTGCATTTAGCATTGAGAACCTTCAGGGATTATGCAAGAGTTGTCACAGCAAAAAATCATATAATGAATCATTAAATAAAAACAACAATGAAAAGGAGAAAGATTAACAAGAACATTGCACCAGACACAGCAAAGAATATCATTATTGATGATCTGAAGGGAGTGTTTTCAATGGTGTGTATTGAGAAGGGACTTGTTCCCGTATTTGACTGCATCCCAAAGGGAACATGTGAGGAGACAATTATCTTTGCAACATGTCCAGAGTTTGTCGATGAGTTTAGCTGTCGTCTATACAGTAGAGAGGCAAAGTTGTCTCAATATCTGGTTTACATAGATGATAAACGTGAATTTTATAAAGACTTTCAAACCATATAAAATGAATACAGAATTTAAAGAGAAACTCAAGGAACTTGAGGAGGAACAGTCCAAGGGATATGTCCTCACAGTAATTTTAATCTATTATGTATTGATGGCAATAGTTTATGCCGTAATATTTTGCACAGTCACAGCAGGTCTGATGCTTGTATTTAACAGTGTCATTGCTGTCATCTTTGCACTTCCGTTTATAACATTTGTTCAATCTGCTTATGTTGTCGGATTTGTTGCCCTTATTAAATATTTTAAAAACTTAATTTAACAACGTCTTATGGAACTTTGGTTTGTATTATTAATTGCAGTGTCTCTCGGTTTATTAGTAGTGTCAATTGTGACAATACCATTTATTAATGATGAAAATGATGAACTTAGAAGAGAGAAAGAGAGGATCATCAGAATAATTGATGAGGAACTCGAAAAAAGGAGAATTAGCTTTCATGATGACTTCAGGGGTATTATTGAAAACAAGAAACCAAATGAAGTCAAAGCAAGAGTAAAACCTGTATGTAAGTGGTGTGGAGAACCTGCAACACATATGGAATACAGAACTTCAGGCAATGTTGTGAGCAGGAACCCTGAATGTAATGAATGCTCGGCACTCAACACAACATATCTGAGGATCAAACATGACAAGTAAAACACAGGGAGGAGAATTGAAACACCTCCTCCCATTAAACAGATAACAATGAAAGAAATATCATTATTTGACAATATAAAGAAGACCACACACCCAACAAAATTAACAGTTGACACGTTTATCAAGTATGTCAAGGAAGGAAAGTGGAGAGATGAGGTTGAGTCTGTTAGGGAGAAACTAAAGACAGCAACAAACAAGGATGAGAGAGGGAGAGCAAAGTCATCCCTTCCTAATGCAACAATGTCAGGTTACTTTGAGAAGAGGGGTGCAAAGAATCTTGTCAAGCACTCTGGATATATATTAATTGACATTGATGACATACAAGACAGCATTGACTCTGTGTTCAAACAGCTTAAAAAAGACCCTTACTCTTATGCAATATTCAAGAGTGTCTCTGGAAATGGACTTGGAGTTGTGGTCAAGATTGACCCTGACAAACATGAGGAGGCATTCAAAGCACTTGAGGCATATTACTCATTCAGGTATTATATTGAAGTTGACACAGCATGCAAAGACGTGTCAAGGACAAGATATGTCTCATATGACCCTGACACATATATTAACAAGAAAGCAGAGGAGTTCAGACAATATATTCCAGACAAGGAGGAAACCAAATCATTTGACAAGGTTGACAATGCCTCACTTTCAGGAGAGGTTCAGAGGGCTGTTGACTATGTACTTGAGAAGGATATTGATATCACTGACAATTATACTAAGTGGCTGACAGTTGCACTGTCACTGTCCTCAAGTCTCGGTGAAGATGGGAGAGAGTTCTTCCATCAGTTCTCCTCACTTAACTCTGAGTATGATGAGAAGGTTGCTGATCTAAAATATGACAATTGCTTGCAGACAGGAAATGGTTCTGTGACAATTGGTTCTCTCTTTCACCTCCTCAGTGAGGTTGGGTTCCAAGTTGATCCCTCAATAAACGGGAAGGGGAACGGAATCAAGAAGGTGATTGACTATCTCAACCAGACATATGATATAAGATACAATGAAATAAGCAATGTAATTGAGTGCAGATTGAAGGAGACAGATGATTCATATGAACCAATTAATATTGATGATATATATGTCAAACTCAAGCTAAAAAACTATAAAGTCACACTCATTGACCTCAAATCTGTTGTCAGAAGTGAAGAGGTCATCCAAAAATACAATCCAGTTAGGGAATATTTTGAGGGTCTTGATTGGAATGATGGCAACAACATCGAAGAACTTGCAGCACACTTCAAGACAGATGACAATGAAAGATTCCTGACACAGTTAAGAAAGATGCTTGTCAGATCAATTGCATGTGCATTAGAACCAGACACATTCAATAAACATTGCTTAGTCCTCCACTCAACAGGTCAGAATGTTGGGAAAACTTCATTCTGGAGGTGGCTGTGTCCAGCAGAGTTCAGGCAGAGATATTATTTTGAGGGTCACCTTGATCCTCAGTCCAAAGACTCAATTATGTACTTGGGTTCAAGTTTCTTTATTAATCTTGATGAACTTGCCTCAATTGGTAAGGCTGGAATCAATCACCTGAAAGCAATGTTGACTGCAAATGGAACAATGATAAGGTTACCCTTCCAGCCTCAGCCACAGTGGATTCAAAGAATTGCAACCTTTGTTGGTTCAACCAATGATGATGACTTCCTCATTGATATAAACAATGTGAGATGGGTTGTTATTAGGGTTGATGACATTGATTTTGACTACTCTGAATTAGATGTCAATCAAATTTGGGCAGAGGCATATGAAGAGTATAAATGTGGATTTGATTACACGTTGAGCAGGGAGGAGATTGAGCAGAATGAAACCATTGCAGATGAGTTTAAGTCCATAAGCACTGAACAAGAACTTATAATGAAGTACTTTGAAATATCGAGCAAGGAGGATGGTGGAGTGTTTGTCCAGAATGCAGACATTGCATCAATGCTCCAAGACCTTAACCCATCAATCAGGGTTAATATAAAATACATTGCAAGTGAGATGAAAAAAGCAAAGTTCTTTAAGTACAAGACCAAGGGAAAATGGGGATATTGGGTGAAGTTCACCGATGATTACAGGGAGGACTATGAAAACAGAATTGGTTCAAGGGCATTGCAATTTGAAAAGGAGGCAGGTGTCTCAGAAAATAAGTCAATAAAAATAAACTCACCATTTTAAAATACAAGGATATGAATACTATATTTAAGAAATATCCCAAGGAATTTTGGGATGATCCAGACATCAGACCGTTAATTGATAGGGAATATTATATCTATTGCAAGTATATTCTTGACATGTCCACATCATGCCACAAGGCAGAGGGTGCATCACATGGAATGAAGAAACTATCTATTGAAATAAGAAAACTCATCAAACAAAAACAGAAGGAAAATGAATAAGATACTATTGAACAAAAAGGCTGAACGTGTCCAGATCAGAGACACAAGATACTACACAGCAGACCATGACAAGTTCTTCCCATCGGTGACAACCGTCTTAAAGATGTGGAGTCCAGAACCACACCTCATTGAGTGGTTTAAGAATAATGGAAGAAACTCTGATATTCTTGTCAGGGAGGCTGGAGAGAGGGGAACAATTGTTCACAATGCAATTGAAGACCTCGTGAAGGGTGTTAAGTTGAATTATGAGGACATAAACAGACTTGACTGTTGGGAGATGATTGTTAAGTTCTCTCAGTTTATGGAGGCATATAAACCAACTGTTCAGGCAATTGAAGTCCAAATGGTTGACACTGGACTTGGTGTTGGTGGAACCCTTGACATGATATGCACAATTGACGGTGTTGTGTGGCTGATAGACTTTAAGACATCAAACTATTTGTCAGACGTTATGAACATACAACTTGCAGTCTACAAAGAGATGTGGCAGAATGCATCAGGGATGAAAGTTGATGAGACAGGAATCCTGCACCTCAATGCAAAGACGAGGGGTGTCGTCTATAAAAGTAGGAAGGTTGAAGGAAAGACAGTCAAAGAGGTTGACCGTTCAAAGATGCAGGGAAAGGGTTGGCAGGTTGTGCAACCAAAACTGTCACACACAGAACTCATGAAAGATTGGGATAACTTAAAATCTATTTATGACAGGAGACACCCAACACCTAAACCAGCAGACAGGGAGTTTCCAATGTATATTGAATTAAATAAAGACTCAATATTGAGTTAATTGTATAACGTAAATTTAAAGTATTATGGTAATTGTAGGAAGTATTAATTTGAGCAAGATCGACAAGAACAGATTGTTTGTATCTGAGAAAACTGGTGACAAGTTTCTTGACGTGGTTATTATTGAGACACCAAACTCAGAGTATAATGACTATATGATTGTTGAATCAATCTCCAAAGAGGAGAGAGATGCAGGAAAGAAGGGAACTGTTGTTGGAAATGCAAAGAATGCAAGCACTGAACCATTTTAATAATAGTCAGTGAGACTTTGAAGGGGTGGTTTTAGATCACCCCTTTATTTTTTTTTCATTTTTTTAGCCTTGGAATTAGGATTTGTCATTTATTATGACCATCTTAGTACCATGATAAACGATAAAAAAGACATGAAAAACACACAAAACACTGACAATCAGACACTTAGAGTTGGACAAAGGTTTCATTATACAGGTGATATGGCAAACCTTTCAACATTTGGAACAATTACAAAGGTAAGAGAGGACAAAGGATTTGGAATTTCTTATGATGTTATGTATGACGAACACAGATTTGAAGGTGACACACTCATTGGAGTTGTTGAACACAGGAGTTTCATTTGTGGTGGAGTTGGACAAAGATTCTTCACTCTGGAGGCATGGAAAGAAGTCCAAAGGAAAGCAAGAGAAAACTTTGCAAAGAAATTTGGCAACCTTTAATGGTTACCTTTCGTATATATAAAGTATAAACATTAAACAAACTAAAAAACAAGATTATGAAAACTATTAAATTGACAAACTCAGAAAGACACATGTTAGCAACACTTATTCCAATGCTCTATGCAGAGGCTGGATATTCAGACGTATCCTTCAATGAATTGTATGATGAATTACACAAAGATTATAAACTTAAAGGTGTTAATTATTGGAAGGGTGTTCTCGGTTCACTTTGTAACAAGGGAGTCCTTCACGTTATTGAAGGTCGAGACATGGGAATCACTGATGACATTATTTACCTTCATTCTGATTATTATGGACTGCACAAAAGCTGGAGAGAAGAGGTCGAGTGTGAAGAGGTTGAAGTCATTGCAGTTGGAAATGAACCAAGACCAGAAGATCAGCCAAAGAAAACAGCAATCCAAAAAATGAAGACAGGAACACTTGCAAAGAAAGCAAAGGAAATGCTTGACCAGTTTATTGATAATAAGGTCATTGAAGAGGACACAAATGAAACACTCAAAGCAATTGCAGATGATTTTATCTCTCTGGTTTCTGACTATATGTTTGTTGATAATCTTGAGGAGGATAACAACAGATTCAACTATAAAGACATGGATGAGAGAGTTGAGACTGAACACTTTTATGATGACGTATGTGACAGGCAGAGGATGAGAATGATTGAGAAGTTAAGCACATTAAGGAGAACATTCAGGAGATCAAAATAATGAGAAAGAATTCAAACTGGTGGCAGGATGCATTTGATGCATCCTTTCACCAACTCTCACCAGAGGAGCAGAAGAAAGGAAAAGAAGAACTTGAGTCAAAGAAGTACTCAGGACACACAGAGAACTTATATGTATTATCAAGAAGACTTAAAAAATTAGCAAATGAAGACTATTAAGAGAACACAGATTGGTGGTGACCATTACAAAGATATGAAGATACAACCATTAGAATTTATCCATGCAAACAATATCCCGTTCATTGAAGGTGCTGTTATTAAGTATGTATGCAGACACAGGGACAAGAACGGTGTTGAGGATATTCAGAAAGCAATTCACTTCCTTGAGATGCTGATTAACCTTGAGTATGTTGAAGACCTCTGTGACCTCTCAAGAACCTCTGAGGAGGCAGATGAACAGAGGGTCTGTGATGAGTATGGATTTATGAAGGGCAAGGATATTGGAGACTTTCACCCATAATGGAAAAGGATATGAAAAGACTGTTGATAATATTGGGAGTAATTTTATTAACCATTACTGCACTGAGTTTCTCAGGTTGCTCAGAGGAGATTCCAGAACCTGAACCAGAGAAGAAAGTTTATCACCCTTTAGAAAAACATCCCTAATGAGATACACAGTAACAGTCACAATCAAAGGTGACCCAATTCCAAAAGTCTTCTTTGATGCTGTTGACACATTCAAACATAAAAAGAAATTTTATATAACATTTGGACAGCAGGGAAAATATGAGTCATTTGAACTGCACATGATCCAAAAAATAACTGAAACATTTTAAACATAAGATTATGGAACACTATCAAGAAATTTATGAGTCATTGCATGAGAAAGGATATAATCTCAAGCACCTGACAGACAAGATCACAGTCAGCAAGGCAGAATTGATTGACCTGATTGATCATCATGTCCAAAAATTAAGAAATATTGAGTTAAAAAAGGAGACCATTGATGTCACAGCCTTAGGCTCTGACCGTTGGAAGAAATTCCTTTAAACCATAAGCAGTTCAAAGAGGGGAGTTCCAAAGGGTTGAGGCTCCCTTTTTTTTATACCCATCAAGAACCCATCAAGAACCCATCAAGACCCCTCATGGAAAACTGTCTGGAGTATAAGTCCCTCTGGGGCTGTGGTATGTAGGCACTCCTCCATTATCATTTGATCCCCCCTCCCTTTCCAATCATTCAATGTTCACCGTCGTC
>Ga0180438_10011883_pt1 | contig 10436 bp, 9 predicted proteins | sample SS_ome_12_FD_132455 | JGI IMG/M metagenome (GOLD analysis project Ga0180438, IMG submission 132455) | Hypersaline lake sediment archaeal communities from the Salton Sea, California, USA - SS_3_D_2 metaG | ecosystem: Environmental > Aquatic > Non-marine Saline and Alkaline > Hypersaline >... | reverse complement strand
TCAATTATATCAGATACTCGATAGAAAAATTTTAATAAGTAAAAAATATATTACATCCGTGAATATAAGCAATTCCACAGAACCATATATCATCGGGGAGACCGCATACAATCATGAAGGAGATATGAAGTACCTTTTACAGATGATCGATGATATTTCAGATATTGGTCTCCAGGCAGTTAAATTTCATCTATTGCTGGACATAGATAGTTATCTACAGAAAGATCATCCTCTCAGACCTACATTGCAGTCCTGGCTTTTCTCAAAACTCGAGTGGGAAACCATATTAGATTATGCTCATGAAAAAAAACTGGATATCATTGCTCTCTGCGATGATATAAAGAGTATTCGCTATATCAAATCAAAAAAATATATATCAGCCCTAGAGATCCATGCATCAGGATTGAATGACTGGTTTCTCCTTACAGAAGCTGCTGATTTTGATCGTACGATACTTTTGGGAATTGGTGGGTCTTCTATAGATGAAATCAGACACGCTGTTGATCTTTTATCCTCTAAAAAGCAAAAAAATGTACTGCTCATGTATGGATTCCAGAATTATCCCACATCCCATGTAGAGATAAATCTTTCTAAAATGAAAAAGATTCGCACCCTGTTTAATCTTCCCGTGGGATATGCAGACCACACAGCGTTCGATGATCCATACAACGAGATCATCAGTATCGGAGGAGCCATGATGGGATTTCACATCCTGGAAAAACACTACACTCTGGACTTCGGAAAAAAGAGGATAGACTATCATTCGGCTGTGGGGAAGGAACAGATGCTCAGAATCAAGAAGTTGATGAGCCTTGCCCTTACCGTGCATGGTACAGGTTCCCTCGGCATGTCACAATCGGAATTAGAATATGGGAACACAGGCCCCATGAAGAAAGCCATTGTGGCCAAAAAAGATATTCAAAAAGGAGAAGAGCTCTCTATGGATAATTTATGGTTCAAAAGAACAGAACAGGAAAGTTATATTCCTCAAAATCACTTTTTAAATATACTGGGATTGAAGGCAGTGCGGACCATCAAGAAAGATGAGATCATCACCTTTGAAAAGGTGGAATACACCTTCAAGAAGGTAGATTTTTCAAAGATCATTCCTGGAGAATAATATGAATACTGGATTTTTAATTACTGCCCGATTGAAATCAAAGCGATTACCATTGAAATTACTGAAAGACCTGCATGGGCAATCGGTCATTCATCGGGTCATCCAGCGCGCACAGACAGTATCATCGATCGATGAGGTGGTTCTCTGCACCTCCACCCATCCACAGGATAAGAAGCTGGTGGACATAGCCAGAGAAACCGGTATCTCCTATTTCACAGGAGACGAAGACGATGTCTTACAGAGACTCTGTGATGCAGCCCAGGCATTCGATCTGGATTTTTTCCTGAGTATCACGGCTGATAATCCCCTATTTTCTATGGTATATGCCGATAAAGTTGCAGATTCTTTCCAGAACAATCCCGATTTTGTCATAGTAACCCACTTACCCCTGGGTACCGCAGTATATGGACTGAATACTAGAGCAGTGAGGGTAGCCTGTGCAGCAAAATCTATCGTGGATACCGAAATCTGGGGGTACCTCCTCAACCAACCGCACATCTTTAATGTGCATACCATTGCTACCCACGGGATATACCATAATCCCCATTTACGGTTGACCTTGGATTATGAAGAAGATTATCAATTGATTTCCACACTCTATGATGCCATCCCCTTCCACTCTGTTTTACCCCTTTCAGCCGTCCTTGAGTATTTGCATAACCATTCCCAGATTGCACGACTCAATCAGGAATGTCATCAGAGGGGCCTTGATACATCTCTTAAAGAAGAAATTGATAGGGTCTATAAAGAGAACCATGATAAGATCATGCATCTGAAGGAGAAAATCTATGCTGATAACAATAATACGATGTAGAGATTTTCTTTTACAGATTTGTGAAGGAGAATCGCCAATAGTTATACCCTCAGTATGGTCAATATGTGGAGAGGTGATTCAATAAGCATAAAAAAATATTTCAACCGAGATATGATACGGAAAATCAAGAAGTCTGATTTTTTCGAGACCCTCGATCATACTAAGAATTATTTTTTATCCAATATTGCCATCAAGGCCATTGGCCTCATTTCTATACCTATTTTCACCCGCATGCTAACCCAGGAAGATTATGGGATTGTAGCAGTATTCGATGCATATGTGAAAATTTTTATAATACTCTTATCCCTAAATGCCTACACTGCTGTGGGTCGATACTTCTATGAAAACACTGAAGATTACAACAAATTCCTGGGAACAACATTAATATTATTAATCATTATTTTTGTGGTTACCATTCCTCTTTTTGTATGTTCATCTTCTTTTCTTGCACAGCTACTGCAGCTTCCCGAGCCACTACCATCACTATTAATTGTGGTCTGTCTCTTTTCCATAATCCGTGAAATTTACCTGCAGATTTTGATTCCCCGTAAAAAAAGCAAAGAAGTAGCATTCATATCTATTATAAAGGGCTATTCTACAGTTGTTGTAGCAATCATCCTGGTATATTTGTTATCTGAAAATAAATATCTGGGAAGAATATGGGCAAATCTCATTATAGGAGGTATTTTATCCGTATTTTTCCTGATGAAGATTAGATCTTATTTCCATCTAACATTTAAAAAGACTCATTTCACATATATAGCCAGTTACTCCATTCCTCTTATTCCTTATGCCTTATCGGGCATTATTCTGGCTCAATTTGATCGAATAATGATCAATAGCATGGTAGATACGGCTTCAGCGGGCCTGTATAGCCTGGGTTACAACATAGGAATGCTCTTACTTCTGGTGGTGGGAGCAACCCAAAAGGCACTGATCCCCGATTTCTATCGATTTCTTGAAACCAGAGAATACAGGAGATTAGATCTACTGGTCAGGCGAGTTTTCTCCATCATCACCATTGTGGCTCTAGGATTGGTGCTTTTTGCTACCGAATTGGGTATGATCCTGGCAGATAAGAAATTCCATCCTGGCCTCACGGTGGTTCCGATAGTGGTCATAGGATATATCTTTTATGCCATGTTTACGGTCTATAATAGATATATTTCCTATGAGAAAAAAACACTGTACCTCTCTGCAGTGGTATTACTCTCCGGGATAATCAATATTGGATTGAATACCTGGCTGATTCCCCTCTATGGATACATTGCTGCTGCGTATACCACCGTAATCTCATATGGTATCATGTTCCTCCTCACCTGGATGGTAGCTCATACCATTTCCACTCATGAAGTAACTCCCCTGCAAATGATCTGGTATCCCACACTGATCATGTTCTTGTTTGTGGGAGTAGCGATTCTTCTCAATACCATAGATATCAATGTCTTACTATTTTTTATGACGAAAGTAGTCATTACTATGGTCTTTGGCATGCTCATTTTCTGGAAGGAGATACAGACCCTCAGAAAATCAGTGAAAAAATTATGATACATTCTATAACAAAGATAGAATCATTCCACAAAATATAAAAGATTGAGAGAGTGCAGATACATCTATACAATATGGAAAAATCAGGAGATGATTCTATTTCCGATAAACTGGTATTTCTGGGACTGGATGCTCTCACCTGGAGAGTGGTTAAAGATGCAGCAAGAATCATGGACATGACCCACTTTAAACGGTTAGAGGCGATGGCCACCCAGTATGGTCAATTATCCTGCATGGATCCTATCGTATCCCCTGCTTCATGGACCTCCATAGCCACAGGTTGCATTCCCGAGGAACACTGGATCTATGATTTCTTTATTCTGGATGAACAATTGAACAGATCGAGGACAACCCGCAATCATATGAACCCCCACATGATGCCCTTCTGGGATTTTTTTGAACAACCGCTGCTTCTTCATTACCCATGCACATTCCCACCTGTAAAAACTATGAGAATGGCTTCAGGTATGCTCACACCCCGCCATGAATTGGGGATTGCCAATGAATCCTTCCGGAAATACATGAACAATCATTTTCCCGCCTATAATATGGTCACCAATAATGCACAAGTATTCAGGAAATTCTCACCCCAGAGAATCTTCACCAGGCCATTCAGGAGATCTCTAGAAAAAACCCAAAGAGAGTTCCTCAAAAAAGAATTAGCGTACCTGGATCAACAGATGGAAGTATTCCTGCATTTCCTCTCCCGGAAAGATTTTGATATATTGGGATTTGTCACTGCATCTCCCGATGTGACAGGCCATCTTCTTTACAACAATCACGAACTGCACTACATATTCCTGCAGAGACTGGATCATCACCTGGGAGAGGTACTGGATTGTGTGGAAAATGAAATGAATTTATTGGTCTGTTCAGATCATGGAATGCATCCCTTCACCAGGCATGTCTATATAAATCAATTATTTCACGAGTGGGGATACCAGGAGTATAATCGCATCAACTTGATTTTCAAGAAACCAATTCTCCACACATCTAAAATATTCTTTCTGGGACATGGTTTGGTTTTCATAAATTCCAAAGAAAAATTTTCTCAGGGGATGCTAACAAGAGAAGAAACTGAACAGGTGAAATCTGAAATTATTACTAGGTTAGAGAACGTATATGATCCTTTTTCAAATACAAAAGTTATTAAATCAATTTATGAAGTTAAAAAGGACAGAGGAGGTCAGAATATTTTTCCCGATCTCATTCTGGAACCTGCAGAAGGATATGAGCTCAGTTCCACCTATAATCTTTGGGGAAAAGGACCTGTCGATGCTACCCGTGATTATCGGTCGGGAACACACCATCGTATGGGTATGTATGCCTATTATGATGGGAATAGCACAGGGGTCTGCAAAGACATTCTGGCCACAGATGTTTTTTCTATTCTTTCTCCTCATTTTCCAAAAACTCCCGAGATTGCAGATATCGATTTCTAGAGGTAACCCAGATCTCTCAACCGAGAAACGACTTTTTCTTCATCTTTTTTACTCATGACTTGTGTTGTGTTCTCCACTTTTTCTGCTATCTGCTGGAGAATGTGATCAATATATGCCTCGAGAGTATCGAATCCCTTTTCCTTTGCACGATTCTGGAGTGGTTGTACCAGTTCATCTCGTATTGTTATTTGCATACAATCGTTCCTCCCAGAGAGAGGTCATTTATAGTTATGGTATTCTCATTCATTGGATTACTGGACACATGATGGTCATTTTATGAAACCATTCAGAGGAAGAAGAGCGACTGCTACATGAATCTGGTAGAGAAAAGGTATAAATAGGATATGAGTGAGAAATTATAGGTGTACACAATGATGCACATTTCATATTCACCCTGCTGTTCTACTATGGTATGGGGTTTCTCAGCTGTAATGTCGATTCCAGCACAGTGAGGAATAAGCATGTCTGATACTACAATCAACCAATCCCTGCCTAGAAAAATGAAGATTGGCAACCATCTGGTAGGAGATGGAGAACCCTGCTTTATCATTGCAGAAGCAGGAGTTAATCATGATGGTAGCATGGAACAGGCACAATCCCTCATCGAAGCAGCAGGGAAAGCGGGAGTGGATGCAGTGAAATTCCAGACATTTTCTGCCGATGCCCTGGTAACCCACTTCACGAAAAAAGCACCATACCAGGAAAGGACAGAACGGGGTGAATCACATTACGATATGATAAAACGACTGGAATTGCGACCCGAAGATTTTATAGAACTTGCAGATTATGCTAAAAAGAAAGGACTAATTTTTTTGTCTTCTCCCTTCGATAGAGCCAGTGTTTCCCTTTTGGATCGCATAGGAGTACCCGCCTTCAAGATAGCATCAGGGGAGCTTACCAATACTCCCCTCCTTGCATATATTGCACAGAAAAGGAAACCAGTTATTCTCTCCACAGGTATGGCATCTCTGGGGGAAATTGAGGCTATATTGCCCATATTTCATGGTATTCCGTTGATCCTTTTGCATTGTGTTACCCAGTATCCAGCACCCATCGATAGTGTCAATCTCCGGGTTATGGAAACACTCAAACAGGCCTTTGGGCATCCGGTAGGATTTTCTGATCACACACTGGGATATACAGCAGCTCTTGCAGCAGTTGCCCTGGGAGCATGCATGATTGAAAAACACTTCACTATGGATAAAAATCTTCCTGGACCGGATCACTTTGCTTCTCTGGAACCTGAAGAACTCAAAGAAATGGTCACTTCAATCAGGGAGGTGGAGGATGTGCTGGGAAATGGGATCAAGACAATAAGCGAAGAAGAGGAAAAAATTAAGGCAGTTGTAAGAAAAAGTGTGGTCACGGCACAGGATATCCCCTCAGGAGTAACAATAACTGAGAAGATGCTTGCTATTAAACGTCCAGGAACAGGCCTCGCCCCTCGGTTTTTACAGAAATTGATAGGAAAAAAAGCAAAAACACCTCTCAAGGCTGGTGAATTTATCAGATGGGAGGATATACGGTGAAATCATGTTAAATATTGCAGTTATCACAGGAACAAGAGCCGAATATGGGATATACAAGCCTCTCTTACAGAGAATTACCGAACATACAGACTTGAATTTATTGTTACTGGTGGCAGGCATGCATTTCCTAGAAGATTTCGGAAATACCATACAATATATTGAAGAAGATGGGTTTACCATCCAGGCGAAAATTGAAGGATTATTCCAGAAGGATGACACCACCGACATGGCCCGTTCGGTGGGACAGGGCATTGAGCAGTGTGCCCAGGCTTTTGAAAGGTTGCATCCGGATATACTGCTGGTACTGGGAGACCGACCGGAAATGTTGGCTGGGGCAGTGGCAGCAACCTATATGAACATATTGATTGGCCACATTCATGGAGGAGATCTCTCTGGAGGTGTGGATGGAATCATCCGCCATGCCATCACCAAGTTAGCACAAATTCACTTTCCTGCTACTAAAAAGAGTGCAGAACGAATTACCCATATGGGAGAGGATCCAAAACAAGTATTCACTGTAGGAGCCCTGGGTCTGGATACAGTTTTCCATACACCCCTCTTGGATGGAAATGAGATTGCAGCACGATATGATCTAGATCTCTCCGTCCCTATCATTTTATTATTACAACATCCAGTCACTACTGAATCAGGAAAAGCAGGAGACCAGATCCGACAGACATTACTCGCTCTGACCGAATTGAGCTTTCAGACCGTGGTCATCTATCCAAATGCAGATGCTGGAGGGAGAGAAATGATCCAGATAATCGATTCTTTTAAAAATTATTCTTTCATTTCTGTTTATCCATCGATACCTCACGTAGAATACCTCAGTCTGTTGCATATTGCAGATGTACTAGTGGGGAATTCCAGCAGTGGCATCATAGAGGCCCCCGCATTTGGGTTACCGGTGGTAAATATTGGCACCCGACAGCGGGGAAGGGAACGAGCAGTAAATGTCATCGATGTAGGATATTCCAGTCCCGAAATTTCATCTGCCATCTCTTCTGCTCTCACACCCGCATTCAAAAGGAAGGCACAAGGCTGCGAAAACCCTTATGGTGATGGGAGAGCTAGTGAACGAATCTGCACCTTATTACATCGTCTACAACCCAATGAACGCCTGCCAGGGAAGAAGGTGATGTTTCGATGAGATTTGATGATGATACCTGGAAATTTCCAGATATAGAAGAAGGAAAACTGACCAAATATCATTGGGTGGTACAACACAAAAAAAATTTACAGTTAGGATACAAAACAGATATTGGAGCCTTTACCTATATAAATGCAAAAAATGGCGTTATTATAGAAGATTATGTGCAGATTGGATCCCATTGTTCTGTTTATTCCATATCAACTATCGATAATAAGAGGGGGCCTGTGATCCTAAAAGAAAATTGCCGCATAGGCAGTCACAGTGTGATCATGCCCGGAGTCACGGTGGGGGAAAATGCAATTATTGGTGCTTTCAGTTTTGTCAATGAAGATATTCCTGAAAATATGGTAGCTGCAGGTATTCCCGCCCACACACTCCGGCAGGTAAAAAAAGAAGATCTGGAGGGAACCAAATGAACTGGAAGGTGCCATTATTCAAAATTTACTGGGACGAGTCCGATGTGTCCAGCGTGAAGTCAACAATAGAGAGGGGTATGAACTGGGCCATTGGTCCAGAAGTGAAGGCATTCGAATTGAAAATAGCGGAATACAGTAAGACACACTACTGTGTGGTTTTTAATTCCGGGACTTCAGCCCTTCATGCCCAGTTATTAGCTCATGGGATTTCTCAGGGTGATGAGGTCATCGTCCCTTCCTTTACCTTCATTGCCACCGCAAATGCACCACTTTTTGTAGATGCTCAACCCGTATTTGCAGATATTGAAGCAGAAACATGCGGATTGGATCCCGATGATGTGGAAGAAAAGATCACTGAAAAGACACGGGCCATCATCCCTGTCCATTTTGGAGGATGCCCTTGTAAAATCAGAGAAATAAAAGAGATAGCAGAAGATCACCATCTTTTACTCATAGAGGATGCCGCAGAAGCATTCGGAGCCCATATAGAGGGAATCCGTATGGGAACAGTGGGAAACTCTGCCATGTTCAGTTTCTGTCAAAACAAAATCATCACCACCGGAGACGGAGGTGCTGTGGTAACGGATATGAAAGATATATATGAACGTTTAAAATTAATCAGATCACATGGTAGGGCCGAGAATACCGACTATTTTTCTTCAGCAGAATACATGGATTACATTCAGTTGGGGTATAATTTCAGGATGTCCAACATCACGGCCTCCCTGGGTCTTTCCCAGATTGATAAGGTGGATATGATTATCCAGCGGCGAAGAGAGAATGCAGCATATCTAACCAGCAAATTAGAGAATATTGTACAGGTTGAACCGCTTCATGTTCCCCAGGGGTACTTTCATGTGTATCAAATGTATACCATTACCGCTGAAAAGAGAGACGAACTCCTCCAACATCTAGTACACAATGGAATCATGGCCAAGGTGTACTTTCATCCGGTACATAAGAGTCATTTTTATGAGAAACAGCTTAGATATAAAGAAACTCTGCAGGTAACAGAAATGATGTCCAGCCAGGTATTGACCCTACCCATGTATCCCCATTTAACAGAAGCCGAAATGGAGGTAATTGCAACAACTATAGGAGAATTTTATGGAGGTTCCAAATCATGAAATCACGATTTTATGAAGGAAAGGTCATACTGATCACCGGGGGAGCAGGTTCTATTGGGAGTGAGTTAGTTAAAACCATATTAAGGCTGAACCCTGCAGTGGTTAGAATCTTAGACAACAACGAAACAGCACTCTTTAATTTGGAACAGGAACTTCAATCGGATAAAATCCGGGTATTTTTAGGAGATATACGGGATAAAGACCGATTGAAACGAGCTTTTGAAGATATCAATGTAGTTTTTCATGCTGCAGCTCTAAAACATGTTCCTCTTTGTGAATATAATCCCTTTGAGGCCATTAAAACTAATGTGGGAGGGACACAGAACCTCATAGAGGTAGCCATGGATGAAAATATCGATCAATTTATCACCATCAGCACCGATAAAGCGGTTAATCCGGAAAATGTTATGGGAGCTACTAAATTACTTGCAGAGAGATTGACCATTTCTGCAAACTTTTATAAGGGATTGAAACCTATTGCCTTTTCTTGTGTACGGTTCGGAAATGTATTGGATACGAGAGGTTCTGTAGTTCCTCTATTCAGAAAACAGATTCAAAAAGGAGGACCTGTTACCATTACCGATCCCCAGATGACCCGGTTCATGATGAAAATTCCTCGAGCAGTGGAGTTAATGTTGAAAGCAGCTGAAATGGCTCAAGGGGGAGAAATTTTCATATTGAAAATGGATGCCGTGAGCATGATTGACCTCGCCCAGGTTATGATAGAGAAACTGGCTCCATTGTATGACCATTCACCGGAGTCCATTCAGTTACAGGAAATCGGAAAACGGGCTGGAGAAAGATTGTATGAAGACCTCATGACGATTGATGAATCTGAACGGGGGTGGGAGGATGAGGAGATGTTTGTGGTAGTACCTCCTCCAGTAACTATGGTGGGGAATCTCAGCTTTGATCTGCCGGATAGATTTGTACGAACTCAAAAACAGGAATATTCTTCAAGAAAAGTACCATTACTCACGAAGGAAGAAATTCGCACCAAATTATTCTGATTAGGAAGAAAATCATGAAGTTGATTAATCTTATTACGATATATTTAAGAGACTACGATAACATTTGAGGATGATCTCATGAAAAAAAAAGCCAAGAGAAAATTACTGGTACTGGGATTTGATGGGGCTACCTTTGACCTTATCGAACCCTTCAGGAAGAAGGGAGTACTCCCCCATTTTTCCCGGATCATGAAAGATGGTGCGTATGCTCCCCTCATATCGGTGATTCCTCCCGTATCTGCTCCTGCCTGGGTCTCCATTTCCACGGGAAAGAACC
>Ga0180438_10011882_pt1 | contig 10437 bp, 8 predicted proteins | sample SS_ome_12_FD_132455 | JGI IMG/M metagenome (GOLD analysis project Ga0180438, IMG submission 132455) | Hypersaline lake sediment archaeal communities from the Salton Sea, California, USA - SS_3_D_2 metaG | ecosystem: Environmental > Aquatic > Non-marine Saline and Alkaline > Hypersaline >... | reverse complement strand
GGGATGCTGGCTCCTCGTCTGCCCCCAGAAACGAACGCACCCCCGATCCACCCCTTAAGCCTGATACTCTATAAAATCTAACTTGACATGTCGTATTTGACATTCTACCTGACATAGAATACAATATGCTTAGTAAGACGTGGTAAGTTTTGTTCAGGTCGATAGGATCCGTCCAGATTTGCTAAGTCTGGACGGTTTTTTTGTGCCAGTAGCAAACCCCGCGTCGCAAACTAATATATTCTCTTAGCAGAGAAAGGATGTTTCAAGAAATGAGTGAGCGTTTAACAGGAACCGTAAAGTGGTTCAACGGCCAGAAGGGTTACGGCTTCATTAGTCGCGACGATGGGGACGATGTTTTTGTGCATTACTCTGCCATCGAGGGGCAGGGGTTCCGTAACTTAGAGGAAGGTGACCGCGTCGAGTTTGTGGTTGAGCAAGGTCAAAAAGGTCCGGCTGCTGCTGAAGTGCGCAGAGTATAAGGCCGCGCAACGTGACAGACACGAATCTTAAAGTTGCAGACGGCCTGGTAGTTGGCCTCGATTACACCCTTCGTCTGGATGATGGAGAGGTCATTGACTCCTCCACAGACGGGGAGCCTTTGGAGTTCTTGCAGGGTCAGCGTCAGATCATACCCGGTCTGGAGCAGTCGCTGTATGGAATGATGCTTGGTGATGAGAAGGACGTAGAGGTGGCACCGGCCGATGCTTATGGTGAATCGGACCCTGACGCAGTTGAGTTGGTGGACCGCGATGTCTTTCCTCCAGATCTGTCCTTGACGCCAGGGATGGCACTCCGAATGCGAGATAGCTCAGGGCAAGCCCTGGAGGCATATGTGGCGGAGGTACGGCCGGATGGTGTGTTGCTTGATTTCAATCACCCCCTGGCTGGCGAAACGCTTTTCTTCCGCGTGAAGATCGCCGCGCTTCGGCCGGCGACGTCTGAAGAGCTAAGCCATGGACATGCCCACGGTGCTGAGCACGAGCATTAAGGCTTTGTCTGTAGGTATCTTTGCACTTCGTGCTTGTCATTAATGGACAAAGCTGGAGAGTTGTTTTCGGACAACTCCTAAGAACTAGGCGGTATAACCCGACGAAAAAGCCCCTGCCAAAGCAGGGGCTTTCTTGATTCACTGACCATTAGCGAAGAGCCGTGCGAAGCCAGGGTGTGGTAGTTTTGATGACTCGGTGGTTGGTAATCTCAGAATTCGGATGGATGACATAAGACTGAGCAGTAGCCTTTTGAGAACGGATATCGATGGTGCGGGCGATCCTGCCTCTTATTGCAGCCCAGGGGTGACTATGCTATACTGGGACCATCCTCCAATAGACAGCGATCCGTGTATTGATACTATGAACGAAATGTTTGTGACTTACCTCGACTTTGAGCTTGAAATCGGCCGTGGCCGTGGGCGCCAGTATCCGGTGCTCGTCACCCACTCGCCGGTGGGTGAAGCGCAGGCAACCATGCGCTTCCCGTACGACGAGTCGGCGCTGCAAAAACGTCTGGTGGTCGTACGGAATGCCCTGCTTGGCGCCGAATTAGGGCCCGGTCAGTCTCTTTCTCCTGAAGAACTGGTAGTACGGGATTTTGGCAGGGATTTGTTCGACGCCCTCTTCACCGGCGAGGTACGGCACTGTTTTGAACAGAGCATGGAACAGGCCTGGCAGGAAGACAAGGGGATACGCCTGAAGCTGCGTTTCCAGCCGCCGGACCTGGCAGCTCTGCCCTGGGAGTTTTTATACGACCCACGCCAGTCTGAATACATCTGCCTTTCCGGCAATGTGGCGTTGGCGCGTTACTTGCAGCCGCCGCAGGCCGTCCCGCCGCTGAGCCTGAGTCCGCCGCTGCGTGTCCTGGCCGTGATTGCCAGGACTGGCGATTCGGAATCCGCCGATGTGGCGCGCGAGAAGGAACAAGTGGAAACGGCCTTCCAGGGCTTACAGGCGCGGGGATTGGTGGAGCTGACCTGGCTGGAGGCCCCGACCCGGTATCATCTGCAGGAGGCGATGCAGCGCGGCGACTGGCATGTCTTCCAATTCTTCGGCCAGGACGATTTTTCCCGCAGGGATCGGTTCGGCGATAAAAGTGACGCGGCCCCGGTCGGCGAAGAGGGCGATATCCAATGGCTGAGCGTGGCTGACCTGCCGAGGCTGCTGGCCAAACACGCTTCTTTGCGCGTGGTTTTATTGAATGTCCGGGGCGTGGAACGGGTGGATCAGCCCCGCAACTTCTTCAGCAGCACCGCCACCCTTCTGGTTCGGCAGGGTACTCCGGCTGTGCTGACCGTACCTTACGAGATTAGCGACGAGGCAGAGATCAAGCTGTTCCGGGTCTTCTATGAAGCCCTGGCCCTGGGGATACCCGCCGACGCAGCGGGCGCCGGCGCACGCAAGGCCATCAGCGCCACCGTGGCCAACGCTGTCGAGTGGGGCGCGCTGGCGCTGTTTATGGGCTCACCGGATGGGCTGGTGTTCAGTCCCAAGGGAGAGTTCGACTCTGTCCAGACTGAGACGGTCGAAGAGCCGCCCCAGGCGGCCGTCGAACTCGAGACGTCTGTGGAGGCGCCGGAGCCTGTCCAGGACGAGATGCCCGCGCACGTGTCGGAGCTGGAGCCAGCTCCGGTTCCGGTCATCCCGCCTCAGGTGGCCGAGGAACCAGCCGACGAGCCGGCTCCGGAGCCGGAACAACCACCCCAAGAGCCGGCGCTGGAGCCGGAGCCCCCCGTTCGTACTCCGCAACCCATCGAGCCGGATTTGGTCCACATCCCGGCTGGTGAGTTTTTGATGGGTAGCGATCCCGAGAAGGATCAGCGTGCCTATGAGGCCGAGCAGCCCCAACATCGTATCTACCTGCCTGACTACCATATCGCCAGGACGCCGATCACCAATGCCCAATATGCGGCCTTTTTGGAGGCCAGCGGCTATGAGGCGCCGAACCACTGGGTAGATGGCGAATTGCCCGACGACAAGGAAGACTATCCTGTAGTGTATATCTCCTGGTATGACGCCACGGCGTACTGCAAATGGCTGAGCAAGAAAGACAACCAGACCTACCGGCTGCCCAGCGAGGCTGAATGGGAAAAGGCGGCACGCGGAACCGACGGGGGAATTTATCCATGGGGGGATGTGTGGGACGCTGACCACTGCAATTCCAAGGAGAGCGGCCCAGACGACGTTACGCTGGTGGATGCCTATCCCGATGGAGCCAGCCCTTACGGCATACTGGATATGGCCGGCAACCTGTGGGAGTGGACGGTGAGTCTATACCAACCTTATCCCTACGATCCGAGCGATGGCCGGGAGGACCCCAGGCTGGGCGGCAAGCGTGTGTTGCGGGGTGGTGCCTTCTACAGCACTGCCCGGCGCGTGCGGTGTGCATACCGTGACAGTGGCCACCCGGACCATTGGCGCGGCAACTATGGCTTTCGTGTGGTGCTGGTTCCCAGCTAGGCTCCTAGGTCACAAAACGGCGGGTAAGAAGCCCGACCTCGGTCAATGCCATCCTCCTTCCAATACGACGCCGTACACTGAGCGCTCGCTCTTGGTCCCTTCGTGGGCGTTCCCAGTCGATAAAGATTTGCGCGTCAGCTATTTCCTGAGCCGATGCCCACCTACCCATTGTTATACTGACTGACCGCAACCCTGCCCACTACTGTTTTGAGCCGGTGGCCGCCCCTGATTGGCGTCCGAACTCGTTTCCTGCCCGCTCATATATAGATTCTCCAACTATTCTCCTATAAAGCTCAAACGCTTCTCTAATGAGAATGTAGTACTATATTATGGAGGGCGTTGGGCCTTCTCCTACCGCAACTTACTACCATTGTACTTTTCTAGCTTGAAAGACTGGTATTCCTGGCTTACCGCCTCGTAGTCAGGAACCCAGTTTTTTTGTGCCGGCTGGGTAAGGGCGCAGCTTGGCCCTGGGGTAATCTTAAATTGGGCGGGCGCGCCAGGCCAGAGACCGTTGGAGACGACAACCGATGAAGGTAACCCGCGTCTTGACTGTAGACGACCATTTGGTGGTGCGTCAGGGTATCCGGATGTTGTTGGATACAGATCACTCCATTCAGATAGTGGGTGAAGCTGAAAGTGGTCGGGACGCAGTGCGTCAAGCCAAAGCTTTGAAGCCAGACGTCATTTTGATGGATTTGGTGATGCCTGGCGGGGATGGCATTGAGGCTATATCCGACATAAAGCATTCGATCTCTGGTGCCAAGATAATTGTCCTCACCACATTTGGAGATGAGCCTAGAGCCAAAGCGGCTATGGAAGCTGGGGCGGATGGCTACCTGCTGAAGGACGCAGATGCGGATGCACTGCTACAAGCTATTCACGCGGTTCAGCGGGGGGAGATGCCCATTCACCCGCGCGTTGCCCCGCACCTGGTCAATAACCACACGGAAGGCCAGGGCGTGCGTAGGATCAGTCAGTTGACCGGGCGAGAGAAAGAAGTCTTACAATTGGTGGCCCAAGGTTTGAGCAACAGAGCTGTCGCCGAAGCTTTGAACCTGAGTGCAGGTACGGTAAAGATTCACGTCAGCAATATTCTCAGCAAACTTAACGTCTCAAGCCGAACTGAAGCGTCCGTCCTGGCCCTACAGTCAGGCCTGATCCGACCAGTCAATGATACCTGAGAGGAATCACCAACTATGTCTTTTGGCATATACCAGCATATACCAATTGTCTAGCTAAGTATATGCCTTTGAGTGTATCAAGAATATGCTAATAGATACTAGACAAAGCTTCATGAATACGTTACACTGAGTTTGTGTTCTACTTCTCTATTGAAACAAGTGCAACAAAATTGTGCTACTTTTATTTGATTGACTTAGCTTCCGATTAGTGTTGTTCGTTTTCTTCTTTGCTGGGTGGGCAACTTGGGCGGAGAGTTTCATCTCCCCAACCTTCTAAACTAAGTATTTCGAGACTGTGCAAACAGAAATGAGCTGACCCGTTGGGGGCCAGCTCAACAGATGCCAGGCCAATAGCAATGCCAGCACGTTTAGGCCAGTAAACTTGCTGGGTGCGGTGGGTTGCGTGCAACAAGGCAGCCCGGCGCCGCTTTGCATTTGACCTGAGCGCCATCATTCTAAGCACGGGGGCTTATGATGTCAAATCAGAACGAGGGAGCTAAGCTTCAAAATGAGCTGATGACCGTGCAAGAGGTCGCAGATTATTTGCGTGTCAGTCGCGTGACCGCATGGCGGTGGTGCCAAGAAGGTACTATCCCCGCCTTTCGCATCGGTCGCGTCTGGCGCATTCGTCGGGATAAGCTGCTGGAGCTTGAGGAGGTCAACGGTTCGAATCATGACGACCCAGATGCCGAGGAACCAAAAGACTCAGCCCCTCCCAGGTCTGAAGATTCGTCCGCGTTACAAGACTATATGGAGCATGCCGATCAATATGCTGTGAGCGAGGATCGGATTTGAACTCAGGAGCATCCGGATAGCATCCACACAAAACCCAGATGCGGAATATCTGGTTGGACTGGCATTGGATAGGTGTCGGATTCAGACGTATCTGGCTATTACCGTACCACAACCGATGGGTAGAAACATCTAACAGGAGCCAAAGGTGGAACTCAGGCAGACTCTTCAAGTCATTTGGAAGCGGCTATGGCTAATCATCCTTGCTACAGCGGCGATGGCGGCTGTTGGCTTTTGGATCGGTGATAGCAGACCGGCTGTCTATCAAGCTTCAACTAGCCTATTAGTTACTAACGCTGCAAACGAAGGCACGGCTGCAACCTATGAAGAACTGTTGACCAAGCGCCCGGTCATAGAGGCTGCGGCTGCTCCCCTTGGCCTGGATCCTCGCGCAGTCGCAAGACAAATTCAAGTGGAGCGGATTTCCGGCACGTCTATCATCGAATTGACGGTCGAATACCACGATCCACAACTGGCAATGGAGATTGCCAATGGCATGGTAGCGGCCTTTATGGAGGTTTCGCGGGTATCAAGCGGGGTGCGAGTCAGAGATCTTGTTGTGGTAGAGCCGGCAGTCATTCCCGCAGACTCTGCAGGAGCACCCATAGCCATTTACGTCTTCCTGGGAGGCTTTATTGGTTTTGTATTCAGTTTAGGGCTGGTATTCGTGCTGGAGTATGTGGATGACTCTTTCAAGACAGGCGCCGAAATCAAGCAGGCGTTGGACTTGCCCACGCTGGGCACAATCCCTCGCCTGGGCCGCCGGCAGCGGCGTGGTAACCCTGTCCCACTAACGCATCCTCACTCGCCAGCTTCTGAAGCCTTCCGTACCCTGCGAACCAATCTACGCTTTGCAAGTGTTGGTCAGCCGCTGAGCACACTACTCATCACCAGCGCGGAAGCAGGTGAAGGTAAAACCACCGTAGCAGCCAGTTTGGGCGTTGTGCTTGCCCAATCCAGGCATCAGGTGGTTCTGATTGACGCGGACCTGCGCAATCCTGCATTGCACAAACAGTTCGATGTGCCCAATCAGACCGGTCTGACCAACCTCCTGGTCGGTGATATCCAAGACATCGAAGAGTGCATTGTTGAGACAGGAGTTGATAACTTGCGCCTCATCACCAGCGGCCCCGCCCCGCCCGATCCTTCACAGCTCCTCGGTTCAGAAAGAATGGAGGCGATCTTGGATCAACTCAAGAAAAGCGCCGAGTGGATTGTCCTGGATGCCCCGCCTACATTGATGGTGACCGATGCGGCCGTGATCGCTTCCATGTCGGATGGCGTAGCCTTGGTGGTCGAGGCCAAACGCACCACACGGGATCAAGCTCATCGAGCCCGTGACATTCTCCAAGGGGTTGGCGCAAGACTCCTGGGGGCCATTCTCACCAAAGCCGAAACTGAGGGTAGAGGCTCTTCATCCTATTATTACTACTATGTGACACGAGAAGAACCACCCCAACAGACGACATTCAAACAGGCATCCAGCCGAACTACTAAATATGGATGAGCATAGAGGCCATGTTCGCAAAACCCAAGGACTTAACCAAAAATAGTGGAACACGCAGGGATGATGACTCGCGCCGTCCTTTGATAGCTCCAGGGGACGTGGAATATATGGCAGTCCTTATCCTGGCGACAGGGCTGAACGTTCTTCCATCCGCAATTCGATCTGGCGTCATCTATCAATTGAGCAGAGCAGTCAGCGCGCTTTGGTATAGGTCAAACCGGGGAGCTGTACGCCGTGTGCGGCACCATCTCCAAGTCTTATTCAATTACGATGAAGCTGACATAAGGCTGGAGCCACTGGTGCGCAGCCAGCTTGTTTTGGCGAGTTGGAATGCACTGGTTATCAATCTGCTGCCCTCAATACGCGATGACGATTTGTCCAACTTGTTGCACATCGACGGCCTGGACCATATTGATGAGATCCGGCGGCGTGACAAGACTGTCTTATTGCTGGGGTTTCACTACGGGGCCTATGGCTTTGCAGTGGCCACTACATTGGCTGCAAAAGGCTATCCGACTCGTTTGGTGGCCTACGGTGATAGCCACTCCCCGCGACCGGGAACCAGCCGTCTCTACCACGAGCTTTACTGGCCCCGGGTACAGCGCCTTGTTCAGAAAATTAAGGTCATCACCGTCAATCCCGGCAGTCAATCGCAGCCCGAATTGCGCGACGTCCTGGAACAACATGATGAAATCGTTCACCTGCTAGCAGATCAATATTTCACCCGGTCGCCTGGCGAACAACCCCCTGCACACCTGGTGCCACTGCGTTTCTTAGATCATACCGTTTACCTGGACGTCAGTGGCGTTCAAGTGGCCAAACAAATGGGAGCCCAACCGCTTACGGCCATTCCTGTTAAGGACGGCTCCGGTCAGCGTGTTCTTATTGAGCCTATGGAATGGGCCAGCGATGGGACAGAAACAGCAGACATTGCCCAGGACTTACAAGTCTATTTGAGTCGTCTTGAACGACATTTATTAGACGACCCTGCATGGTGGCGTGATCTGCGACGTGCCGATCTACTTCCCCGCATGGGGGTATCTGAGAGTCAGGGATCGGCCCTTGGATAAACAGCTACAACAACTGTTTTTGATTGGGCTTTATGGCTTGGTAAGCAACAAACCAGACTACAAAAGAGGATTGATCATTTGAGCACATCTGCCCGCAGAGTCCTTTCCCCGTTGTCCTTGCGTGCCAATTTCTCGTGGACTTTTGTTGGCAACGTGATCTTTGCCGCAAGTCAGTGGGGAATGCTGGTTGTGCTGACCAAGCTCGGCTCACCGGAGATGGTTGGTCAGTTTGCTTTGGGCCTTGCGATCACAGTGCCGATCATGTCGTTCGCCACTCTAAAGACGCGGCTCGTCCAGGCGACTGACGCCAAGCGTGAATACGAATTTGCAGATTATTTTGGCTTACGGCTGATCACCACCTCGCTGGCGCTTCTGATAATCGCCGGGATTGCACTCTTAACAGACTACCAAATTGAAACAAGGTTGGTCATCTTGGCCGTGGGGGTCGCCAAAGCCTTTGAATCAATCAGCGACGTGTTTTACGGGCTGCTCCAGCAACGCGAACGGATGGATCGCATTGCCAAATCCATGATGATCAGGGGTCCCTTGTCGCTAGCTGCTCTGGGGATCGGGACTTACCTCACCGGCAGCGCTATTGGGGGAGTGGTGGGTCTGGCAAGCGCCTCAGCCTTGGTGCTGGTTCTATATGACGTGCGTAGCGTTGCGTTAATGCTACCAGAACCGGACGATATGGTCTCTGACGAGGGTGACCAGAGGTCCGTGGTTCGTCCGAATTGGGAAATGAGGACTCTAGTCAGCCTGGCGTGGCTTTCGCTACCGCTGGGAATGGTGTTAGCGCTGGAGTCGCTCGTAACCAGCATCCCGCGCTACTTCATCGCAGAACATCAAGGAGAGTATGCGCTGGGCATCTTTGCCCCTATGGCTTACGTGAAAAGGGCCGGGAATATCGTAGCCATTGCGCTAGGGTTATCGGCCAGTCCTCGGCTGGCGAAGTACTATGCAGAGGGAAAGGTTAAGGCCTATCGTGGGTTGTTACTCAAGCTGGTGGGCGTCGGCGTGTTGTTGGGCGGAGCGGGTGTGCTGGTGGCCGTCGTTTTTGGCCGTGAGATCCTGACCATTCTTTACCGGCCCGAGTATGCCGAATACCAGGATGTGTTTGTGATGTTGATGGTAGCAGCAGGGATTGCCTATGTCGCGACGTTTCTCGATTATGGAATGACGGCAGCCAGATACTTCCGGGCTCAGTTGCCCCTGTTTGCCCTCGTCACGGCTGTCACGGTCTTAGCTTGCCTTTGGCTAGTCCCCGTCCATGGGTTGCGAGGGGCTGCCATGGCTGTGCTCATCTCCTCGGTCGTCCGAGCAACTGGCAGCCTGGCTATCGTCTTGTATGCATTGCGTGCACTGCGCAAGCGCATAGTAGAGCATACGTCGTATTATCAGGAATGAGTGTGTAGCGTTGTGTTTCTAACCGTGTCGTTCAGTTCAGAATTCAGAACGATCAATTGAAGTGTACGGAGGAGCCTGAAGAGTGAGAGTTGCTGTCACAATTGATCATCGCTTTGACCGCACGCCCGATGGGGCAGTTTGGTCAATGACGTCTTTTCAATATGCGTTCTGGAAGCGTTACCTGGATGTTTTCGACCATGTGCGCGTGGTGGCGCGCGTACGGGATGTCCCTTCCGTTGCCTCAAATCGATCCCGGGCGGACGGCGAGGGAGTCTCATTTGTAAGTGTACCCTACTATATCGGCCCGTGGCAGTATCTTCGGCACATAGGGCAGGTACAACGGGCGGCCAGGAATGCCATCGGCGTTACTGACGCCGTGATCATGCGCGTCAGCGGTCAGATCTCCTCGTGTGTGGAGCCAATGCTACGCCAGACGGGTCATCCCTATGGCGTCGAGGTTGTGGGTGACCCCTACGATGCCTGGGCGCCCGGTTACATCAGCCACCCCCTGCGTCGCTTCTTCCGGTGGTGGTTCCCGCGCCGAATGCGACGTCAGTGTGCCGGTGCATGTGCGGCTGCCTACGTCACAGAACATACCTTGCAGAGGCGGTATCCGACTGCACCTGGTGCTTTCTCGACACATTATTCAAGCATTGTGTTACCTGAAACGGCCTTTGCGTCTGCCCCCCGCTCCCCACGTCCTGAGCAACGCGCTACTACCTTAATCATCGTGGGCACATTGGACAATCTTTCTAAGGGACCGGACACAGTGATCGACGCTGTCGGAACCTGCGTGCAAGAAGGACTGGACCTCCAGTTGGTTTTGGTGGGAGGAGGCAATTACCGAGATCAACTGGAAGCTCAGGCTGAGGCGTTAGGAATAGGTGGACGCGTCCAGTTTAGGGGCTGGGTATCCGCCGGTGAGGGAGTGCATGCTGAATTGGATCAGGCGGACCTTTTTGTGCTGCCCTCTCGTCAGGAAGGCTTGTCGCGGGCGACGATTGAGGCAATGGCCCGAGCGCTGCCTT
>Ga0180438_10011881_pt1 | contig 10437 bp, 8 predicted proteins | sample SS_ome_12_FD_132455 | JGI IMG/M metagenome (GOLD analysis project Ga0180438, IMG submission 132455) | Hypersaline lake sediment archaeal communities from the Salton Sea, California, USA - SS_3_D_2 metaG | ecosystem: Environmental > Aquatic > Non-marine Saline and Alkaline > Hypersaline >... | reverse complement strand
GCGGCGTCCCGGCCAGGGCGATGAGCAGCGCCAGCCCAAAGACGGCGACAAAGGGCCACCACGCTATTTGTGCATCCATGGTTCCATTGTACGTCAGGCCTGGAGGATTGTCAATTGATCCAGAGGATAGAGGTGCAGCAGCACACTGGCACCTCAAGCATCCGCTTCGCCGCCCGGCTACCGGCCGCTCATCCGCCAGGCCATGGCCGCCATCACTTCTACAAAGAGTCTGGCGGCCAGATGCGAGCCAGTGCCAACACGGTCATCGTATTGCGGACCCAGACAGCACAGGTCAAAGCCCTTGATCTCGGCCACCTGGCCGATACGGCGCAGAGCAGCGATGATCTGCTTCGAAGTCAACCCCGCAGGTTCGGGATACTTTTGGGCCGGACAGTAGACCGGATCGACCACGTCGATGTCCAGCGAGACATACACACCCTCCGTGCCGTCGCAGGCACGCGCCAGAGCAGCATCGATCACAGTTTCCACGCCCTGGCGATCTATGTCAGCCATGGTAAAGACCGGATGCCCCAGAGACTGAGCCACCTCGACCTCAAAGGGTACCTGGCGTAACCCTCTCATGCCGATCTGACAGAAATTCTGCACCTCGACGTTGGTTAGCCTCAAGATCTGTGCCCACTGAGATCCAGCAAAGAGCGGAGGATCCCAACAGAGGTCATAGTGAGAGTCGAGGTGGATCAAGCCCAACCGCCCCGACAGGGCGCCGGCCACGGCACGGACAACAGGCAGGGTGATGGCATGGTCGCCGCCGCATACCAATGGCACGGCGCCTGCGGCCACGATCTCGCCGACACGAGCCTCGCAACGCTCGAAGGAGGCCTCAGGATCGCCCGGCGCGACGGGGACATCACCAGCATCCACGGCACGGAGATGCTGAAAGATATAAAAATCGGTGCCGTACTCGACAAACAGGCCGTAGGCGTGATGAATGGAGTAGTGGATGCTGTAGCGGCGCACGGCTTCAGGGGCCTGATCGGCCCCCGTTCGGTAGTAGATGCTATCCGGACCGGCGGGCGCAGCCAGGTCAGGCAGGTAGGTGTGCGGCGAGTCGATCTTGACCCCCTCGTAGCCCATGCCCAGAAAGGCCGCACCGGCGCCCTGCAGATCCTCAGCCGTGCGGGCATACGGCAGTTCCATGAAGGTAGGCACATCCCCATAGAGGATGTTCCGCATCCGGCGATCCACGCGGACGGGGGCGATTTCGGCCGCTCGACGGTAGGCGTCATCCCAGATCTGCTTGTCCATGTGCAACCTCCGATCTGTGTCCGGAATCTGAAAACTTTTGGCAGACAGGGAGATTATCCCCTTGTTTTTCGCTCCGAGGGAGTCGCGCTCAGCTAGCGCGCCAGGATATGAACAAAGATGGTGGTTCCCGCCCCGCCGACGCTCTGTGTCATGGCCACATCGGCGCGCGAAAGCTGATTGGCTCCCGCCTGACCGCGCATCTGGAGCACGATTTCGGCGACCTGGTACAAAGCCGAAGCACCGATAGGATGCCCGCGAGCCTTGAGCCCTCCCATCGTGCTGATGGGGAGCCTCCCCTCGCAAAAGACCTCACCATCGGCCGCCATTTGCCACCCACGCCCGCGCTCGGCAAAGCCGGCTGCCTCGAGCTGGAGGCAGGCCATAATACTGAAGGCATCGTGCAACTCAAAAAAGTCAACGTCCGCCGGGGAGATCCCCGCCTGGCCGTAAGCCAGCGCACCGGCTTGACGCGCGGCTTCCAGTGCCAGCGGATCGTCGCGGTCTTGCACAGCAAAGACATCGGTCGCCACCTTGGAGGCCAGGATCTGCACCGGGGTTTCACAAAAGCTGGTTGCCCGGTCAGCCGGGCACAGGATGAGGGCTGCTGCACCATCACAGATAGGCGCACAGTCGTACAGCCGGAGTGGTGCACGTATGAGCCGCGAGCTGTTGACCGTCTCCAGATCCACGCGCTTCCGGAAGAGGGCATACGGGTTGTTCACAGCGTTGCGATGGGCGTTCACGGCAAAGTTGGCAAAATCCTCTGGGTGCGCGCCATAGCGCTCGAGGTACAGAGCCATCAAGCGGGCGTTGGTCTCGATCATCGTCAGTCCGTAGGGAATCTCGTGCTTGGCATCCAGCGCCCGGGTCAGAGCCGGGGTGGGGGACACCCCTCCACTCATCAGCTCTACTCCTGCCGCCATGGCCAGCTCCACCTGTCCGCTGGCCACGGCCAGGTAGGCCACCCGCAACGCCGCAGCCCCACTTGCCGTGGCAGCACGTACGTGGATCGCTTCGATTCCGGCAAGCCCGGCGTGGCTGGCCACGAGGGCGGCAACGTGCTTTTGCCCCGAGAGTTCATCGGCCAGCATGTTGCCGAGGTAGAGGGCGTCCACGCGATCCAGCGCTGCATCCTCCAGCGCTGCCAGGATCGCATTCCTGCCCAACTGGCGCAAGCCATCCGCGGACTGCTTCCGCACGGGCACCATGCCGACGCCCACGATGGCGACCTGCCTTGACATCCTGTTGGTTCCCCTGGCGCCCCGTCCTATATCACTTTCCCTCCGACACGTCCTCTCGCAGGTAGGCGACCTGCCCATCTACCAGCACGAGCTCGACCACCGACCGGTAGTCGAAGGGATGCCCGCTAAAGACGACGATGTCGGCGTCTTTGCCCGCCTCCAGGCTGCCCACCCGATCCGCCACGCCGATGATCTCTGCTGCATTGATGGTGATGGCCTCCAGGGCGTCGTGTTGGTGCATGCCCTCGCGGACGGCCAACGCGGCGTTGATGGTCAGATATCTGACCGCCGACATCTCGTCGGTCTGGATGGCCACCTTGACCCCTGCCTCGGCCATCAGGCCAGGATTCTTGGGTGTCATCTCTCTCAGCTCGTACTTGACACGGGAGAACAGGATCGGCCCGGCCGTGACAGGGATGCCTTTGGCCGCCAGGATATCCGCGATCTTGTAGCCCTCTGTGGCGTGCTCCAGCGTCAGATCCAGGTCAAACTCCTCAGCGATGCGGATGGCGGTCAGCATGTCGTCGGCGCGGTGGGCGTGCACCCGCGCCTTCATCTCGCGGCGGAGCACCTTGCCCAGCGCCTCCAGCTTCAGGTCGCGCTCGGGGCGCTTGGGCGCTTCAGCTTTCGGGTCGCCGGCCTCGACCTTGGCCCGGTAAGCAGCCAGGTCGGCCTCGTAGCGCTCCCATTTCTCCAGATAATTCTGAGCGTCCACCAACGCCGCCCGCACCAGGGCGGCATTGCCCATCCGCGTGGAGGGCGCCTTTTTCTCCGCACCATAGACCCGCCGCGGGTTCTCGCCCAATGCCATTTTCATCCCCGCCGGTTCGAGCAGCACCATTTCCTCGATGCTGGGTTTGGGCACCGTCTTGATGCACACCCACTGGCCGCCGATCAGGTTGCCGCTTCCCGGGCCGGTGAGCACCGTCGTCACCCCAGCCTCGACCAGGTCCTTGAAGGCAGGATTTTCGGGATGCACCGCGTCCAATGCCCGCAGATGGGGGGTGATGGGATCCGTCATCTCGTTGCCGTCGGAATACTCCCAGCCGACACCATCGGCGAAGAGCCCAACGTGGCAGTGGGCATCGATCAGACCGGGCATCACCACCTTGCCCGTAGCGTCATAGATCTCGGCATCTTCAGGGATGATGAGATCTTGACCCACTGCGATGATGCGCCCACCCTCCACGAGCACCATGCCGGGATCGAAATTCCCGTGGGTGATGGTCAGCACCTTGCCATTGATGATTGCGATCATGAAACCCTCCTCCTGGCTTCCATCTCCCACCTATGCAGGCGTGCGGCCCGGTCGGCCAGAGGTCAACTCGCTCGCATACCTGTGGGAGAATAAATAGTTGCCGCATTATACCACGGACGCCGTGGGCAGCCAAAGCACGCCGGTGCCGGGTGAGCGAAGTAGAAGACACGCGTAGGACATCCAACCTAGGCTGCTCCACTGGTGCGGATCTGGCGATCCGCACTGAGCAAGATTACCGCACCAAGGCGACCTGCTTCGAATCCCCGTGTCTCAGCGAACGGCGTCCCGCGGCGCAAAGTGCCGGTGCCTGGCGCCTTGGACATGCGGCCTAGAGGAAAATGAGCCACCCGGACAGTGTCAAGATTGGCTCCATGGCCGATGCACAGATGCCGCCGGCATGGTACACTGGAATCACGAACCCAGGTTCCAACCAGTGTAAGAAACGAAAGGAGGCACAGAATGAGCCGCTCAGAGAAATGGACCGCCCTTTTCCTGGCCGTCATCGTGCTCGTCGTGTGTGCTTCGTGCGGCAGCAAGGATTGTGCAAACTATGAGGGCATGTACGAGAACCACGAACAGGGCCGGTGGTTTGTCCTGGAGACAGACAGCTACGAGTTGCTTGTCGAGGTTGGCCCCAAAATGTCGGGCCAGATCGATACCGCCGAGCGTGGAAAGCTGGAAACGCTAGGGGGGTGCGAGTTCCGGTACACCAGCGGCGCGGATGGCCTGGCCCATACCTTCACCATCGAGGGCACCAAGCTGGTCCAAGAGAATCCCACGGACGGCAGCACCACCGTCTATATCAAGGTCAGGTAGCAAGAAGGGGCGACGCGTGCGTCGCCCCCAGCATTCAAGCATGCAGTCCGCAAGGGCCCATTACACACCAGGGCGCCGGACGTTCCATCCGCGCCCAGGATGTGATGGGTCCTGGTCCTACCATCAAAGGATATGCGCCAGGAACTGGCGGGTGCGTTCCTCCCTGGGATTGGTAAAGAACTCACTCGGAGGTGCGATCTCGGCCCACACCCCGTCGGCCATGAGGATGACACGATCGGACACATCGCGAGCAAAGTGCAGCTCGTGGGTGACGACGCACATCGTCATGCCCTCGTTGGCCAGACGCTCCATGACCTCCACCACCTCGCCGATCAGCTCGGGGTCGAGAGCCGAGGTCGGCTCATCAAAGAGCATGATCTTGGGTTCCATGCACAGAGCGCGGGCGATGGCGACGCGCTGCTGCTGCCCCCCAGACAAGCGAGAGGGATACTCATCCCGCTTTTCCGAGAGCCCCACCCAGCCCAGGAGCTCCTCGGCCTTGTCGATGGCTTCTTGCTTCGAAACCCCTTTGACGGTGACGGGTGCCTCGATGATGTTCTGTAGGGCGGTCATGTGGGGGAAGAGGTTAAACTGCTGGAAGACCATGCCCGCCTTCTGGCGGATCTCGCGGATGTGCTTCCGTTGTTCGCGGGCCGGCTCCCGGGCCTTGATCACCACATTGTCCACCTCGATGGTGCCGGCCGACGGCTCCTCCAGGAAGTTGATGCAGCGAAGGAAGGTACTCTTGCCGCCACCGGATGGCCCAATGACGACGACCACCTCCCCGGGCATGACGTCGAGGTCCACTCCCTTGATGACGTGAAGGGCGCCAAAGTACTTGTGCAGGCCACGCACCCGGATGATCGGTTTCCCCTTGTCCTCTTCCTGCGTGCCGATAGGCTCAGACATCTTTCTACCTCCTCTCCCCACGGGCCATATACTCTTCCAGCCGGCCCTGGAGCAATTGGAAGATCACGGTCAAGATCCAGTAGAACAGTGCGGCAATGATAAAGGTCTCCATACCCCGGAAGTACTGGCGGCCGACCTTGTTGGCCCGCCAGGTTAGCTCCTGGACGGCCATCACCGAAACCAGAGAGGAGTCCTTCATCATGGCGATAAACTCGTTGCCGATGGGTGGGATGACAATGCGAAAGGCCTGGGGCAGGATAATGCGGCGGAAGGTCTGCCCGCCGGTCATGCCCAGGGCCTGGGCGGCCTCGCGCTGGCCCCGGCTGACCGCCTGGATGCCGGCCCGAAAGATCTCGGTCATGTAGGCACCATAGTTGACCCCCAAGGCCAGGATGCCGGCCACCCGTGGATCGAGCACGATATCCAGCCTTGGCAAGCCCAGGTACCAGATATAGATCTGCACCAACAGAGGCGTACCCCGGATCAGGGAGATGTAAAAGCCGGAGCCGGCATTGGCAATGGGGCTCTTGGACAGCCTGCCCAGGGCTCCCAATAGAGCCAGAAACGTGGCCAGGACGATCGACAGGGCCGAGACGTAGAAGGTGATGAAGGAGCCCTGCATGATGAAGCCTAGCCAGCTCCCCATGAAGGAGATGTCCAAGTTGAAGCGCCGCAAGATCGAGAAGAGGATCACGAACAGCGCAAACCAGACAGCCACGCTATAGATGCCAAAGCGCATCCGGAGGGTGCGCTGGCTGACCGTGATCTGCTGAGACAGAGAAGCGTCGTGGGGCGCCTGGTAGAAGTTGGCCACCTGCTCTCGGGTCAGCACAACAAGCAACAGGATGTACCAGCCAAGCAGGACCAGCAAAGGCCAGGCGATCTGGAGCTTGAGCCCAAGCGACAGGGGGTAGGTGAGCACCTCCAGGAGCGGCAAGCCCAGCACAAGGACGGGTCCGATCAGGAACAGGGCCATGGCCACGAGATGAGCCCAGAGGTGGAGTCGCCAGAGGCCCCACAGAATCACCAGAGCCAGGATGCCACTGACGAACATCCAGATTACGATCACGGTGCCCCACAACGGCTGTAGGCCCAGGCGTGACCATTCCAGATGGACAGTATACTGGTTCCCTGTCTCCCAGATGCGGAGGGTGCCATCGTCACTGACTGTGGCAATCGTGCCCTCCCGGGGGCCGTAGGCCGTGCCGTTCACCGTGGCCAGATGTCCCTCAAAGATGGCCGTGCTCCTGCCGCCTTCCACACGAAGGTCGCGCGTCTTGAAATCACGCCCTCCCGAGAGCACCATCTCTCCGTCCTCGCTGAACGTCAGGGCGGTCACATCGTCCCAATGTCCCACCGAAGACCACGAGGCTTCACCGGTCTGCAGGTCCCAGAAAACAACCGTCGTGTCAGCACTACCCGTGGCCAGGAGCTGGCTGTCAGGGCTGAAGGCAAGAGAGGTGACCTGCTTTTCGTGGCCAAGCCAATCTTGGCCGGCTTCCTCGCAAGCCTCGGCGGTCGTGCTCGCCCCGTCGCCGCAGTAGGGTTGTAGCGACTGGAGCAACTCACCAGTCTCCACATTCCAGATCTCAGCGCTGGTCCCATCCCCGGCGGCCAACAGGGTCCCATCACTGTTCAGGGCGATGACCCCCCGGGCGTTGTCACTGGGAGGAATGGAACGGATCTCCTGCTCAGCCACCACATCCCAAACATGCAGAGCCCCGGCGTCGTCCAGGTAGGCCAGCACCTGGCGATTGCCTGCCAAGGCAACGTCCGCCAGCGGCTCCGCTCCGAGGTTGAATTCCTGGGTGACCGCATAGTCAGCCACGTTCCAGGCCCGCACCAGGCCCTGTCGCGTGACAGCCAACAGCGTCTGACCGTCATCGGCAAAGCCGACGGCGAGAACCGCCCCACCAGGACCGGCCAGGGTCCCCCCAGGCCACGGCTCTTCCGCGGAGACGTCAAAGTCCCGGGTCACGTCGGCCCGTATCTCGGCTGGCACGATCCAGAGATGTACCAGCCCGTCCTCTGCGCCGACCGCGGCCAGCGAGCCATTGGGGGCCAGATCCAGGCTATGGACCTGGCTGACGGTCGGTAGCTGAAGGGGGCCTCCCAGGAGGTTGAGAATCACGTACAGAAGACTCACAACCGCCGTGATGACAAGCAGAATCAGTAACAGCCTCACTTGTTTGGGAAGAGTTGACGCCGACGAATCCTTGAATTGCTCCATGTTCTCCTTGCCTCCTTGCAGAATTCCATGGCTCAAACCTGGAGCCTGGGATCCAGCGCATCGCGCAAGCCATCACCCAGCAGGTTGAAGCCCAGTACGATCAGCATGATAGCCAGGCCGGGGAATACCACCGCCCACCAGGAACCACTGGTCAGGTAGCGGTAGCTCTCGCCCAGCATCGCCCCCCACTCCGGTTCCGGCGGGATGGCCCCCAGCCCCAGAAAGCCCAGGGCCCCGGCCCACAGAATGGCGCTGGCCAGGCCCATCGTCGACTGGACGATGATCGGCGACAGCGTGTTGGGCACGATGTGACGGATGAGGATGCGTGCCTGGCCCACCCCCACCGCGAGCCCGGCCGTGACATACTCCTGTGAGATCACGGTCAGCACCGAGGAGCGCACCAGCCGGGCATAGATCGGAATGCCTACGATGCCGATGGCGATCATGCCGTTGTTCAATCCCGGCCCCAACATGGCCACAATGGCGATGGCCAACAGGATGCTGGGAAAGGCCAGCAGGATATCCATGAGGCGCATGATGATGGCAGAGACCAGCGGGCCGCTGAGCGGCAGCGCCACGGTTGCGCCGATGATCAGGCCCAACAGCCCACACACGACGGCGGTCATGGGACTCACCAGCAGGGCCGGCACAGCGCCGATCAACAGGCCGAGCCCGGCAAAGAGGGCCACGCGCCCTGGCTTTCCCACCCAAAGCTCATCCAACAGCGCGGCTGCAACCCCTAGCGCTGTGAAGAGCAGGACCTGAAACCACAACCCCGCGATCCAGGCCGATAACGCGCCAAAGAGGAGCGCTATCCCGCCAAAGAGGATGAGCCGCCCCATCTGGTTGAGGGGCATGCTTTCGTAGAATCCCGCCAGCAACCCCAGGAAGCCACCGATGGACAGCGAGATGCCGACGGCGTAGATGCCCACGCGCAGCGAGTTCCAGCCGCCGTGCACCACGCGCCGAAAGATGTCCCGGCCCAGCTTGTCCGTGCCAAAGGGGTGGATCGAGGGGACCTCCTCGGTGGGCCGCAGGGTCGGCGGCACGAATTTCAGCGAGTAATCCAGATCGATCCTGGGATCGTACTCCCAGAAAAAGTGGGCCAGCACCGTGACCACCACAAAAAAGAGCACAATGGCCAGGCCAATGCGGCCCGTCGTGCTGGACATCAGCCGGCGCCATGCATCCCCCCACAGCGAGCGGTGTTCGCGGACGGCAAAGTCGGTGAACCCGACCTCCCCCAGTTCTCCGTCCTGCCCTGACATGCTTTGCTGAGTCATAGCACCCTCATTCGTAGTGGATCCGCGGATCCAGGAACGCGTAGGATACGTCGACCAGCAGGTTGGCGAATACAAAGATAAAGGCGATGAGCAGCGTCCCCCCCTGGACGATGGGATAGTCACGCGCCAGGATGGCATCATAGATCCACTTGCCGATGCCGGGCCAGGAAAAGATGGTTTCGGTCAGGATTGCGCCTGCCAGCAGCACGCCGGTCTGAAGGCCGATGATGGTGACCACCGGCAGGAAGGCGTTTTTCAGACCGTGGCGGAACAGGACCACCCGCTCCCGCAAGCCCTTGGCATGAGCGGTCCGTATATAATCCTCCTGGAGCACCTCCAGCATACTGGAGCGCGTCATGCGGGCGATGATCGACATCGGGTGGGTGGCCAGGGCGAGGGCCGGCAAGATCAGGTGTTTCGTGCAATCCACCAGGGCTTCCCAGTTGCCGGTGATAATGCTATCGATGATGTAAAAGTTGGTCACCGTCTCCAGTTCTGTGGCAGGACTGATTCGCCCCCCGGCCGGCAGCCAGTGCAGCATGACGGCAAAGACCATGATCATCATCAAGCCCAACCAATAGATGGGCATCGAGACACCGGCCAACGATCCCACCATGGTGACTGTATCCACGGCCGAGTTCCTGCGGGCAGCCGAAACGATACCAGCCACCACACCCACCACCGCCCCTACAAGGATGGCGGTCAGGGCCAACTCGGCCGTGGCGGGGAAACGCTCCTTAAGGGATTCGGCAATGGGGACGCGGCGGTGGATTGAATCTCCCAGATCCCCGCGAGATAGCCGCCCGAGGTAGCGGATGTACTGGGTGTCAAGGAACCCCTTGACATCGCCGTCTTCCAGCGCCTCAGGGTCCAAGAACAGGGGGCGGTTGAGCCCCAGTTGCTCCCGGATGCGCTCCACGTTCTCCGTGGCAGCGTGCTCTCCCAGCATCGCCACAGCCGGATCGCCAGGGATCAAGCGCAGAAACAAAAAGATGACGATGGTCACCCCCAGCAGAGTAGGGATCACCGAGATCAGGCGACGGATAATGTATCGGGTCAAGAACGTCCCCTTTCAGAACTTCCTACCTTGGATGGCCCCGGGCTGGAGCCAGAGAATTGTCCTAACAAGATGCTTTCAGGATCCCGACCTTGGGGTATGAAAGCAGGGGGTATGGCGCACACAAGTGTACACCACGCCCCCTGCTGTCTGATACTAGTTCACGTCCGTTTCATCCTCGTAACGGAAGCGCGTCACGCCGCTACTGCTCCAGGACGACGCCCTCGTAGTAGTCAGCACCAACGGGCTGAGCCACGTAGCCACTCACCGCGTTGGAGAAGAGAAGCGGTGTGTTGTTGTGCACCAACCACACACGGGCAACGTCGTCGTGCAGCAAGACCTCGATCTGCTTGTAGATCGCCTCGCGCTCAGCACGG
>Ga0180438_10011880_pt1 | contig 10439 bp, 3 predicted proteins | sample SS_ome_12_FD_132455 | JGI IMG/M metagenome (GOLD analysis project Ga0180438, IMG submission 132455) | Hypersaline lake sediment archaeal communities from the Salton Sea, California, USA - SS_3_D_2 metaG | ecosystem: Environmental > Aquatic > Non-marine Saline and Alkaline > Hypersaline >... | reverse complement strand
CGGGAGAGCGTTGGCGTCGATGATGTCCTGGTTGGTCAAGACCGTGTCGGGGAAGTAGGACGCGGTGGCCGCGATTTGGCTGTGCTGGTGGATGTTCTTCTTTTTGTACTCGGGAAAGATAAATCTGTTGTTTGGCACCGTCAATCCTTCGTCTGTCTTGATCTATGCAGGAACCGTGTGGGTACGCAGCGCTTTCTTATCAATCTTGCCCATGTTGTTGCGAGGAAAAGCGTCAACGAACACGATTCTCTTGGGAACCTGGAAGTTCATCAGTCTTTTCTGCAAGAAGCGGACCAGTTCTCGTTCATCCTTTTTTGCCCCTGGCTGCGCTTTCACAAAAGCCCTGACGACCTCTCCATAGATCTCGTCTTCCACGCCGATCACCGCCGATTCGCTGACCGTCGGATGTTCGTTAAGCGCCGCCTCGATCTCAAAAGGTGCGACTTTGATGCCGGCCACGTTGATCACGTCTTTGATCCGCCCTGTGAGCACGATGTCGCCCGCTTCTGTTTTGTATCCCATGTCGCCGGTTCTGAACCAGCCGTTCTGCAAGACTCGCGCGGTCTCTCGCGGTTTGTTGAGGTAGCCCATCATGACGCTATCACCGCGCACGACGATTTCGCCCCGTTCATCCGGGGGCAGAAAGGTGAAGTCGTCATCGACGATTTCGATATCCACCAGGTCCTCGGGGTAGGTGCCCACGTTCCCCAGCCGGTCGGGCATCTTGGCCCGGCGAAAGGCCACACCCGTGCAGGTTTCGATCAGGCCGTACCCTTCGTCGAGACAAAACCCGACCTGCTCCTTCCAGGAGCGTGCTGTCTCCAACTTCAGCAACGCTGCCGCCGAGAATGCCGCTTTCAGTTTCTTCAAGGGCGCGATCAGTTCCTCACGCCTCAGAAGTTGCTGATAATGGGAGGGCACCCCGAATATGTGCGTGATCTTCTCCTTTTCGATGACCTCAGCGACTTTGTAGGGTTGGAACGATCGCATAATGACCATCGTCGCCCCTGCGTGTAGGCAGGGAATGAATATGGATTTTGACCCGTAGCCGTGGGAAAAGGGCACGAAACACAGGAGCTTGTCCTCCGGCACGTAGGTGTAACAGCCCCGCGTGAAGATCTTGAAATGGGAGTAGAAGGTCTTGGGCGACAACATCACCCCCTTGGGCCGGCCGGTCGTGCCCGATGTGTAGAAGATCGCGGCCAGCGCATCCGGGTCGAACTCCACAGGGCGCTTGATGGCATAATCCTCCTGGGATGACATACTGGAGCGCTGAATGTCGGCCGCATCCATGATCTGCACACTTCCCGGCAGCTCGTTCTTGAGGAGGTCATCTCGAACGTGGGTCATCAAACACCGGGTCTGCGTGTCCAGCAAGTAATAAGACAAACTCCGCGGTGGGATGAGCGGGTCCAGCAGACAGGTGACGCACCCTGCGTATTGGATGGCCAGATGCGCGATGACTGCTTCAGCGCTGTTATATAGATGGGTGGTGATGACATCGCCGGGTCCAAAGCCGGCGTCCCGGAGATGATTGCCCAATGCCCGAACTGCACCCTGCAACTCTCGATAGGTGTAACGCCGGTCGGCCCCGACGTCGATCAAGGCCGGGTGGTCGTGCCATTCCTCTCTTGCGCCGAACAGAAAATCGCAATAGTTCATCACGCTCTCTCCTCACAATAAAACCGGGTGACGTCTATGGCTAATTTGGGCACGCGCAGGATGTTCAGATGCCCCGCTTTGTAGCACATGACGTGCTGGATGCGCCACTTGGAGACCAATAGATCGTAATTCTTGGGATCGTTGATTTGATCGTAGAGGCCCTTGGCTACAATCACTTTGTCACGGGCCGTTTCGATATGCGCGACGTTGAGAGGTTCGAATGCGCTATACCGGGCTTGAATGTCCGCCAAGGTCAGACCGCTTGCTTCCAGGTCCTCTTTGACCGTCGCAAAGAGCGCGCTGTTCCAGACCAGTTCTGCGATGTTGCATACGGGGTTGATGGCAAAAATCCCGTCGATGGCGACCAAAGAGGTCAGACATAGGGCGATGCCGCCCCCCATGCTGAAGCCGGTGATCCAGACCTCCCCTTGCGACCTGCTCCGCACGTAGTGGTACAGTTGATACAAGTCGTAAACCGACTGTTTGAACGCCAGCGCGCTGCGATGGACGTCCCCGCTCCAGAAGAACTCGCCGCTGAACAGACTGGTTGAGGGTTGGCGTGCATAATGAAAGGGCAGCGTCAGGGCATAGACGTTCATGCCTTGTTCGTTCAGCATCGAAATAAGAAAGTTGTAGATCTGAACGTTATCCTCATACAGGCCGTGAACGAATATGATATCTCCGATGGGTCTCGCGGATTGCATACAGCGACACCTGACCAGGTCGTTCTCTGCATATCCGCTCTGCACGGCCGAGGGAAAGGAAATCTCGACGGTATGTCCCCTGCGCGTCTCGACCACACTCTCCGGCTGGGACGCGAGAGCTTTGAAATCATCGAAACTCGTATCGTACGCGTATCCCGCTGGATCGGGTGCGTGATGTACCCGCTTGAGTTTGTCGTTGATCAGTTTTTGCGTGGCGATCTGATCGACGTATTTCGAACTTGCTTCATTCACGGCCGTGGTTCCCAACGGTGATGCTTCCAGGTCGTAGCGCCAGGGAAATACAATAGCCGGCGCAGTTTTTCGAGATCAGACGAATCCTCTCCCCGGATACTTCTCTCACACACACGTACTCGTCGACGGTGTTGATGTGCTTGAAATCTAGCCCGCCGCCCAATCGCAGAAACTTGGCCACGGCCTCCTTTCTCGACCAAAACCACGTGATCGTGGCATCCTTCTGATCCGGCAACTGGCATTCGCGCTCTATGACCCCCCGTTCCTCCGGGCAACAAAAGTAGTCGGCCAGCGTCAGGGGACGGGGTTCGATTCTTTCGATGTCCACGCCGATGTGGAACGGTGCGACGACCGCCACGGCGTGCGCAGATGAGTGGCTGATGGAAAGCGTCAGATCGGGATACCCCAGGATAAAGGGTGCCCGATTTCGACCGTTCAACACGGCGATCTCGGGGAAGGTGTGACCCGGGTTCGCTGTCGCCATATGTTGAGCGAACGCTTTCTTGGCCGCGATCCGGCCGGACAGCCATTCGATTTTCCGCTTCTGGATCGGCAACTGAGCGAAATCCGCGGTCTCTGCCTCGGCCAGCACCAAAGTCGCCCAGGCATCGCCTTGCACGTTGAGACACGTGGCCACCGCGGACGTATCTTGCAGGCCATAGGAAAAACCGAATTCTCGGGCGTTCTGATCCAGGAACTCTTCCATAGGTTCCATTACAGGTTGATCCTGCGGAAGCGGGCGTTTCGCGCATAATAGCAGATCTGTCCGTCGCCGTTGACCATCACGACGTTGAAACCCACAACGTCGTCGTATTCTTCCACGACCTGCCCGTAGCTGGTGTACAACCCCTCGCCTCGGGGCACCTGGACGATACCCAGCTCCTTCACTTCCCACGGCAGATGGACCCGATCCTTGTTTACCAGCAGACTCGCGGCACAGGCCTGGTAGATCGAGTCCAGGAAACAGGGGTTGATCAACAGTTGTTCCAGCGGATACTTTTCGTTGGTCAACTGCTCCTGGGGAAAATAGGTGGGATAGGTCACGCCCTGCGGGTAGACCAGGACCGGTTCCCTGAACTTGGAGTCGCGCAGCACGTCGTTGTACAGCGGACCCAATATGATGCGTTGTTCCGATCCCGAGCCTTTCAGGAGTTGCAGGGATATCTCTACCGGCAGACGGATCGGTTCAGCCTGATCGTACGTCCAGCCCTGCGGATTCATATCGCCGTAATCGGGCAACCGGGCGGAGACCGTGGAGCGGGAGTGGCGTATGATTTGCGCCTCCTGGCCTTTCAGTGGTCTGAAAATCGACTTGATTTCAATTTCCCACGTTTCGTCGCCATCTATTGGCCTGCCTTCGACGAATAACTCGCGCGGTTGATTGTGGAATAGCTTGAAGGCGTTGGCGAAGGTCACGTCTCGCAGCACGTACTGCTCCCTCGGACCGACCTGAAGGGCATGGTATTCGGCGGCCAGTTCCGAATAGGCCACCGCTGGCAGGATGGGAACCCGGCCAAGCCGGTGCTGGTCGATCAAGGCGTCGCGCTTGACCGAGAAGACGCGGTAGGCTCGGTCGACCCGGCCGTTCTTCTTCGTCGTCCGGTCGATCAACGCGTAGTCGGGCGGGTAGACCACGGATAGCCCTCGCTCCACAAAGCCGTCCAACCCTCGGTGGAGGATGACTTCTCGGTCTCCAGATACGTTTTCGATTTCCGACAAGCATGCGGCGACGCCTTGATCGACCTCGATCAGGTTGAGACCCACCTCTTCCGCTCTCTCTCTTACCAGCTCATTACGCCAGGCGATGCCCACGTCCTTCCAGCCCGACCAGACCAGGCTGATCGCGTGAACGCCCGGATGGCTGTGGCGCATCATTTTGATCCAATCGCTCAGAAAACTATTGGCTGCGCAATAGTCGAGCTGGGCGGCGTTGCCGAATCGCCCCGCGATCGAGGCAAAGGCGACGACGAGTTTCAAGGGATCGTCCTGGCAGAGCTGCGTCAGATTGAGGGCCCCTTGTGCCTTGACCGTGAACACGTCGTGGAATTCCTGGGTGCTCTTCTGGTCGAGCAGATGGCTGCGCTCGATTCCCGCCGCGTGGATGATGGCCGTGACCGGCCCCAGGGTTTCTCTGGCCTGCGCAAGCGATCGCCCGAGCTTCTCGTCATCCCTGACGTCGCAGGCGATGTACACCACCTGCCGGCCAAGGCTCTCCGCCTGTTGGATGTGCTTGTGGACTTGAATGGCTTTGGCGATCTTCTCGTATTCTCGTTTGAGCATCACCGGCTTGAATTTCTCGTGGGTGCTTTCAATCCGTTCACGAATGTCCTGCTGGAGCCGTTCCAGACCCTGTTCGTCGAGCTGGGCCAGCGAAGCGACGTCGTCGGGCAACGGCACGGTACCGACGATGACGAAATTCGCCGGATACTTCTGTGCCAGCGCCAGGAAAACCCGCGATCCGATGCCGGTTCCGCCGCCGGTGATCAGGAACGTATCGTTTTCCGCGAAGGAGAGCTTTTCTTCCGCCTGGATTTCCCGGTCGTCGATCTTGACGGCCATCCGTTTGCCGTCAGGATAGGCGATCTCGACACCGATCCCGGAATGTTCGATTTCGGCCAGCACCCGGTCCATGCAGTCGTCCCACCGGTCCTCAACGGCCTGCGGCGCGAAGTCGATGACGCGTATCTCTGAGTCGTTCCATTCCTTTCTCAGCCCCTTGTAGAATCCGCTTAGCGCCCCGAACGTCGGGTCGGTGAACGGCGCCTGTGTGCCGTTCGTGCCCATAGTTCCGTCTATGGCCGTCAGGCAGATGATCTTGGCTGGGTGCTTGATTCTTGAAGACAAGTGCTTGTAGAACACAAAGCGCGCCTCGCTGTTCATAAACAGCATCTCGCGCGCCTGGGCTGCGGGCAGTGGATCGAAGTGCACGGCGCTCCCGATGTGCGAACAGTCGATGATCACGTCGGCGGATTCGTCCGCGGCGAAATCGACGCTGGCCCTTTCGACCTCCTGGACCGAGGTGGATCGGGGAAAGACAAAGGTCTCCGCCTGGGCCTGTTTTCGCTCGCACGCTGCCGCGAGCTGGGCGACGATCGTTTCGTCCTCACCCAGCACCCAGACCCTTTTGTCCTGTAGGTCGAAATCCTTGGGACCCAGATTCGCTTCGTCCAGCAGGACGGCCTGCCGGCTGAGATTGGTTTCCTCGATAAGGCTGATTGGTTCTGGATGCGGCGCGGCGACGGCCTCCTCCTCAACCGGCGTCTCGACGGGAATGCGTGCAACCGCCTGGCCCCTTTCGTAGACCAGATCGACGATGTGGCCGATGGTGGGATAGTTGGACAGTTGCAGGCTCTCGTCCCGCTCCAGCCGATACGTCTCGCCCAGGATCGATAGGATGGTGGCCTGTTTCACCGTGTCGATTCCCAGGTCGGCCTCCATCTCCATGTCCAATTCCAGCATATCCTCTGGATACTTGGTCACTTCCGAGAACACGCGCAGCGTCTCGGCCCGGACGGCCTCCCTGGCGTCGAGTGCCGGTGCAGCCTCGATGACTTCGTCCACAGCCGCTTGTGCGGTGGCGGGTTGTGCACCCCCGTTGGCCATCTCGGCGATCAGATCGACGATGTGGCCGATGGTGGGATAGTTAGACAGTTGCAGGCTCTCGTCCCGCTCCAGCCGATACGTCTCGCCCAGGATGGACAGGATGGTGGCCTGTTTCACCGTGTCGATACCCAGGTCGGCCTCCATCTCCATGTCCAATTCCAACATATCCTCTGGGTACTTGGTCACCTCTGAGAAGACGCGGATCGTTTCGGCCCGGATGGCCTCCTTGTCGAGTTGTGGCTGCGATGAGGGCGCAACCGCCGTCCTTCTTGCGGCCTCGGCCTCGGCTGGGGCGCCTGTTTGGACCAGCCTGAAGACCTGATCGACCAGGTCCCCAACCGTGGAAGCGCCCGATAGGTGCACGGCCGCCTGGGACAGGCCGTATTGATCGGCCACCGCCGTCACAATCTCCGCCTGCTTCTTCCCTTCGATGCCCAAATCTGCCTCGAACTCCATATCCGGCTCCAGCATCTCGGGCGGGTACTGCGTCAGTCCCGAAATCAGTCCTACGACTTCATCGGACACGGTGCTTTTGTCCGCTTTGCCTGTTCTTGCCGCAGTGGGTCGGTCCACTTTGGCCTCGGGGCGTGTGACGGGAGGTTCAGGTCGTTCGAGCACCGCTTCTGCAGGGCCTTTGAGTGCGGATCTGTTGTCTTTGACGACGTAAATGCGGCCCAGGTGTTCGGTGGTTGCGTGCGCATCAGCGCCCACCTCTTTCAACCACTCCGTATGCCTGGCGCGGTCGGCAGTCCGATCGTCGCCGGAACTCGATTTCCTGAGTAGCGCGAAATGGCCCTGTGATCCAAATCCCGCGGACATCTTAAGCGCGAACGAACGGTCGTGCGTCCCGCCATTCGACAGGTTCAGCCCATCGAACATGGGATCAGGTTCCGAGCAGTTGACCACCGGTGGCATTTTGCCATATTGAAGGGATTTGGCTGCAACAGCATCTTCGAAGGATGCCCCCATGGCGTGCCCTGTCATACCCTTGGTATTGCCGACGATGATTTCCCGGTAGTCTTCTCCAAACGCGCTCCGAAGAGCCCTGGCTTCGGTTTGGGAACACCCGCCTCGGGGTGGCGTGTAGGTTTCGTGGGAGATGTAAATCGCCTGTCTGGCGATTTCGTCGCGTCGCAAACCGTGTTCCCGCTCCATGCGCGTCACGAATTTGTCCATCTCTTTCGCGAACTGATCGGCGTCGATTTGCGAGGGGTGTCTGGCCGTGTTGAAGGAGTGCGTGCCCAGCAGCTCGCAGACCTCGACTATACCTCTCTTCTCGACTTCCGCCTTCGTCTCCAGGACAATGCCGACGGCGCCGGCGCTCATAATCATGCCGTTGCGCCGGCGGTCGAACGGAATGGCCGCCCGATACAGGTCGCCCTCGTTGGTCGCCGCGCCCGTGCACAAGAAGCCGGCCCCCAATAGCGGCAGGTTCGTTTCCGACGTCGAGTCGTCCGCCCCGACGACGATCATGCGCTTGACGCGGCCGGAGCGGATGAAGTCTTCCGCGATCGTGATCGCATTGGAGGTCGATGAGCAGGCCGCGTTGATCTGGAAATTAGGCCCCTTGGCGTTGATCAGCGTGGCCAGCCGGTTGTTCGCCTGGGCTGAGATCTGGTTCATGAAGTTGTAGTTGAATTGATAGACGTCCTCCTGGCCCATGTTGTCGCTCAACCGGTGGTAATACAGGGCGTACCAATCGGTGAGCAGTTTCTTTGCGGCTTCATCTTTGACCCGGCCGATGATGGACTCGTAGAACGCCATCAACTCTTTTCGGGTCTTGCTGCCATAGTGGAAGCTGATGTAGCGAGAGACTTCCTGGATCACCGGGTCGATCATCGGAAACCCGTTGGCAAAGATGACCCCCGTATCTTCCTGCATGTATTCCGGCAAAGTCAGCTTCTGCGGCAGCATGCGACCCGTCGACGTTTCGACGTATTCCTGGACCAGGGGGATATAGGCATCTTGCAGCGCTTCGTACCCGGCGGCGACGCCGAGGGCGATGCAGGAGGTCATATTGCTCACGTCTTTTTCGTCAATCCGATAGTCTCGGATCATGTCCAGCTTGCCGACTTTGCCGGCGAGCTGGATGACGTCGTCGAGCGAGGAGAGCAGTTTGAAGGAGGGTCCCCTTTCGTCCTTGACTAATTTGGAGATATGCAGATCGACCAGTTTCTGTCGTTCCTCGTCGTCCAGGCGCTCGATCATGTTTCTGCCCGCGAAGATCTGCTCGAAATTGTCGTCCCGAAACGCCTCTTTGTAGGAGCCGGGCAGCCCGATGGCCAGGCCGCTGTAGACGACCGTTTCTCTCTGGACGCCGGCTGGTGCGTAATCCCGCGGAGCTGGTTCCCCTCGCACGAGCATCTCTTGTTCGGGTGGTTTGGTTTTCTGCTGTCCTGCTTCGACCTGGACGGCAGGGCTTGCCCGGCGCGTTGACGTGAGCGTCAGCGGCACGCCCTCGGCGAACAGGGCGCCGTACAACTTCTGCAGGCTGGTCAGATCATCGGCGCTTTTGTAGTTTGACGTCAACACAACGACATCTTTGTCGGCCAGGATATCCTTGACCAGGCTGCTGAGGATGGAACCCGGCCCTACCTCCACGAACAGTCGCACCCCGTCCTGGTGTAGCTTGGCGACCGCTCCGACGAAGTTCACCGGCTGGAGAATCTGATCCCGTAGAAGCTGGGGTATCTGCGGCAGGGTTGCTGGATCGTTGGGATAGTAGGTCCCGGTGTGATTCATCATCACTTTGACGTTCGATTCTCGAAACGGGATGTCTTGGATGCTCTCGTGAAATCGTTCAGCCACGGGCTGGAGCAGTCGCGTGTGAAAAGCGTGCGAGACGAACAGTACCTTGTTCTTGACCTGTTCCTCGTCCAGAAACGCCTCGAATCGATCGACGTCGGGCGAGCTCCCGGCGATGATGATCTGCTGGGGGCCGTTTATGTTGGCAATCGACACGTCAATCCCGCTGGCGTGGATCAATTCCTCGGCTTCCGCGATCGATCCCTTGATGCTGATCATCTTTCCGGGATCTGGCAGGTCGGCGTCGGCGAAGGCATATCCCCGTTGTTCGACCAATCGCAGCGCGTCGTCAAAGGAGAGCTTGCCGGCGGCAGCCAGGGCGGTGATTTCGCCCAGGCTGTGGCCGATCACAGTCTCAGCCGTCAGGCCTGCCTGCTTCAGCAGATCATACAGGGCAAAACTGGATATGAAGATGCTGGGGTGCGCGTTCTGCGTCTGCCTCAATCTCTCCAACGCCTCTTCTTCGCGACCGTCCGTGGGAAAGACGAGGGAGCGGACGGTGTGGCCGTGACGGGAGAACCAGAAGGCATCGGCCCGGTGATACCACGTGCGCATCACGTCGTATTGATCGTACACAGCGCGGAACATCCCCAGATACTGTGATGCCTGTCCCGGAAACAGGATCGCCGTCGCCGCTGGTGCGATCGCGTCCCCTTGCTTGTAGAAGATGCCTCTTGCTCTCAGGAGATCGTGTTCTAGCTGGCCTTCTCTATCTCTGAAAAGACGATACTTGGCTGCCAGATCATCCACCGAGGAAGCGAGTATCGCCAACCGGGTGCGCTCATCCGCCGACACGCTGTAGTTGTGCAGGCAACAGTGATCCGCGAACGGCATGTCCGGGTGCGTTTCTACGGCCGATATGAAACGCTGCACCTGCTCATCCAGATCGGCCATGGTCTTGCCGGAAAACAGGGCAATTTCAGCAGCAACAGAAACCGACGGCTGGGGGGTTGGTTCTCTTGGGGCGACGCTTGCCGTGCCGGTACTGAATCCAGGAGTAACAGATCGGCCATAGTCTTCTTCTCGATACTCCTCCAGCGCGATGTGATAATCCGCGCCCCCAAAACCAAAGGCGCTGACGTTGGCTCTGCGCGGGTGCGCTTCTCTTGCCGCCCACTCGCGCAATTCATCCACAACGTAGAAGGGGGAATCTACCAGCTCCAGTTTCGGGTTGATCTCCTCGAAGCTGGCCGTCGGCGGCAGCATCTTGTGATGGATGGCCAGCACGGCTTTGATCAATCCGGGGATTCCCGCCGCCGATTTCAAGTGGCCGATGTTCGATTTTACCGACGTCAAGCCGCAATAGTTTTTACGAGTGCTGCCCAAGTTGCGAAAGGCTTGCTTTAGCGCGGCGACCTCCACCACATCGCCGACCTTGGTCGCGGTGCCGTGCGCTTCGATCAGTTCGATGGT
>Ga0180438_10011879_pt1 | contig 10440 bp, 7 predicted proteins | sample SS_ome_12_FD_132455 | JGI IMG/M metagenome (GOLD analysis project Ga0180438, IMG submission 132455) | Hypersaline lake sediment archaeal communities from the Salton Sea, California, USA - SS_3_D_2 metaG | ecosystem: Environmental > Aquatic > Non-marine Saline and Alkaline > Hypersaline >... | reverse complement strand
TTCTTTCTTTGGCTTTTCTTTCTTCTTTCCTTTTTTATCTGTTGTTTCTAACGCATTAATTTTTTCTAGAAACTCTTGTCTATCAACATCACTTTTTTGTAATTGTTCTTGAAGCGATTCTTTTTCGGATAATAACTCCTTTAACTGAGTTTGAAGTTCTTCTTTCTCTGCTCCAGTACTACTCTGCTTTTTCTGAAGTTCTTCCTTTTCTTTTTCGATTTCTTTTAATTGTTTCTGGAGAGATTCATTTTTTGATTGTAATTCTTTTATTTGTTTTGTAAATTCTTGTTTTTCAGCCTCAATCGAATCTACTTGCGTAATTTTATCTAATAACTCTGGATTTTCACTTTCTAGTAATTTAACTTTTTGCTCCAAGGTTTGCTTTTCAGATTCTAACCCTTCCAACTTATCATTTAATTCCTTAGATTTATTTTTAAGGTCTTGTATTGGTTTTTGAGAACTTTCAAAGCTAGTTATCGCAGTTCCTAGCGTTGATGATAATTCATTAGCCTGTTTATTTAATTCAGACAGAGAATTTTTTAATAGATCTATTTTTTCAGTTAAAACGTTCCCAATCTTTTCTTGCGCTTGTTTCAATTTGTCTTGAGATGAACTTTTTACGGAATTAAGAGCTTCTGAAAAACTACCTAAAGAGTTTTGCTGCTGTTGGACGTTTTGAACGTTACTTGAAGTTTTTTCAGTCATATCTGCTATTTTAGCCGTACCATCATTGATCGATGATAAGTTTTGTTCAACCGAAGCTTTTACCTTTTCTTTAAAGATTAGGTTGACTTGGCCGATAAGCTCTTCTTTCATCTGTTCAATTGAGCTTCTCATTCTTTCTCGATCTTTATCAAAACCCTCAAATCTATCGTAAATATAAACATCTAAATCGTTTAATTTACTTGTAAGGGAGAATTTAAATGCATTTTGCAAATTAGCTATTTTCTCGCTAAGAATTTCTTTTAAAGAGACTAAGCTACCTCTCATTTGCAAGTTATTTTGAATGACTTTTTCTATAACATTTTGACTCCATGTATTCAAGTAACTCATTAAAGGTTCGATAGATGACACCAAGAAAGATGATATACCACTCTGAAACGCCGTCAGCAATTCCTCTAGTTGCAATTCTGGTCTTTCGGCCATTAATTCATTCGGATAAGGAATAGAGATATCACCGAATAAATCTGGGGTCTCGTTTAGTTCCAATATTGGAGGTTCTCTTGTATGAATGCTATTAATTAATTCCATAATTTTTACATAATAATTTAAATTGTCCGGGGGTTCTACGATTGTATTGACTTCGTGATAATTAGTGCCTGGTTTATTAGGATCGTCCAATCTAAATGTTCGAAAGCCCATATCCCCCTCTTTTTCTAAATAAGTATGATCAAATACAATACCAATCGCACTTGGATTCGGAGTTTGCCAACCCATTTGGTTTTTAATGTCTGTGGCAGAGAAGAATATCTTCAGATTAGGGTGACTGTGATACCAACCGACGGTAAACCAGTTTTTTTCAGCAAATTGCTCGTCTATGGCAGCAAATGAGATGTAATCTCCAGGAGCAAATTGAACTTCAATAGATCCACCATGAGAGACGGGAACAGCGTCCTCAATGATAACATTTTTAATCGCCTCCTCTCCCTCGAGATGTCCAATCAACATTCCCATTACTTCTTTATATTGCCTCCTATCTCGAGTTTTGGAGCCAAAGCGAAGGACGTGAACGAGCATCTTGTAATATGCCATTGGTTTGACAGTAACAGTAGTTTTATCTTTCAAGTTTTTCACTTATTATCGTTTTAATTAAGTATTTCCAATTCTTTTTAAAATATTAAATAATACGCTAGAAAAGGCCATTATACTAGTCATATATTTTTATTTTTCTTATTAATTGTTATAATATAATGATACATATTAATGATTTATTCATGACTAACTTCTTTTGAAAAATGTATTTTTAAAGTTTAGAATAGTAAAAGAAAAAATAAGCAAGCTTAATTAATGTTCGTGAGGCAAAGGTTTCCCACAATAGGGACAAAATCGCCAATCCAGATTCCCTCCACAAAATGGGCAAAATTTTGATACTTCATCAGTTCCTCCCTTTGAAGCTTTCTGTACAGGTGCTGTTGTTCCGGGAGAATCACCCGAAGGAATTGTTGGTAATTGTCTTGTCGTCTTTACGGTTGAAGCAGTCGTGGTTTTTGCTTTTTCTTCTTCTTTCTTGGCAATCATTCTTTCTTTAAACGCTTGACGCCTTTCTTCTTCCATTTCTTGAGTAGATTTCATACCACCCTCTTTTACCCAGCCCTTAACCGTCGGTCTTTTAAGTTCTCCTTCTGGAACTTTAGCTAGCTCTACTTCTTTTGAATCTGATACGCTAGGCATAATTTTGCGTTGATTCTTCTTTTCGATAGCCTGCTTGCAGAGCGCTTGAGTTGTTTTCATAATTTGATGAGGGTTAATATTTGGGATAGCAACAGTGCGAAGAACCCACCCAACAATAAGATTCTGGTTAGGGAAGTCACCTTCTACATCCTTATACACGTAAGAATCAATAACATCCTTTCCTTTTAATATTCGGGATGCCCATTTTTCATTGATCAATCCCAATTGAATACGGTATGAAGTTCCAGAAATCCCCAATTGACTCGAGAGTGGTTCGAATCCTTTTTCAGCCATATATTTTCACGCTTATTATTTAATAACGATTATAAAATCAAATCTTCAGATGAATTAGTTAGTTATAAAGTTAATATAAATTGAGTTTTATAAATTTAAATAATTTCTCTCCATTCAAAAAAAAAACACATAAATACGCAAAGTTTTATTAAAATCTTAATTGAAAATTAAACTTGAGAAAGAAAATGACTATAATTATCCCTAAAAAAGTTTACTTAACTATCGTTGCAGCTGCAGTCAGATTTGCAAACGCGAGAATAGACAAAGACGATTGGTTGGAAGTCAGTGGAATTTTCATTGGAAGAAATGAGGGACAAGGAAGCGATGCTAATGTCTTTATCACGGAAGCATTCCCAATCATGCACCAAGAACTAGATAAAGACGCTGTTATCGATCAATACAAATGGGCAGATGAAGATTATATTGCCTTAGCCACTATTGAAGACGAGGCTTTTTGTCGCGATCCCCCAGAATTTACTGTTGGATGGTGGCATACTCATCCAGGATTTAAAGTAATGATGAGTCATATTGACATAAGAACCACCTTGAGCTATCAAACAAATAATCCTCTCGCTATTTCGTTAGTATTTAATCCATTAAGATTAATAAAACAAACTGAAATGCCTGAAAAAAAAGGAGACCCTGAAATTAAATTAAAAAACGATCCCGGTTTTAAAATTTATAGATTAGACGATGTCAATAAGGGCGTTCAAGCATCATATCACGAAGTAGATTATCAAATACAGGGCTTTGATAGCATGGAAGAATTAATTGTTCAGATGCAAAAATTCGTTGTTGATCTCACTATTTCCTTTCCTAAAGAGAACCTTATAGAAACATACGACAAGCTGATAAAAGACAAGATTAACGAATTAAATGCGTTGGTATTAGGAACAGAAGAGTATTTAAAAACTCTTGTCCGACAAGGTGAAGCCAGTAGGGTTCCAGAGGTATTAGAAAATCAAAAGAAAGAGATTCGTAAATATATTGCTGAAACTTTCATAAAAATAGGAAATGTCAAGGAATTTCTAGAGTATTTAGAATACAAAGAAAGAGAAACGATAGTACCTGCAGTGCAACAAATCATGTTTGAATGGGACGAGGCAGTAAGTAAAATAGACTCAACATTAGCCCAACTTTCGAAAAAATTCTAGATTATTTATTACACTTTTATTTTCTCTCTTTTTAATAATACGGCTAATCTTATTTTTAATCTTGATAAAATTATTTAATCAGCAGAGATTATTTTATTTATTCAAATAAGTGTTTATACAAATTTATATCCCTACTAAATAGATAAGTAAGTCGTTATCATGAAAAAGATTAACTTTCCGTTCACTGCGATTTTAGGACAAGAAAAAATGAAATTGGGATTGATCTTAAATGTTATTGACCCTCAAATAGGTGGAGTTCTTTTAACCGGACATCAAGGTACGGGCAAGTCTACAACCGTAAGATCCTTAGTAGAGGTAATGCCAAGATTAGAGGTTGTTAAAACCTGTGAATTTTCCTGCGATCCTGATTCCAATATTGATGATCTCTGTGCAAATTGTAGAGAAAAGAAAGAACAAGGAAAAATGGAAACAGAAGTCCGAGATATGAAGATTATTAATCTTCCTCTTGGTGTTACAGAAGACATGGTGTGCGGTAGTTTATCCATTGATAAGGTTCTCACGGAAGGCATTAAAAGCTTACATCCAGGATTGTTAGCAAAAGCAAATCGTGGTATTTTATACATTGACGAAATTAATTTGCTTCAAGATCACATAGTTGATGTACTCTTGGATACTGCAGCGTCGGGCGTCAATATAATAGAAAGGGAGGGGATTTCAGTAATCCATCCATCAAGGTTCATATTAATCGGATCGATGAATCCCGAAGAAGGAGAATTACGACCTCAAATAGCAGATCGACTTGGCCTTGAAGTAAAAATTCAAGCACCTGATGACCCAAAATTACGAGCTGAAATCACAAAAAGAGTCATTGAATTTGACGACGATCCAAAAGCTTTCATTAAGGATTATATTGATGAGCAAGAAAAGTTAAAACAAAGAATAGTCAAAGCTCGGAAAATTATTAGGGATGTTAAGATTCCCTCTTCGGTCTATGAACTGGTTTCACAAATCGTTAATGAATTAGGAATTTTTTCGCAAAGAGCAGACATTACTTTTATTCGATGCGCTCGAACTCACGCTGCTTTTAATGATCGAACCACGATTTTGGAAGAGGATGTAGACGCTGCGATGGATCTTGTTTTTGAGCATAGAATTCAATCGCTCCATTACGAATTAACCCCTAAAGAAATTGAAGCTAAAATATCAGAGGTTTTTGGGAAAATAAAGGAAGTTTATGAAAATGAAGATATATATAAACCAAATAAAAACACGGAAGGGCCATTGAGACATTCGGACAAACCTTACAAGGAATTCAAAAGACAACCTGTAGATCCTGAAAAAGTTGATATTCCTGAGACAAAAGAAAAGAAATTGCCTCCTCCAAAAAAGGAAGATAAGCTGAAACGCAGGGCTAGTCCAGCAGGAGGATGGAAAGTGAAAGATGTTCAATTTGAACGTGAAAATCCTAACGATTTTTTTATAGATGAGATGGATCCCATTCCTTTGATTTACAAAATGGAAAAAAAAATGTCTTCTATTCTAGATAATATTCGTAAAGACCGAAAAGTTTCGGATTTTGGTGGTCGAGGAATAGGAAGAAGAATAAAGATGGCTTCCTCTCAAAAGGGAAGGTATGTATCATATAGATCTCCAATAAACAGACCTAAAAGCATTGCCTTAGATGCAACAATTAGGAATTACTTGAAAAATGTAGTCTACAACCAAACAGACATTTCATTTCCAATTCAATTTGATAAATACGATTTAATGGATAAGATTTACGAGTATCGCGCTCCTTTAGCGCTCTTTTTCGTCCTCGACAGCTCAGCCTCGATGTATTATGTTATCAAGCAGATGACCGATGTCATTTTGTCCCTGCAAAAGGAAGGGTATCGAAAAAAGGACAAGCTCTCCTTAATCGTGTTTAGAGGAAAAGAAGCCATTATTTTACAGAAACCAACAGTTTACTTTAAAAACGCTATTGGCAAGTTGAAGAGAATAGAAGGTAAATCGTACACTCCCATGGCTGCTGCGTTAAAAAAATGCACTGAACTTATAAAGGTTGAAAAACTTAAAAATCGTAATATCATTCCTGTCATTTTCATTTGCTCTGATTGCGGCGCAAACATTTCTGTTAAACATCCTGATTTAATCGCTCAAGTTGAATCTGATTACCAAGTAATTGTTGAAGAACTCAATGAATGGTCCAAAACTTTAGCGAAACAGAATATACACACTGTTGTCCTTGAACCAAAAAAGTCATACGCTACAAGGGCGTTAGGTGTTCACACGTATTCGGCAGATCAGATTAAAAAGAATTTTAAACAATATGCTAAAGCAGAAGTGTATCAATTCGATAGGTACAATCCCTCTTCCCTTATTTTAAACTTAAAAAAAATTCTCTAATTAGTTAACGATTTCTTTATTATTATTTTCATATTTTGTACCCTTAAACGCAAATTAAATTTAGGGATTATTAATAATACTATCACGATAAATATGACATTCAACAACATGTTAGATTTGGCATTCAAGACGCCACTATACGCGGAATTATATAAAGCACGAGGCATAACCCGGAATGATATTAAAAGCGTGGATGACTTGAGGAAGCTTCCTACCGTTTCAAAAGCAAATTTAGTTGAGGATTTTACCAAATCAATTGGAAAACCAGAAGATGTTTTCAAATATCACACCTCTTCAGGTACGAGTGGTACGCCTACGGTTGTTGCTTTTACTCGAAATGATTGGGATATCTATGTTAAACAGAATGCAAAATGCTTGAAATTAATCGGTACTACAAAAAACGACATGTTTTACAATGGAACGCCCTACGGTATGTTTTTCGCAGGTTTAGTATTGCATGATGCTGCTATTAGAATTGGTGCTAAAATAATACCTGCTGGAAATCTCTCATCTATAAACGCACATTTTAATTTGATAGAATTGTTTAATCCAACCGTTTTTATAGGCATACCACAATATTTGTTTAAAATGGGGAATGTTTACGCAGATATGGGAAAGGATCCTCGTGATCTATCGTTCAAAAAAGCATACTGTTTAGGAGAGCCTTTACCTAACAAAAAGCGAGAGTTGATTGAAGATCTCTTTGATATCGAGGTTTTCTGCGGGTATGGGTTGTCTGAGGTTGGTGCAGGTGCAGAATGTTGCGAAAAACGAGGTTTTCACTGGCCAACCGAGGATGTACTTGTTGAAGTGCTTGACGAACAATATGGGAAAGGGGAGCTTACTTATACGGCACTTAAAAAAACAGGAACGCTTGCTATTAGATTTAGATCCAGGGACTTAGGTTATATTATCGATGAACCTTGTTCTTGTGGAGAAAAATCTCCATTGATTAGTTATATCGAGGAGAGAATTGATGATCTTGTAAAAATAAAAGGCACGCTCATGAGTCCTTATGCAATTGAGGAAGCGATGTATTCAGTTAAGGGGGTGAAAAATTACTTGTTTGTTGTATATGATGATTCTGGTTTAGACACTGTATCCATATATATTGAAGGCAACGGCGTTAGTGAAGAAATTATCAAGAATGTCATTAATGGAGTAACATTCATAACGCCAAAGCATGTAAAATTGGTATCAAAAGATAGTATTCCCATAATTGGGAGGAAAATAAGGCGATTCTACGATTTAAGAAGAGAAAATCCTTTGAACAACACGGTTCGAAAATTCATGAAAGAATTTTGATCTATACAACAGATATTTCTAAATAGATTCTTTTCCTAAGACAATTAATGGTTGAAAAAGCTAAAAGTGTTTTAATTGTTGGATTTAACACTCGCCCATTAGCTTATTCTTTAAATGAAGCCGGGTATGATGTATATGCCGTAGATTTTTTCGGCGATATAGATCTCTATCCGTGCGTGAAAGATAGCATAATAGTTATCAAGAAATTAGGGACAAACTATTCAACAATGAAATATAATTATGCTGAGTTTTTAGCACAATTTGCCAAGGAAATGCTCCATGAACATCCCAAAATTGATTTTATAATCATTGGAAGCGGTTTAGACGATGCGTTTGAAGAGAGAGAATCAATTTTATCCGATCTTGTAAGGAATGGCCACGAAGTAGTAAGTTTAAACAATGATATTCAAACAATTAAGAGCGCACGTAACCTTGATTCAATTCACCAGATTTTAAAACCTTACGGTTATCGTGTTCCTAAAACAATGAATGTGAAAGCTTATCAGAAGGTAAAATCGGAATTCAAATATCCTTTCATTTTAAAAAAAAGAACTGGTTCGGGAGGAATAAATGTTGATAAAATCAATAACGAGTTTGAGCTTAAATTAAAACTACAACAAGATCCTAAAATTGAATATTCAAACTGGGTATTTCAAGAATATATAGAAGGCTTACCTGTTAGTTGTACTACAATATCTAATGGAGAAGAATGCGAGGTAATTTCAATAAATCGCCAAATAATTGGATTAGATTTTGTAAATGCCCCAAAAGAATTCATCTATTGTGGAAATGTTGTTCCAAGTAATATTCTGCGAAAAGAAGAAGAATTAATAAAAGAGATTTCAATCTTGTTAGCGCTTGAATTAAAACTTAAAGGAATTAATGGATTTGATTTTGTATTAAGAAATAATTACCCGTATTTCATGGAAATTAATCCTAGAATTCCTGGATCCATTCGAGTTTCGGAAAATGCAATGAATCTAAATTTATTGGAATTACACATTCTTAGTTTTGATAAATCTAATTGGAAGGGTATTAAAAATACCATTAGTTCTGCAGATTTTAAAAATTTTACTACAAAACTGATATTCTTTGCTTCAAAAAATATTAGTAAGAAAGATATTCAAAAAATTAATGAACTGAAATATGTTCACGATAAATCAGGATCTGAAATGGATTTACACGCTGGTGATCCTGTTTGTACAATATTATATGGAAGTAAAGACTTTTCTAGTTCATATTTTGGAGCCTTAAAGGTAGTTGATGAGATTAAAAGAATAATTGAATAATAAAAAAATTGATAATAACTGAAAAATTTTTAAACTTAATCAATAAAAACGAGATAAATGATAAAATGAATTCAGATCCAAATAAAGAGAAAAAAATCGAGGAATTTGAAAACTTAATTAAAAAAGCGTTAACAAATGGAGACATAACTCAAGGTTTGAAAATTGTAAAACAATTTGTTCAAAGTAAATCACTGAAAATCAAGGATATAACAAAAATCTGTGGTAAATTTTTATCTGGAATAAAAATTGAAGGATATGAAGGGGATTTTCCTACTTTTATTGAACCAGTTTCTTTAACTCCAGGAGTAAAAATTGGAGATACTGTATTACTTGGACCGACTGTTATCATTGGAAAATCTTGCGAACTTGGAGCTTTTGTCGAGTTGTCTAATACAATTGTTTTTGATAATGTTAAACTTGGAAAACTCTGCAAGTTAAATTGGTGTGTAGTTGACGACAACATAACCCTATCAGAAAAATTTAGCGCAAAAGAAAGTTACATCACGAAAAATGAAAATGGCGAATTGAATGTAATTCCATTATAAACCTCGAAAATAGCTTAAATTTAAAACATAACAAAACAATATATTTTCAAAATATAGATATCATACCAATCATTAGTGCATGTATATTATCTCATGTGAATCAGGATGGAAGAAGAGTATAAAAAGCAATTGGAATCAAAAGATAGCTTAATTAAGACATTACAAGACAATATTGCTACTATTAAGGATTCTTTAGACTTAAAAAACGAGCAAATTAAAACATTAGAAAGCTCGTTAAAAATAAAAGACGAAAAAATAGAAACCGTCGAAAAATCGATTAAGTTAATAGAAGAACAAATTGAATCTGCATCGTCTTCTTCCGGAGAGGAAAAAGCAGTAATTCAAAAGGAACTCGATATTGCATTAGCAGAAAAAGAGGAAATCCAAAAGGAGGTTGAGAGTTTAAAAGAATACAATGAAAAATTACAAAAGAGACTTGAAGAAACAGTGGAAGAAAGGGATGTCTTGAAAAAGAATCACGAAATCGCATTAACCGATAAAGAAAATCTACAAAAAGAACTTGATATCCTAAATGGGGAATTGGGCAACGCAGACAAGGATTTAGAGCAATTAGAACTCGAAAACGAGAAGTTAAGAGAAGCAAGCTCAAAATTTTTAGATTCAAAAATAGTTGACTACACTGAAATTGAAATTACTAAAAAAGAAATCCTCGAAAAAATGCGAGATATTTTGCAAAATGCCAAGCATAATGTCATGATTGCCGTACCTTCTATTGTAGATTTACAAGAACTCTATTTATATGAAGTAAGATCTTCAGTTTCGATGAAAATCTCTTGTTCAATTAATCCTGGAATAGTTGAACACGCAGACTTAACTGAAGAATTTGAGAGTCTTGATAATATTGTATTACGCAATTACTCTGGTGAAGATAGATTTACAATTAATCGAGATAGTGAAGAGTTATTATTTGCTGTTGTTGGGAACAATGAACATAACCATCTTGTTATTCAAACTAGAGATTCTTCCCACATCACGCTTTACAATTCTCTCGTAATGGATAGTTGGTTGAGAGCCAGAAAAATGGAGCGATAAATTTATTTTGTCAAATTCATTTGACTTGAAAAAATTATTATC
>Ga0180438_10011878_pt1 | contig 10441 bp, 5 predicted proteins | sample SS_ome_12_FD_132455 | JGI IMG/M metagenome (GOLD analysis project Ga0180438, IMG submission 132455) | Hypersaline lake sediment archaeal communities from the Salton Sea, California, USA - SS_3_D_2 metaG | ecosystem: Environmental > Aquatic > Non-marine Saline and Alkaline > Hypersaline >... | reverse complement strand
ATTGATACTGTGCAGCTTTGTGCTGGGCATAAGGTGCCTTTTGTCCCACGCGGCAGCGGCACGAGCCTGTCCGGCGGATCGCTTCCGGTTGAAGGTGGTATTGTGATAGCGCTCAATCGTCTTAACCGGATTCTAAAGATAGATCCTGAGAATAGGCTGGCGATTGTGGAGGTGGGAGTGCCTAATCTTGATGTCAGCAAAGCTGCGGCACCTTTTGGTTTATATTACGCACCTGATCCTTCCAGTCAGCCCATTTGTACTATTGGAGGTAATCTGGCTTTTAATTCGGGCGGCGCGCATTGTCTGAAGTTTGGTATGACCAGCAACCATGTCTTGAGAATTAAAGCTGTCCTGCCAGATGGAGAAGTAGTCCAGTTGGGAGGGGATAGTTTTGAAAGTATCGGGCCAGATCTGGTGGGTTTGTTTGTTGGCTCGGAAGGTTTATTTGGAGTGGCATTAGAAGTGACCTTACGCTTGACGCCTAAACCGGAGGTCTACCGTACAGTTTTAGCCTCATACGACTCGTTGGAAGCGGCGGGAAATGCGGTATCGCAAGTTGTGGCGGCAGGGTTGCTGCCAGGCGCAATGGAGATGATGGACGAACTCGCCATCGAGGCTGCTGAAGCAGCTGTCCAGGCTAATTATCCGCCGGGGGCAGCGGCTTTATTGATCGTGGAAATGGATGGGGAGGTAAAGCAGGTAGAGGTGGATTTCGAGCGTCTCATGCAGGTTATCAACGCCTCTGGTGCCGGTGAAATCCGGATCGCGCAGGACGATGCGGATCGAATGCGAATCTGGAAAGGAAGGAAGAGCGCGTTTTCGGCTGTCGGTCGATTGAGTCCTGATTATATTGTTCAGGATGGTGTTGTTCCCAGGAGCCGCCTGGGTAGCGCCCTGGCTGAAATCGATCGATTGAGCGAGCAATATGATATCAGAGTGGCGAACGTGTTTCATGCCGGCGACGGCAACCTGCACCCTTTAATTTTATACGATGGAAACCAATCTGGAGCATTGGAACGCGCTGAAAGTATGGCGGGAGAAATTCTGCAATTGTGTATAGATTTCCAGGGATCAATAACAGGGGAGCACGGGGTAGGCATTGAAAAGCGTGAATACCTGCCAAAGATGTTTAACGAAGCGGAAATCGGGACAATGCTTAGTATTCGTTCCGCAATTGACCCTGATGAAATCTCCAACCAGGGAAAGATGTTCATAAATTAATCAATTATTTGATGAGGGGATGATTATGATCGATATCTCAGAAAAACTATCTGAAGTACAAAAAATTGTACAAAGCGTTGACCATGTGCTGCCTCGAGGTGGGGGTTCAAAACCAAGTCTTTCATTACCAACGGAGGATTTTGAGTCGTTAGAAATGAAATCCTTGAATGGTGTTGTTGAGTATGATCCTGAAGAGTTTACAATTACCGCTTTGGCGGGAACGCCTTTAACGGAACTAAATACAATCTTATCGGAAAATAAGCAATATTTACCATTTGACCCTCCTCTGTCAGAAAGAGGCGCGACATTGGGCGGCACAGTTGCTGCGGGAGTAAGCGGACCGGGGAGATACCGGTATGGAGGTCTGCGAGATTTTCTTTTGGGAGTGAAATATATCGACTACTCCGGGGTTATTCAAAGGGGAGGCGGGAAGGTAGTCAAGAATGCGGCTGGTTTTGACCTGGCAAAGATCATGATCGGCAGTTTAGGAAGTTTTGGCGTGATCCTTGAATCAACGTTGAAAGTGTTTCCAGCCCCAGAAACATATGCCACAATTAAGCTTAGTTTTGAAAACCTGGGTGAAGCGCTGGATATCCTTTTAAAAGCCTCCGTTTCACATCTGGATTTTGAATCAATAGATTTATTGTCTGAAAATGGAAGATGGACGTTGTGGTTTCGTGTAGGCAGTCTAGTCGAGAACGTCGAGGCGCGCCTCAAGCGTGTCCACGAGTTTTTAGGAAAAGGTGACGCACTTCAAGGAGATGAAGAAGAGGCAGCCTGGAAGAATTTTCGAGAGTTTTCCTGGGTTCCAGAGGACTGGACATTAATTAAAATTCCATTTTCACCGGGAAAGATAACGAATTTTGAAAACAAAATCATTGCATTAGATTCCTTTAGACAATACAGCTGTGCAGGTCAGGTGCTGTGGATAGCGGTTAAGAACGCGATTAGAGAATTAGATAAATTACTTATTGATATGGATTTATCTGGTTTGATTTTATTCGGTTCACCGGATAGAAAATGGATCGGAAGAGATGTATCCGACTCGTTTTACCGAAAAGTCAAATCTGCATTGGATCCAGTCAATCGCTTTGTGGAGGTATAAATGCAGCATACAATACCAGTCCCGACCCTGGTTGAAAAAATAGGTCCACGAGTGAATGGAATGGTTGGAGCGATTGAAGCTTGTGTTCATTGTGGATTTTGTCTACCTACCTGTCCAACTTACCAGGTATTGAATGAAGAGATGGATTCTCCTCGCGGACGGATTATCTTAATGAAAGCAGTCCTGGAAGGTGATCTTGAATATCAAGATGTGAAACCTTTTATTGATCAATGCCTGGGTTGCCTGGCTTGTATGACAGCCTGTCCATCGGGTGTGCAATACAATGAATTGGTATCCCCTTTTAGAGCGCTTGTTAATGAGGAGACCAAGTCAGGATTTGTGGAAAATTTACAGCACAAATTTATCATCAATACACTTCCATATCCAGAGCGATTTAGAACATTAATAAAAACTGGCAGGATTAGCAAAGCAATCAAACCAATCGTTCCAAATGAGTATAAGGATTTGTTGGATTTGATTCCCGACAGCCTAACAGAATCAGATCCTATCCCTGAGATCGTCCCAGTTACTGGGGTGCCCAGGGGAAGGGTTGGATTGCTTTTGGGCTGCGTTAATAAAGTGTTGGGACAAAGGATAAATTGGTCTACTATCCGGGTGCTGAACAGGAATGGGGTGGAGGTTATCATACCAAAGGACCAGGTATGTTGTGGAGCGTTGAGCCTGCATGTGGGGGAATTTGAACAAGCCCAGAATTTTGCTCGAAGAAATATGCAAGCTTTCCCTGACAATCTGGATGCCATCATTTCAAATGCTGCGGGATGCGGTTCAGCTATGAAAGAATACCAGATGCTTTTCAGCGGTATGGAAGAAGAAAGGGAGGCTGCGGATTTTGTGCGTAAAGTTATGGATGTAAGCGAATACTTGTGTCAGATCGAATTGGAGCCGTTTCCAGAGGTTTCACATTCTTATCGAATTGCATACCAGGATGCGTGTCATCTGTCGCATGCACAGAAGGTTAATCAAGCGCCCCGAGATTTAATTTCACAAATTCCCAACATTTTGCTGATTGAAATCAATGAACCTGAAATTTGCTGTGGATCTGCAGGTATCTATAATATCGAGCACCCTGCGATTGCATATCAACTAGGGGAGAAAAAAATAAATAATATTGTAACTACAAATGCCGATATAGTCGTGACGGGAAATATCGGCTGCTGTGTGCAGATTCAAACCCATTTCAGGGATCGAGCGCACAATATTCCAGTGTATCACACGCTTGAATTATTGGATAAAGCCTATGCAGGCAATTTATAATTGGTTATTTTAAATTCAAAAAAACATCAGGGATCATTTTGTCCAGATCCCTGATGTTTTTTATTTTCGATGGTTTCACTCCACAGTGACTGATTTGGCCAGATTCCTGGGTTGGTCGACATCAAGTCCGCGCAGCGTTGCGATGTGGTAAGCCAGCATCTGGAGCGGGATGACGGTAGTGACCGGGCTGAGCATCCAGGGCGTTTCGGGAACCCAAAGTACATAATCAGCAGCGTTGGATATGAGTTCGTCCCCATCGGTTGCCACGGCAATGACGGTGGCTCCCCTTGATTTTGATTGCTCGATCTGGTTGAACATTTTCTCATACCATGGATCTTTCGGGGCGATTACGATAACCGGCATATCCTTATCTATCAAAGCAATTGGTCCGTGTTTCATCTCACCAGCTGGATAACCTTCTGCATGAATATAAGAAATCTCTTTTAACTTTAACGCACCTTCATATGCAGTTGGCATATTTATCCCACGGCCTAAATACAGGCAGTGATTGACGTTCAAGAACCTGCGCGCCAATTGTTCCACATCTTTTTCGCGCTGCAGACAACGTCCCGCCAGGTCTGGTATTTTTCGTAAATCAGCTATTAACTCCCTGCGAGTGCTGTTATCGATCGTTCCACGCAGATCGCCAAGCATGATGGCCAGCATATAAAGGTCGACTAAAGGAGCCGTATAGGCTTTTGTAGACGCTACGCCAATTTCAGGTCCACTCTGCATGGAAATATAACCGTCTGCAATCCGCATAGCTTGTGATCCGATGGCATTTACAATTGACCATATTGTGGCTCCTTTCTGGCGAGCCTCTTCCATGGCGGCAAGTGTATCCGCGGTTTCCCCAGATTGGCTCACAACCAGGACTACGCAATCTTCATCCACAAGCGGGTCTCTGTACCTGAATTCAGATGCTATATCCAATTCAACCGGTATACGGGCAATATGTTCAATAAGCACTTTACCCACCATCCCTGCATGAGCAGCTGTACCGCAGGCGGTAATAAAAATCTTTTTGATATTCTGTGCAAATTCCGGTTTGAGATTCAATTCCGGAAGATGAATGTGATGACCATTGTCAATGTCAAACCTGCCCGCGATGGTATCCGTGAGTGAACGAACCTGGTCATGGATCTCTTTTTCCATGAAATGGCGGTATTCACCTTTTTCAGCGGTGACTGGATCCCATGCGACCTGTTGAATTTCAAAAGGAACATCTTCTCCTTCAAAGGATAGGATTTCCAATTTTTTTGCGGTTACTACTGCAATTTGCTGTGGTTCGATAAAGACCGCCAGGCGGGTATGTTCAAGGATGGCCGGGAGATCCGAAGCGATGAACATCTCATCGTCCCCCATACCGACAACCACTCCTCCTGCATTTCCGATCCTGGCAGCGATGATTTTGTCAGGTTCTTTAATAGAAAGCACAACGATTCCGTGGGCGCCTTTTAGATGCGAAAGAGCTTTGCGGGTGGCTTCGGTGAGGTTTAAATCGATAGATAAGTAGCGTTCTATCAGATGGGCGATGATCTCCGTGTCCGTATCGGATTGAAATTCAACCCCCTCGGATGTCAATTCCTCACGTAGATCAAGAAAATTTTCAACGATACCGTTGTGGACGACAACAACCTCTCCTGTTGTTCCGAGGTGAGGGTGCGCATTGCGGGCACTTGGTATGCCGTGGGTTGCCCAGCGAGTGTGACCGATACCCACATGACCGGATATCGGTTTCGAATCAACTAATCGCTGAAGTTTTACCAGCTTCCCAACGTCGCGCCGGATTTGGATCTGCCCGTCCTGGATAACCGCCAGACCGGCAGAATCATAACCTCGATATTCAAGGCGTTTAAGACCATTCAAGATAATTGGCGTCGCATCGCGCGAGCCAATATAGCCAACGATTCCACACATGGTATGAGATCCCTCCAATTTTTATGAAGTGTTTCATTAGTCGTAAATAGAACACCCATCATTTGGGTGATGTTGATTTTTTTTCATCAACACATTTAATATGTTCCACTCTCCAATTTTTTGTCTGTCCGGTTGCCCGGACAGCGTTGTTATGGAGTTCTTCATGGAGGGAAAGATTTCGGATGGTGGGACACCCGGAGGGCTTCCGCTGATCATTCGATTTTCTCAGCCAAGAAGCCAAAATACTGTGAGTGCATAATAAATGCACCCTTGGCTGATACCCAGCTCTTACGAGCAGGAACCCTCATCCTCGTCAACCAGAAACTGTACCTGGTCCGTGCGCTTTCTTTCCCGTTAGGTATATTTACGTATCTTTTCACCTCCGATTGTCAAAAATTAAGATACAAAAATTATACCTCACTGAATTTATAATCATGAAAACCTGAAAAATTGAAGTTTTGTAATTTAGGATCCTCACGTAATTCGAATAGTATAATTAATAAAGTCGACTGGAGGAAGTTAGACGGCAAAGAATCATTTGATTTCAACACTATGCATTTACAGCATTGGCTTTCCCAAAAAAAGACATTATCTTTGTGGTTATTCAATTTTAATTTCACCGAGGAGAATGGTATTTGATGAAGTTACAACCGAACTCAAATTTTTGTTTTGCATGTGGATTAGCGAATGAATTTGGCTTAAAAATGAAGTTTTATAATTCTGGTCCAGGTGAAGTAACAGCAGAATATACTGTCCAGGAACAATTCCAGGGTTACCCGGGTGTTGTGCACGGCGGCATAGTTGCAGCAATGTTGGATGAGGTGGCGGCCAGGGCTCATCTGGGCGGGGATAATCCACGTTTTATGTATACAGCAAAACTGAATATTCGATATCGGAAGAATGTCCCAGTGGGTATACCATTACATTTAGTCGGAAAAATTGGGAAAAACAAAAAAAGGACAGCAACCTCAACCGGAGAAATTTATAGTCCAGATGGAGAAATATTAGCCCAGGCAGAAGCCCTATTAATAGAGGTGCCTGATGAAATGTTAGACACGGTCGATATTGAATCGCTGGGTTGGAAAGTTTACGATGAAAATGTTGATATCGTTGGCTGACAGTTATAGCGGAAAAATTATTGTATAGGAATGAGAGCTACCAATGATAATTGAATACAATCGTCCAGATACAATTGAACAGGCGCTCAAATTAGTCGCTAGACAGGAACCTGAAACATATCCTTTAGCGGGAGGCTCGTTTATAACCCGTCCATCCAAAAGCGAATTTGCGGTTGTGGATCTACAGAATTTGAGCTTGAACAGGATCAAAGAGCGCGGATTATTTCTGGATTTAGGGGCGACATTAACATTACAGGCATTTCTCGATTTTGTGTCAGGTGGAAATTCAGTGAATCCGGAAATCGCGGTTGATCTGGTAAGAGCGATAAAGCACGAGGCGACTTTTAACCTGCGGCAAGTAGCTACGATTGCCGGAGCGATCATGGCTGGGGATGGTCGTTCACCATTTATCACCGCGTTATTAGCGTTGGATGCATCACTAACCATCCTTTCAGCAAATGGATCTTCAATAGAAATCGAGTTGGGAAATTTTCTGCCTCTCCGCGATAAACTTGCAGCGAAAAAAATAATTACAAAAATCGAGATGCCCCTTAATGTAAATTTGGTGTATGAGTACACAGCTCGCAGTCCAGCAGACCTGCCAATTGTATGTGCAGCTTTATGCTGCTGGCGGACAGGGAGAACCCGGATGGCGCTTGGAGGTTATGGCACAGTTCCAATAATTGCCTTCGATGGTACAGAAAAAAGCGGGCTCAAGGAGGCAGCAGTGGATGCATTCAGTCAGGCTGAGGATGTATGGGCTTCATCCGATTATCGGAAAGATACAGCCGGCATCCTTGCAGAGCGCTGCTCAGCTCGGATCTCAGAGAAACAAAAGTGATTGTTATAGAATTCTAATAAACAACCTGATAGTGGAAGGAATTCGAATGAAAATCCGTCTCAATATTAATAACAAAATTCAGGAGATAAAGTCTTCTCCAGGGGAAACTCTACTTAATGCGCTGCGGCATCTTGGATTTTTTGGGGTTAAACACGGTTGTGAAAGCGGGGAATGCGGGGCGTGCGCTGTTCAAGTTGATGGGAAAGTGGTTAATTCGTGTTTATACCTGGCAGCCCAGGCGGAAGGACATTCAATCCAGACGATAGAAGATATTGGTCAACACCCAGATCTTGGATGGAAGGAGACGGAAGGTCTTCACCCAATACAGCAGTCTTTTGTTGAAGTTGGAGCGATACAATGCGGCTACTGCACCCCAGCTCAGGTTTTAGCAGCCAAGCAATTATTGGAAGCCAATCCCGATCCAAATGAAGAACAGGTTCGAGATGCTCTCTCTGGCGTATTATGCCGCTGTACGGGCTATGTCAAACCTGTCCAGGCAGTGCTGCGAACTGCAGCAAAAATGAGGGGCGAAAAGGTTGATCCCATCCTTGAATCCATAGGTGAAGAAGAATCCATTCCAGGCCCTGCGGAATTTTACAAACCGGAAGATAATGAACCGGGTGCAGATGGTTTGGGACTTGATACACCGGTCGATTCAATTACGCAAACCCGCGTTATGCCGAAGGTTCACCTGGCTTCAACGAAGGAAGAATGGAAAAGTGTGGGGAAGCCCGAAATAAAGGTGGATGCAGTTAAGCTGGTGCAGGGTAAGCCGGCGTTTGCTGCTGATTTCGAAATAAGAGGTATGCTGGTGGCAAAAGTGCTTCAAAGCCCTTATGCCCACGCAAAGATCAGACAAATCGATACAAGCCGTGCTTTGAAACTACCAGGAGTTGCAGCGGTATTAACATGGAAAGATGTCCCGCGCGTGGTCTATTCAACGGCTGGACAATCAGACCCCATCCCGGGACCTTTGGACATGTTCTCGCTCGATAACAAAGTGCGCTTTGTGGGAGACCGGGTGGCGTTTGTAGCGGCTGAAACGGAGGAAATCGCAAACCAGGCTTTAGAATTAATTGAGGTCGAATATGAACAACTATCCTCAATATTAGACCCTGCCGAATCAATGCTTCCTGGCGCTCCCCAAATACATGATGAACCTGAGTATGTTAACTTTGGCGAGTCTGAACCAGATAAAAACCTGGCTGCTCATATACATATTGATATTGGCGATGTCGAAAAAGGATTCAATGAGGCGGACCATATTATTGAAGCAGAATATTCGGTCCCCAAAGTTCAGCAAGCGCATATTGAGCCGCACGTGGCGCTCACTTATTGGGATGAAGATGACCGGCTGGTCATCCGTACCAGCACGCAAGTGCCTTTCCATGTACGCCGACAGTTGGCGCCCGTCCTTGGACTGCCAATAAAAAGAATTCGGGTTGTAAAACCTCGCATCGGCGGAGGTTTTGGCGGTAAACAGGAGGTCTTGATTGAGGACGTTGCCGCTCATTTAACTATAGCAACTGGTCGGCCAGTTATTTTTGAATACACGCGTGAGCAGGAATTTACCGCCTCACGTTCCCGGCATGCCATGCGGATAAAAATGAAGACAGGCGTAAAAGATGATGGGACAATTACTGCCAATGAGATGGTTGTCCTTTCCGACACGGGCGCATATGGATGCCATGCTCTTACCGTAACGGGAAATACTGGACATAAGTCAATGGCATTGTATGTAGGCGATGATACTTACAGAAATTCTCCTAATATCCGTTTCCATGCTGATATTGTATATACCAATTTATCGCCAGCAGGTGCATACCGCGGGTACGGGGTACCCCAAGGGTACTGGCCTCTAGAAAGGCATATGGAAAAAATCGCACACAAGTTAGGACTGGAACCCCTAGAATTTAGGTTGAAGAATGCACTTCGGGCTGGCGAACTTCAACCATTCAGCACCGCATGGAGTGAAGGGAGGGCGCCTCAACCAGAAACGATCGAAACCTGCGGTCTTGAAGAATGTGTCAGGCAGGGAAAAGCAGCCATTGGTTGGGACCAAAAATACGGCAATTCTGATTGGCAAACGGTTCCTGGAAAACCTTATTTAAAACGAGGAATCGGTGCGGCACTTGTTATGCAGGGAACTGCAATCCCATACCTGGATATGGGGGGCGCCAGCATCAAGATGAATGATGATGGATCCTTCAACCTTTTGGTCGGCGCAACAGACCTGGGTACCGGTTCGGATACGGTCTTGGCACAAATGGCTGCTGAAGTACTGGGAGCTCCTGTAGAGGATGTGATCATATATTCTTCTGACACAGACTTCACACCATTCGATAAAGGTGCATACGCCTCCAGCACGACTTATATCTCTGGAACAGCGGTTGTACAGGCTGCAAATCAGGCTGCGCATAGGATCAAGATGCGGGCAGCAAAGCTAATTAACCAGGCAAGCGATTCTGATAAAGGTTACGAATTAATAAATGAAGTTAAACCTGAAGAAATCCGGCTGGCTGATCGCAAAGCTTTTTCTCCGGATGGGCGCTCGGTCACGCTTTCTCAAATTGGTCATGATTCGCTGCATCATGAAGATCAGGAACAAATCATGGGTATTGCTTCATACATGTCGAAGGTGGCGCCGCCTCCCTTTGCGGCACAGTTCGCGGAAGTGCTGGTTGATGTCGAGACAGGGCAGGTTGTGGTTGATAAGTTGGTTATGGCGGTGGATGCGGGGATTGTCATCAATCCACTCACTGCATCCGGACAGGTAGAAGGGGGGATGACCCAAGCTCTCGGGTATGCGGTTTGTGAGGAGATGATTTATGATGAAGGCGGAAATATCCGCGAGAAAGATTTTCGAGATTACCATATTTTTCAGGCAAATGAAATGCCAGAACTGGAGACGATATTTGTTGAAACATTTGAGCCATCACATCCTTTCGGGGTAAAAGCTGT
>Ga0180438_10011877_pt1 | contig 10441 bp, 11 predicted proteins | sample SS_ome_12_FD_132455 | JGI IMG/M metagenome (GOLD analysis project Ga0180438, IMG submission 132455) | Hypersaline lake sediment archaeal communities from the Salton Sea, California, USA - SS_3_D_2 metaG | ecosystem: Environmental > Aquatic > Non-marine Saline and Alkaline > Hypersaline >... | reverse complement strand
TTCAAGATTAATCGTGCTAGATGTTCATTATGTAATAATATTTTAGAAAAAGTTATAGATAAAACTAGAATAGAAAACAAAGTTCTCAAAGAGACCTACAAACATTATGATGAATTCTATCAATGCTCTAATCCAGATTGTAGGAAAATATACTGGAATGGGCCACATATAATTGATATTCTTAATAAGATAACAGAGAACAAATAAAAACAGAGAGTTTTACTTTTTAAAATATTTATTTTTGATTTCTTGGAATCTTTCCTTTATCTTTGATGCCTCTTCAGTACAATTTCCCTTTTGATACATTGCATAGGCTTGATTGAGGAGTTCAAGAGTTTTTTTATATTCTTTATTCTTAAAGTGATTTTCTGAGAGTTCCACCAGATAATCGCCTTTTTTCTTATAAAATTCAAGAAATTGTGCAGAAGTATCTATCTTTTCACTCATAATGTTTTTCTTACTATTTTTTTAAATATATAATATTAATGGGACTTCTTAATATTAACATTAACCATAATTTTCTAAATCATAAATTATTGATTTTATTACGGAATGATTTCATATCGATCACTTTATGCTTTAAACGTGATTCTTCAGCAGCAAAAGCCATTAAATGACTTTCAAGAATTTCAAGAGCATTTATTATAGCTAAATCGTTTCTCCTTGAATATACTGCTTCTAGAAAGGCATCTATAAGTTGGAAGTCTCCTCCGCCATGACCAGATCTTTCTGATTGCATCCTATTAGTATGAATAATCGATTTTTTGCCAGAAAAATGATCAATAAAGACGATTCTTTCAAAAGAATCATGAAAATAAAATTCCCCTTTTAATGTCGCCTTTGTACCATCTATTCTCAAAGTTCTGCCCTCTCGTTCGCTGAAACCATGTACTGATAAATTAGCAGTGGTACCATTTTCAAATTCTATCATAACCACTTGGTGATCTACAACATCATTATCAGATTTATATACGCATCTACCATATGGGCTAGATCTTAAAATACTTCTTTTTGCCTTATCACTAAAATCCTCAGACGCCTCTTCGGGGGTGCCTGAGTACATTGGCTCAACTGGCCATTCTCTCCAATATCTTAATCGTTTAAAAATAGGGACAATTTTTGTAAGAAATGTAATTAGCTTTATATGATTTTTTCGTAAATTTGCTAATAATTTTAAACCGAATTTTTCACTATTTTTCATTATCTGAATTATAGGGATGATATCTATGTAAATACGGGGAGCGTAGTAAAGACATTTTTTTTCAATTGGACATCCCTCTACACAATAATTTGGTGCTCCTTTTGGAGCATTTACCTCCTTAAAATGTTTTAAATTGCCAAAAGAACTTATCTTTTTAGGTTTGGATCCTACCATATAATACAGTAAATCTAAATCATGGCAACATTTGGCTAATATCATAGGTGATGATTTAGCCCGATTATTCCAATTACCTCTGACAAAGGAATGCGAAAAATGATACCACGACACATTTTCTCGGTGTGTAATATTAATTATGTCTCCAAGTTTGCCTTCATTAATCGTGTCAAATATTTTGGAAAAAAAATTAGTATAACGTAAAACATGGGCTATTCCCAATATATTTTTCGATTTTTTAGCGATTTTTGCGATTTCAATACAACCTTCAAGCGTATGTGCCATGGGTTTCTCTAAAAGAACATCGTATCCTACATTTAATGCTTTAATCGCGGGCTCTATGTGCATTTGGTCTTGTGTAGAAATAAAAGCGATATCTGCTAACTTTTTTTGATGAAGTATATCTTCCCAATTTTTAAAGCGCTTTTCTCTTGGAATATGATGTGACTCCCCAAATTTCTCTCTTCTTTTATCGATTGGTTCTGCAACTGCAATAAAGTTAAGTTTTTCTGGATGTAATAGTGCATATTTTCCATAAACCGTCATTCCTCTATTTCCAGCACCTATTAATATTGCGTTTAATGTTTTATGCATATTTCCTTTTCCTCCTAAGCATTGATTATTGAGGGAATTCTACCTGCCTTAAGCATATAATCGATTAAAACCATGGCAGTCATAGCCTCAACTACGACTATTGCTCTTGGAACTATGCAAGGATCATGTTTTCCTTGAATCTTTATAATATCTTCTCTCATAGTAGCTATATTAACTGTTTTTTGAGGAATACCAATAGAAGATGTTGGTTTTATTGCAACAGTGAATTCTATAGGCATCCCTGTTGATATTCCACCGATAATTCCCCCTGAATCATTTTTTAGAGTTTTTATTTTATTATCAACTAATATCCATGGATCATTATGCTCTGAACCTTTCATCTCTGCGGCTTTAAATCCTACTCCAAACTCTATCCCCTTAACAGAAGGAATGGAAAATATAGCCTTACTAAGATTGGATTCAATACTATTAAATATAGGACCCCCAATTCCTGGAGGGAAATTTAATATTATCGTTTTAACTGTTCCCCCAACGGAATCATTCTTTTCTTTTGCATTCATGATTTCTTTTTCCATTTGTTTAGATAGTTCAGAATCAAGGCTTCTCACTAAACTTTTCTCTCGGCGAGATAACATTTCTTCAAACGCATCTATTTTGTACGATTCATTATCTATAACTTTTCCAATACTTTTTGTATAGGCAAAAATATTTATTCCATAGATTTTGAGAATTTGTTTAGCTAATGCCCCTGCCATTACAAAACTTGCTGTCACTCTGCCTGAAAATCTTCCAGATCCTCTAAAATCAGCAAAACCCCCATATTTCTTCAAAGCAGTATAATCAATATGAGATGGACGTAAAAGTTCTCTACTTTTCTCATAAACAGAACTTTCTATTGCTTTATTTTTAATAATAAGACACAAAGGTGCTCCAGTAGTGAACCCATTAAAGACTCCAGACAAAACCTTTACTTCATCGAATTCTTTACGCGGAGAGCTTATAGAGGATTGCCCAGGTTTTCTTAGGTTTAATTCATTTTGAATAAAATCCAAATCTATCTTTAATCCTGCGGGTATACCATCAATAATAGCACCAATCAATTTACCATGACTTTCTCCAAAGGAAGTTACTTTATAAATTATTCCTAAGGTATTATCTCCCATAATCTATCGCTTTGAATTATTCAAAAAAATCAGAATTTTGGTTAATTTATTTAAGAATAAATCAACTATCACTTTAAATTATTCCATTCTTTAATTTGAAATAAAATTGATAACTATAGATTAAGATTAAATTCTTATAATTCTTCTAAGTCATTTTAATTGCCAAAAAATAAAAATATCATAAAAATGAAAATAAAAATATCTCCTATCTTACAATTGAAAGGAAGAATAGTCGCTCCACCTTCAAAAAGTTACTCTCATCGGGCATTTATAGCTGCAGCTTTGTCAAAAGGAGTTTCCTTAATTAGAAACCCTCTTGTGTCTGGTGATGTGGCAGTAACCATAAATATTCTCAAAAGTCTAGGGGTTAAAATTTTAAAAGAAACAGATGATACATATATAGTTTTACATGAAGAGAACTCTTTTTCACCACAAGCAGAAGAATTAGACTGCAAAAATTCCGGAACTACTATTCGATTTATGAGTGCATTTTCCTTGATAGTTAAGGATGGCCTTACATTTAAAGGAGAGTTTCTAAAAAGAAAGCGTCCAATCCTTCCCTTCTTGGAAGCATTGAAAAAGTTAGGCGCAGTTTATAAATTGAATGGAAATAAATTGAGTATAATGCGTAAATTAACTCACTGTGATAAAACTAACATTGTAGGAAATATAAGTTCCCAGTTTATATCTGCATTATTAATGATCTGCCCAGTTTTGCATTGTGATAATACTTGTTTTATAAACATTAAGATAACAGAACCTATAGTATCATATCCATATATTCAAATGACTAAAGATGTTTTAACTTCATTTGGGATTGAAATCTCAGAGAAGCTTAATCAAGATAACACTATTCATTATATTATCAGATGTGCACAAAATTATAGACCCCAAATTTATGATATTCCTGGAGATTTCTCATCTATCGCATTTCTTATTGCTGCAGCAGTTTTAACAAAAGAAGACTCCGAATTAATAATTCAAAACCTTGATTTTAAGAAACCTCAAGGAGATAAAATGTTAATAAAAATATTAAAGGATATGGGAGCAAAAATCGAAATAAACAAAAATTTAGGTGAGTTAAAAGTTTATGGAAATATAAACAAATATCCTTTAAAGGGCATTAATATTAACTGTAAAGAAATACCCGATTTATTCCCTATCCTATCCATAATTGGAGTATTTGCCAAAGGAAAAACAAAATTATATAATGCAGCGCATTTAAGATATAAAGAAAGTGATAGAATTGCTATTCTCAGTAGAGAACTTAAAAAATTAGGAGTAAAAGTTAAAGAACAGAAAGATGAATTGACAATATATCATTGTAAAAATCTAAAGGGTTCGAAAATATATCATCATGGTGATCACAGAGTTGCAATGTCACTTATCATAGCTTGTTTATTTGCAGATTCAGAATCACAATTAAGCAATGCAGAAATAATAAATGATTCTTATCCTAATTTTTTCTCTCATTTAAAACAAGTTGGAGCACCTATCGAACTTAATGATTGTTAGCATAAAATACTATTTATCTAAAAGACTTTTGTCTTCTTGCTCGTGCTTTTTTGCCCCCGAAATGTTTGGGTTCAGTTCTTCTTGAATCACCTGATAATAAAGCTTCATCATATTCTCGGAAAGATTTTTCGATAGTTTTTGTACCTATAAACTTATTTATTGATTTAGCAATAGCTATCCGGATAGCATCTGTTTGACTCATCTTACCTCCTCCTTTTACTCTCACATCGATATCGCACTTTTGTATTTTTGGATGGGTTATTACTTCAAACACCTCCTGAATCCGGTATCTGGCGATTTTTGGTTCATATAAATCTATAGGAACATTATTTATTTTCACCTGTCCTTTTGCAGGATACTTTAGTACTGCTCGGGCTATAGCCGATTTACGCTTTCCCGAAGATTGAATATATTTTGATTTTTCTGACATTTTAATTAAACCTCAATACTGCTCTTATTCCATCCTAAACGTGAACATAAATTATCTAATGTAATAAATTTATTATAATATGAAAGTCGTTTTTTATCAGCATTATCAATTTCCATTGGAATTAGTTTTTGATATCTTTTTCGGAATCTTTCAGGTATGTTTCCAATATATACATGAACTCTTTTGAGAGATTCTTTTCCACGATATTTTTTCCTTGGTAGCATCTTTTTAATAACATTTCTCATAAAAGTATCTGGTCTTCTTGGCCAGAATGGACCTCTACGGGGATTTGTGGCAGTACTTATGTTTAATTTTAGTAAAAAGTTCTCATGGATATTATTTTTTTTTCCACTTATTATTGCATCTTTCGCATTGATTATAACTATATTATTTCCTAGCAATGCTAATTTTGCTATTTGACTACAAAAGCGTCCTAAAATCTTATCCTTGGCATCATATAAATGATATTCTGGCATTATTTTCACATCTTATCTATGTTTAATGGTATTAATAAAAGATTTTAACATTTTTTCCTTCAGGATTTTGTTGAAGTAAATCATAAATGGAAATTATTTTACTTCCCGAGACTTCTATCTTTTTCTGAGCCGCTTTTGAAAAAGTTAGACAAGCAATAGTAATTTTGTGGTCTAAATCTCCATTAGCTAAAACTTTACCAGGGATCACAATGACATCGTTTTCTTTAGTTTTTTTATTTATTCTATATAAATTGGCTTCTATCCTGTTTTTTCTGGGACCGGATAACTTTTTTGAAAGTTTTTTCCAAATTCTCCTCTTAGATTTCCATAGATCACGAATCAATTTTCTTGTGTAATAATTACTTGGTCCTGTAATTCGATGGCTCATTTTAAATGCTACAACTCTTATCGTGTAATATTATGAATTCTTAAATTTTTGATATTTTAATAAATTTTTGATCTAATTATGATTCTAATTCGAGTTCCTCAAGCTTAGTAATAAATTCATCAATTTTCCCATGAAAGATTTTAAAAACTTGATCAATTAATGCATCAAAAGGTATAACTCCATCACTTTCAATAGTAAAAATATAGGCATTTTTTTTATGGGAAACTTGTATCTTTCCATCGCTATTTTTTTCACAAGCCATACATAATGTACATGTTTTCCAATAATCGTCTTTCAATACTAGAGATTTCTCATTTTTAGATGAATATAAATCTTCTGGACACATTTTTATTATCAATTCTATTTCTTCAGGATCTGTGATTTCTTTCTCGTTAAGTTCTATTACAGGAATGTATCTAAATGCTACGTTAGAAACTGCTTGCCATTTTGCATGATCTTTAGCCCTACCAAGAATAGCATAAGCCTCAATTATAACCTTATCTTTTTTATCAATTTTTACAATGGGAATTTTTGGATGTACAGGGATTATTTTAGGATCATTGGATTTTAAATCTCCAGAATAAATCTCGAGTGGACTATTTGTAGTATTGGTAATTTCACAAGTGAGGGAAACTTGACACATTGGGCAACCATATCCCCCACATTCGCAATCTTGTGGTAGTTTATAAACTGATAAATCAGTTTTAAGAGGGATCAACCCTAATCTATGGGCAATAATTTCATCATAAAGGGGACTGTCATTTTTAAGAACAATAACTTCATCAATGGCCATAACAGGAATTTCTGTTAAAATGATTCTTCTTAAAGCATTCACCATTTCAACCGATACTCCTTCAATAATAAAACTTAGTTTAGTATCTGTTTTTTCGAGTAATTCAAGTTTCATTGGGCTCATAATTGTATAAAAAAAACCGCATTAAATCTATAATTTGATTATTAACTGAAATACGCGATTTTAGATAAATTTTTCTGTTCTAGCTCTAAAAATAGAATAAAAAGAATTAATATAGTTTAAAATATTCATATGCATTATTTTCTTTCTGAAAACAATATTTAATCTCTTGAAATTCTCTTCGAAAATCACTTACTTCCTTTTTAACTTTCTTTGGATCTTTCTTGTCAATAATGACTTTTTTCATAAATTCTGCTATCTCTTGCATTTCACTTTTTCCCATTCCAAGTCTAGTTATTTCAGATGTTCCTATACGTAATCCACCTGGGTTTTCATAATGACGCCCTTCGGTAAGATCTCTTGGAAGTAAATTCCTATTTAATATAATGTTGCTTGACTCCAAAAGGGCTTCAATATCCCCTCCTAATCCAATAGATTTTTCATGTTCCGCAATATCAACAACTATTTGATGAGAATTGGTAAATCCTTTATGTTCCATTAAAACTTTCAACCCTCTTTCATGAAGTGCTTGACCAAGTGCTTTAGCATTTTCAATAACATTTTTATGATAATCCTTACCAAAATGAAGCATTTCAGCTAAAGCTATAGCTAAACCCGCTACATTATGTAAATGGTGATTAGATAATAGGGCTGGAAATGCACAAGATCTTAAAGTTTCTACTAAATCTTCCCTATTTGAAACTAATGTGCCATGTTGAGGTCCTGGAAGGGTCTTATGAGTGCTCATCGTCATCGCGTCCGCTCCTTCTCTCAAAGGGTCCTGAAAGTATCCCGAACCAATCAATCCAGCAACATGAGCAGCATCGTATCCAACATATGCTCCAACTTCTTTTGCAACTTCACTAAGCTCTTTTACTGGGTGTGGAAATAAAAAAACAGATCCTCCAAAAAGTACTAATTCAGGTTCAAAATCTCTTATAATTTTTGCAGATTTATCTACATCAAGATTCATTTCATCATTATCAAAAGCAAGATATTCAATATCTAATCCTCTTGTAGTCCCTGCTGTTCCAAATATCTCTCTTCCGCTTTTAGCGAACCTCGGACCATGCGATATATGTCCACCTCTAATTATTGACATGCAACACATTTTTCCATTATTATCTGAAGTGAAGGCATTGTACATGGTTAAATTTGCTACAACTCCTGAAATGGGTCTCACGTCTGCGTGTATGCAGCGAAAGTAATCTTTAGCTAGCTCCATACAAATGTCTTCTACTTGATCTATATATTTACATCCTGCATATACTCTTTGACCCGACCATCCTTCTGCATAGCGATGACTAAAATCACTAATACAAGCTTCATCAACTGCAGGACTTGTAATATTTTCAGAAGCAATGAGCGGTATAGCAGTTTGGAATAAATCGTGATGTTCAATTAATATATTTCTGATCTCTTCAATTTTCTTTTTCAATTTAAATCAATTTCTTTTTTTAGATTTGAATTATTAAATTTAAAATAAAAAGGCAATTTTTTTAATCTTTTTGGAAAATATCGAATAATTGTTATTTCCAAGTTAAATGAATATTTTAGGGAAAAAGAGTTTATCTCTTCGATTTTTCTAAAATTAATCTTGCTTCGTATAAATTCAGTTTTTTACCTGCTTTTTGTTTTTCTAAGGCAGTTGCTAGCTTATCTTTCTTAATTTTCTCGATTTTCTCTTCTCTCTTACTATTTGATCTGTAATTCTTCTTGAACTTCTTGGAAGATGATTTATAATTCTTCTGTTTCTTTGAAATTTTCTTTTTCTGATTCATTAAACGTAAGAATTTATCGTGAAAATTATCGGCAGCTTTTTTATTTTCGATTAAGTCTTCTTCTACTTGTTTTTTCTTTCTTTTCAGATCATTAATAATTTGGTATGTTTCTTGCATTTTAGAATGATAATTTTGTGACTTATTCGACCATTTATTCAGTTGTTCATATATTTTGTTCAAATTTATTTTAATAATTTGGATTTTTCTCTCGATTTTAAATATATCAGTATTTTGCTGATCTGCGAGGTATTGTTGCTTCTCTTGCATTAAATCTTTAATCTTGTCGATTATGGAATTTTCTTCAGAAATATCTAAATTCTCAGTTTCAATGATTCTTTCTAAGCCCTCAATCTTTCTTTCAATTTGTTTTAAAGAACGAAACTTCTTATCTGTTTTATTATTAGTATTAAATCCTTGAAGTGCTTTCTTTTCGTCATAAGTCGCCTCAAGCATCTTTTTATATTCAATTTTCTTTTCCTTTACTTTTTGAACTTTCTCATTCCAGTAATCTCTTCTCTTTTTATAATTTTCTTTCGCTAAATTTAAATATTTTCCTATTTCTGAATCTAAATTTTGCAATTGATTAATATAATCTTTAGTTTTGTTGTTTAAGTAGTCTCTTTTTTTCCTAAACTCTTCGATCTGAGATTGAAGTTCTTGAAACGAGATTCTAGAATTTTGAGGGGGATTTACTTTCTCTTTACTCATATAAAAAGTCATTAAAGAGTATTTATCTTAAAATCGATATCATCAACGATTACTTATTTCAATTTTACATTTATTTTATATTTTTTGTAAAAAAATACTAATTTATCTTCTGAATTTAATCCCTATACTTTTATGTAAAGAAAATTGAATAAAAAAATGATTTAAGATAAATCTAAAAATGGAAAAAAATAGTATTAGTAAAGAATTTAATCAGTAAAAGATAAATAGACAATATTGAAATATTATTTAGTCATCGAGTATGGATTCTGAGCGAATTAAGGAAAATGATTTGGTATATCTTGTATATGATAAAAGAAGGAAATGGTTAGTCACTATTGAAAGGGAGAAAGTATTCCATACCAATAGAGGATTCATAGAATTTAATGAGATTATTGATAAACCTTTTGGTTCTGTTATTTTTTCGAAACCATATGAAACTCAGGGATATAAATTCTACCTTCTAAAACCATTACCTTCAGATTATGTTCTTCATATGACTCGAAAAACACAAATAATCTATCCTGAGGATGCTGGGCTGATATTATTATATGGAGGTATTCATCCAGGAAGTAGAGTATTAGAGGCAGGTTGTGGCTCAGGAGCCCTTACATGCGTATTAGCGAATTATGTAAGACCTAGTGGTCATGTATATACTTTTGATAATCGAGAATCTAGTCTAAGAAGAGCTGAAACTAATATCAAGAAAGCTCAATTGCAGGATTATGTGACTATTAAGAATGCAGATATTATAACGGATGACTTAAAACTTCAAGAAATCGATACAGTTGTGCTTGATATTGCTCAACCATGGAAAGCTATAAAAAATGTGCAGATTTGTTTAAAATTAAGCGGAATTATTGTATCCTTCTCTCCTACCATAGAGCAAGTTAAAAAAACCACCTTTGAAATGAAAAAAAATAACTTTTTTGATATTAATACCTATGAATTGATAAAAAGAACAATTCAGGTTAAAGAAAACGCCACTCGACCTCAATCCCGAATGATTGGACATAGTGGATATCTGACATTTGGTAGGAGGATTAAGGATTTAAATAATCCTTATCGTGGAAGAAAATCTGCAAAAAAAGAGTTTATCAGTTTAGATGGAATGCCTTTAAAGTGAAAGTGAAGAATTTA
>Ga0180438_10011875_pt1 | contig 10442 bp, 6 predicted proteins | sample SS_ome_12_FD_132455 | JGI IMG/M metagenome (GOLD analysis project Ga0180438, IMG submission 132455) | Hypersaline lake sediment archaeal communities from the Salton Sea, California, USA - SS_3_D_2 metaG | ecosystem: Environmental > Aquatic > Non-marine Saline and Alkaline > Hypersaline >... | reverse complement strand
TGGCTCTGGTTCGGGTTCCGGCTCCGGCTCGGATACAGCCATCTTTTCGTCTTCTTCGCTGATAATGGATTCAGCAACAGACGTTATCGAAGGAGTTTCTTCTACTGGCTCATCAACAGCCTGATCAGCTTTGTCCAAATCTAATTCAAATCCTTCTAGCTCAGCATTACTTGCCCCAATAGTGGCTTCTTCAGGAGTGTCACCGATACTTTCCGTCACTGATTCTACCAAGCCAACTGGACCTTGCTGTTCTGACATGGCATCAATTACGCTCTCGTCGAATTCACCCATACCTTCATCTTCACGCTGAACAGGATCTTCGATAAGACCTATGTCAACTGTTTTTTCCTCATTAAATTGTGAGTTTGGGGCAGTTAGAGCCTTGAGGCTCCCAGAAACAAGCAGGGATTGAATATCAGGGTGATTAAACTCATCTTGGGTAAGAGTCAGGATGTCATTAGGCTTAACTCGCTTAGTTTCGCCCGTGCAAGTAATAATCAAACGTCTCGTCGAGACGTTGCGACATTTCATGACGCCATCCGATGCCGCCTTAACGCCCTTACCAACCAACTTGATCTTTCCGGCCTTGATGGCACGTTGTAGATCTGTATCGGCCAAATCGTCTTCAGTTACCACCATTTGTCGCCCACAGGTTAGTCGCCCTGGTTTATGAAGATGGGGAAGAATCAAGACACCCTTTAACTTAGTAGTACCAACGATATACATGTTCACTCTCCTAAAAGCCTAAGCCATTATATCAATTTCTTGTCGGTACAGGCCGACTTTTCTGCTGTCTCATTAGATTGAGTTGTTGGGCGATTTGGCGTCCTGCGATGGAATCTCCAGGAGATTTATCTGTAACAAACATCCTTATTGTCTTTTCATCGCCAAAAGTGAGGGTGGCTGCATTGTCGGGATCGACCCTATTCCGGATGCCTTCTGGTGTATCTCCTCGTTGTTCTTCTCGCGATGATTCATCTGTGGCATTATCCGAAGCTAAGGCTCCCTGATTTCTTTCTTCATCCCGATCACCACGTTCGGGTACAGTCAAGAAATCAGGATTTCCCTGCAAACCCGGACGATTTTCAGTTCCCATACCAGGAACAGGAATAGTGGTTTTTTTAGGGTTGCCAAACTCATCTTTGGGGTTATAGGGATCGCGTACACGACGCAAACGGAAATAGTCTTGGTCGTTAACTTCAGGATTATGGCCAGTTCTGGCCAAAACAAGTTTGCTTCTGAACTGTCGCAATATGAAACCTCGCCTCAGGGTACTCTACTACCCTATCATGGCTTTCGTTCGAGCAGCTTTTAGCTCGCCGATTGCTCTTTTCTCTTGCGGCGTCAGTTCCCTTTTTTCGTCCTCTGATGGTCCTAGAACAGCAGCAATCGCGGCGTCATAATCTATTGTGTCGCCTTGCTTAATGCTCATAACAACTCGATTGATGTCAGCAGTGGTAATATCTCCGACTAGGGGTTTGGGTTCTTGCTTCTTCGGTACACTACCCGCAGTCGGATCAACTGGTAACTGGTCTACGCCTTCAAATCGACGAGGATCATTCTGAAGTACAACTTCGTGATGTTGCCCTTTATTAACAGGCCAATCAGGCAATGCCCCATGCTGCTTGCCTTCGTTAAATGTCTGGCTCCAATGAGGGTCCTTATCTGTATTGAAATCCTTCAGGCGTTCGCGACGCAATTTTTCATTCAGAGCAGCCATAGGTGGAACTTTAAGCTGACTAACGTCATTTCGCTGCCCATCAGTATCTTCAAGCACCTTCTCTATTACCTCTTCTCCGGTCGGGTTCTGGCCCTTCTCATCGGCAATCTGCTGTCCCAAAGTCTCATCACCTGCAATGTCAGCCTTAAGATCTTCGTCGCGAAGATTCTTTTCTAATACCGGAGGTAGCGGTGTTTTCTTAGCAGGAGGTAGCGGAGCCGGAAACTTTCGGCCTTTTGCAACTTTGTCTAAATTAAAGCTAGGCATTATTTTCTCCCTTGCGATAATGACACATATACTACAAGCACCAGCCTATACACCTTAGAAATTTCGGCTTCGAACAAAAAAATCCTGCCCAGTATTCCATTTATGGACCAAACATCCCTAATTTCGTATGGAGCCTTTTCGCTTGCTGGAGGCTATATTGTCCCCTGCCGATCAAAAATGGACGATCTGAACCCAAATTCGACATACCCGGAACTGGCATATAAACAGTACCACTTCGTGGATACCCGGAAATCATTGTTTCAGCCGCCGATCCACAAGCCCCCGCGAGAGCATCGCAGTTGTGAACATCTACCTGCGTAACATAAGTATGGTCAATATCGACTTCTAGGTTATAAACATTTTCATATTTTGAACTAGAAGTGATACGTTCAACCGAATTAACTTTTAGGACTGATTTTGCATCTTTAACTGAGTAATCTGCTTCTCGTTGCCCCCTTAAAAAGTCATAGAGGTTATCAGCATCACCTTCTGAAGCCGGGGAAATATGATACAAAATATTATTTTTAGAATCTGATAACGGTTCCATTTCAACAGGGGCAATCTTGATATGAATACCGCATCGCATCAAGAGATAGCGTAATTGACATGCAAAACCGGATGAGCTAGTTAAGAATGTAGCCTTAGTCCAGCGTCGGACATCCTTTTCTTGCAATAGACCACCCAGGAAACGAGAGACGACTAATTGGTCGCCTGTCATAATCCAACTAGGAATGATTTTGGCTTCAGGTAGTAATTCAGAGCCAAATACCTGGCCCAAAAAAACTTTCATCGCCTCACCGGCGAGAATAATCTGCCCATGGTCATCCACAGTAACGGTACGCAAGTTTTTTGGGCCCACGCATGATCCAATAAGGTCATAAATTCGGCCTAGTTCCTTTTCACTTGTGTCAGCAACGCTTAAATGGATTTTTGAAGTTCTTTCGCCCCATCCGGAAGAGAAGTACATGCCAGCCAATGTCGCCAATTCCCATCTATCAATTGGCGAGCTTGTCTTATCGGTCCACATTGAATTGCGAGTATGACACGTAAGCTGATCTCCAACCCGCAAATCTTCGGCGTTCTTTAACTGTCCTGATTTTATGATGAAAGGATGGTTACCTGTGCAAATTAGCGGCAAGGAGCCTTCAATCCCCACTTGATACAAGGTTCCTGGGTTGGGACGACAATAAAGCTTCTTGACTCGTCGCCTATTACCCACTGCCGAAATTACGCAGTCGCCCTTCTTGATTTCATCTATTCTCTTGTATGAAAAGTCACCCATCAAAACCATGGTTTCGCCAACAAAGCAGAAATCGTCAGTTTTCACTGTCCCTTCCTCGTCTGGTTTAATCTTGAAGCCCGTAGGCGTAAAGACCCTCTTCAGACATTTTAGTTCTTGCTCTAAATAGGAGGCGTCCTCAGTACCAGACGGCAATCCCATAGCATGATTAGCAAAAAGCTGCTCCAGATTGAGGTATATGAACTCCTTGTAACGCTTATTGAAGGGAGTACATTTCGATGGGATGCCTTTTCGTTTTAGCTTCTGAATACTAGCCGCTGAATTCCAAGTGTCATATGACACCATTCCCAAGCGAAACCGTCTCGCAATACTCATTATATAGTTCTCTACTTCGAGAACATTGATCGTACCATTTGTGGGTGGTCGCCAAATCTTGATATGATCAACCATGAACCCCTTAACATTTTCTCTTTTCCTTCCTCCCTGATTGTCTTCAGTCACCCTAACAAAGTTTTCGGCATGTACAATCACTAAGGCGTAGTTATTCGATGAAAGACTCGGGTCGAGATGGGCATAGTATACTATGCCAGGCAAACCAACCTGGCGTTGCTGAACGCCCAACATTTTTCCAATCTCTATAGCCTCATTGACAAGCTTGTCGGAAATGAATTTCTCGCCTCCAGACCCAGCAAATATCGCCCCGAATTCCATGGCGAATTCAGTATCTGTAAGCAGGTTGAACTCTTTCCGAAGTTCTTCCTCAGTGACGCTCAGGTTTACTTGCCATGTTGGCAGCCTGAATGAAAGCCGTCGTGGAGATGCAGGAGCAGTTTTGTACAGCTTATACAACACACCCTGCTCGGCCCTGGGGGACGAAATCGTCATTATCTTAGAATCAAGCCTCTTGATAGGTTGGCCATTTTCGTCATGCCCTATTACAATATTGAAGTCCATAGTAGATGGTAGTAGTTTTTGATAGATCTTATCACCAGAAGTAATACCACCGACTTTGAAGCTCGCAACCTCGTCCAAGAGTAGGGCAAAGACCTTTTTCCCCAACAAGCTATCACTGTTACTGTGACCAGACATGATTACAACAGAGCCTTTTGTAACAGCTTTCTCCTGCCCCATGGCAATAAGCTGTTTATTTCGGTCTTTATCCGCCTGTGTCAGCATCCAAATTCGATCACTTTCAATATCACCAATTTTGTCGTTGAAATACGGACATTCTATCATTCTTTCTTTGATCTCATTAAAGAGAATTTTCGCCTGATCAGAAGCCATGGCTACTGTTAGAATATAGATTGGGTTTCCACGCTCAATCCCATAATGTTTATACGGGCAGCCGCCGGGAACTTCTAGGAGACGCAAGGCTTCATACAAGGCCATAATTCCTACCATGAAGTCTTTCCCGGATCGACGCCCCAAGACTAAAACCAATTCCCGGAGCAAAGTGCCGCTTTCGTACTTCGCAACAACATCCCTGAGTTTCAGATCTTTGCAAGTTTGTATTTCATCGGGAGTCAAAGCGATATCTTCATTGCCTGGCCAACCACGATAAAAGCATTTCAAAATGATCTGTTGTACGGGATATAGCTTACTACCACGTGAAGAAAAATTCAGATAATCATCATCATAAACGAATTCCATAATACTAGGGAGGTAGCTATAGCCTAACCCAGTTTTGACAGATCTTTTTATATCATCGACCAAAATGTCAATATCTAATACGGATGTTGTATCTTTCTTTTTCTTCGCCATGTTTATGACTCTTATCCACTAACAATATTTGCGGCTCCGACAGCGAATCCTGCGGTACTAAACAAATCAGCCACTCGCTGAGTAGTAGTAATGCCGCGAGACGCAAAATACGCACTCATTGTTGTACCAGACTGCGTTTCAATCCACCCCCCCAGAGCTTTTGCCGCTTCTATTGCTCCGGCGGTTCCAGATGAAACAAGATCAATTTGTGTTGTGGCTGCCCTAAAAGACCTGATAAGATCATTCGAAGCAGTACGACCATAAGTCATGTCTGTGAAAGTCAGAACGTCAATTTGGGCCGCATAATCGGCGGCTGCCATAAAGGCCGTACCAGCAGACTCCCCCGCTAAAAGAATCCTATTCAAACGATTGCAATAACTTTGTACTCTTCCGGGAGACATAATTTATCCCAATTACTATGATGTAACAATCATTACATCAGATGCTTCATTCCATACACTGTAAGGGTTCCCGTTGAAATCAAGAACTCTCCACCTGACGTAGTAAATTTCCCCTCGGGCTAGATAGTTTTCTGATTCTGCCCGGTAGCGGACATACCGACCGCTATAGTTAGAAGATAACCCAGTTGAAGCCAGGTCCACATAGGCCTGATATTCATTCTCATATTGCCAACCAGATTCATCCGTATAGCTACTAGCCTGGATTAGTACATTCGTGAAGTCGGCATCAGTCGCTACTTCTATCTCAAAATGAAACCAGGCGAACTCTTCTGCATCCCTCTCATACAGGAAAGTGAACTTCCAATAACCTTCGTCGTTGATTAGGCTACTACTGAGCGTATCCGTACCAGGATCTAAAGCGAACAAATCAGAAACTAGTTCAGTAGTCTTAATACTATTATCTGTCAACCAATTGGACAATGTTTGGCCTTCAGTTTGTCTAATGAATCGTATAAAATCATGGAGAACGGGGAATAAAACCCGATTCATTGATTCCATAGTGCGAGCTTCAGAAAAGTTGTAGGTTGGAGTAATCAATGCTAGAGTCTCAGAAGTATCATCAGATTCGGCAACATATTGGGACAAATTGCCAGCATGAACGCTGCTACGATATACATATGCCAGTGCAATCTCTATTTGCTCCAAGACGGCTTCAGCCCCCTGAGCATTTGTAAGAGATTCGTAATCTGGGTCTTGTGAATCTGGTAACGCAGCCGGAAAGTTCACCGTCATGTAGGGATCACCTATAAGAATAATCTGCCATTTAACATACGGTGATGCGAACAAGAAGGCTTCTCCAAGTGTCGCTCCCTGATGCAGGGTTTCAAAGAAGGGCTTGGGACGCAAATATGCCTCTTCTCCAGGAGCATCAAACGCTCCGGCACAAGATGCATAACCAGGCTCTACTTGTACCGCAAGATTACACCACGGGTCAGAACCCTGATCACTCAAGGGGTCAGCTATATCAGAGGCCGAATCTTCATCAGCGTTATACAAGAACACTCGACGCTCATTTTGGTTTGCGAATAGTTGGCTAGAAAAACGTGGCCTAAACCATCCCCAATAGAATGAATCACTCACGAACTGATGAACCGTAGGATCATCTCCAGTGAAATAGTTTCTTTCGGTTTGCCAACTTTCCAAGCCAAGGTTATCGAGTTCATTCTCGACGAAATCGAGTATATCATCTTCGTAAGCCTGTTGGGCCGCTGTGTCATCTAGACCATATGGATCGACGAAGATTTTACCGGCTACGAACTGTTGATTACTAACGTCAGTTGCTCTTTGAATAAGAGCCAAAGCTTGAGGATAAGTAGGGGCATCAATGACCGCAGTAATTAGACAAGACTGAGCATCAGTCTGCCCAAAAAATTGGAAGCCACCCTTTCGGTCATATAGGGGATTAGCTACTTGGTAACTAGAATCATTATGCCAGATACGATGTAGATCGCTGGCAATAGCAATCGGAGATCCATACTCATCATCGTTAGGATAGAATGCATGTGGCATATCATATCCCAAGATAATCACCCATCCGCCTGAATAATAGGGCCCATATTCGTCTTCTAGGGCCTGTAACTGGGCCTTAATCGGATTCTTGATTTGAGTGATATAATCAGACTCTAGAATTATGTTTTGGCTAGTCCTGGTAGCCGATGCTCTTAAATTGGAGCTACCAAGGCTATTATATCCACCAGTTGCTAGAACATTCCTTAATTCTAAACCTCTGCTTTCCATATAGAATGCAGCCACGCGGGCCGAATCATCATTTTCCGTATTGTAACATAAAACCACATTATCTGCTGTTAAATTGTGAGATTTATTTTCTGGAAGAAGAGAATCAGAAGTAGTATCGGCATTCAAAACAATGCTATTGTGAGTATAAGTACTCGACGGTGGGGGAGTTGGTTCTTCCGGAGTTAAATCGCCCCAACCCCATACGCCATACAAATCTTCACTCGTTCCGCTGGTCATTTCCTCCCAAGTAGAACCATCATAGAAAAGAATGGTTCCACCTTCACCTACAGCAAAAGCATTCCCATTCCCGTCTGCCCAGACTCCATGGAGATGTTCGCTCCCTACGTTTTGTTCAGTAGCCGTCACACCATCCCAGTTTACAATTCCTCCAGAATTTCCGACCCCAATAACATCACTCGATGAACCAGCCCAAATATCGGTAATATCTTTGTTTCCTCCGAATAGGACTACATTTCCTTCCCAGGTGGCTACTTGGTAATTATCATCAGCATACTTAATAATCCCAAAGTTGTTAGCAGTTCCTATTCCAATTCCGTACAGGCCGTTAAACTCAGAAAGAGGTGGTATTCCAGACCAACCTTCTACATAAGTTACCAAATTTAGTTTATGTGTATAAGATCCAGTTTCTTCTGAACTAGAATTTGCTACATAGACTTCTGTTAAAGCTGCCCCCCAGACAGAGACTAAATCATATTCATAAGTTGGTTGATTGGGATAATTTCCCCATAACGCACCATTAGCCAGCCTGATTGTACTTGCCGTACAGGCGACTGCATATGTCCCGTCAATGACTGATACATCAATAAAAGAGGAGCCAGTCCCCGAAACCATCGCAGACCAGGAAGTGCCATTATAAAGAAGAATTACTCCGCCGTTGCCAACGGCCATTATCCTATTTTCGCTATACCCATGAATGGCATTTAGCTGATTTCCAGTCGGACTAGATACAGAAGACCAACTGGTACCATCGTAAAAGAGGATGGTTCCTGATGAACCTACTGCAAATACTCCTTTTTCAGCAGCCATAAAAACTCTCCACGTAGATAGATTATATGCGGAGAAAATAGCCCAATTCCCGCTATATTTTTAGGCCTAATTTAGGATATGTGTCATCCGCAAGATGAGCTACCACACTCTGGACATACGAAGCAATGACCTCCGGGAATGAGCTTAACTACCTTCCCTTCCTGGGCACAGGACGGGCATGTTTGAGTAGCGGCCAAAGTCTGCATGTCATCGACTGTTAGGTATTTGTTGCGGAAGATTCTGCCAACAGCTTTCTGGAATGATGTCATCACCAAGGTGGTCTTCGATATCTGCTCGATTATGTCCACAGGTGGGATACCATGCCTCAGTTCCAAGGAGAAACGCCTCGTTTCGTGGGCAATTTCAGATCCTATCTCCTCTTCACCCTCAGCGATATTCTCCACTATTATCTCATCATTTTCGTTAACAATCGAATAGTGACGGCGTTTACGCCGTACTACAAACGCCTCGGATGGCAAGCTATGCTTCCCATTTAGAGCGAAAAGCTCATAAGGGACGCCATTAAGTTTACCGATGATGATATGCCACTCTTTAGAGTGGCCGCTAACGGTAGCGGATGTTCTAAAGATGTCACAAGGTATCTTTTTAGGCCTGTCCAAAGCTTTGTTGTGACCAAGGGCAAAGCCTGCAAAGGCTTTGGTATTCAATACTTGAGTGCTCTTCGATTGATCGCGGTATACCGTGATACCTTTACAGCCTTTCTGCCAGGCCAGCGTATATGCTGCGGCAACATCCTTTTTGGTAGCACTACTGGGCATGTTGATCGTTTTCGAAATACCAGAATCTACATGCTGCTGAAAAGCTGCCTGCATCTCAATATGATCCTGCAAAGGACTTCGCGACCCTTGTTCTCGGGATCAACAGCACAGCGAAAATGCCTTTTGTCCTTTTTAGGATGCGGCATTTCGCAACTGCCTGTATTGTCGTATCGAAAGACGGTCGTTGAAAACAGAGGCTCGATCGAACTACTACAACCTGCTATCTGGCTAATTGAGCCGGTCGGAGCAATAGAAAGAAGCGTAACGTTACGGCGATAATCCAACTCCTTAAAATTGCATGCCGGAGGCGTCCCTCTCTCTTTGCCCAATTCCACAGATCGTTTATGGGCATGCCTAGCCAGGAATTTTCCTAGTTTATGAGCCATCTCTATAGATGTAGAACTACCATATGCCATCCGGAGGTCCAGTAGAAGGTCTGCCCATCCCATAATCCCCAGCCCAATCGGCCTGTTGTCGAGAGACCATTTCTCAAAACCTGGTGTTGGAAAGGTATTGGCATCAATAACATCATCCAGAAACTGGACTACGATTCGAATAGCCTCTTTGAGCAGGGGCCAGTCAATATCACCAAGATCTTTCCGATAAAACTTACTGATATCCAATGAGCCGAGATTACAACTTCCCCATTGAACAAGAGGCTGCTCTCCGCAGGGATTTGTGGCAACCACCTCCTGATCGCTAAAGCGATACGGGCTGTCATTTAACCGGTCATAAAAAAGTAAGCCTGGGTCTCCATTGGCCCAGGCATTGTCAATAATCGCCTCAAAGATGGTTTGGGCCTTTAGCGACCCATATGTTTTGCCATTAAACTCCAGGTCGATTTCTTCATCTGTCTCGACCTTTCGCATAAAGTCATCAGTTGCTAAAACCGATAAGTTGAAATTACTCAAAAACTTATCCAGCAACATCTTTGTTTGGTCATTCAAACCAGCAAACATATCATCAAACTGATTATGTATATCCTCACGCAAATAAGTCCTTAATGCTCGGGCGACCTGTTTACATTGAATAAAATTCAAAATATCGGGATGGATAGCCGAAAGGGTTGCCAACATGGCCATGCCACGGAAACCTGATTGGGTTATAGATGCCATAACCTCCGAGATCATCCGTAGATGCTCAATTGGCCCACAGGCCTTAGCATGGGTTGAACCGAATACCGGATCTCCTTCAGGTCGTATTTCTGAAAGGTTTACACCTGCCCCACCGCCTTGTCGAGCAATATCCCCAAAAGTCTCGATGGTTTTAACCATACCCTTCCAGGTATCTGGTGTCGATTCAGTTACAAAGCAGGCTAGAAGGCCACTAGACTTGCTGTTGCTGCCTGCATTAACAAGACAGGGAGAATTCGGCAGGAATTTTCTAGTAGCTAAGAGTTCAAAGATTTTGTTCTTAAACTCGTCGTCTTC
>Ga0180438_10011874_pt1 | contig 10444 bp, 10 predicted proteins | sample SS_ome_12_FD_132455 | JGI IMG/M metagenome (GOLD analysis project Ga0180438, IMG submission 132455) | Hypersaline lake sediment archaeal communities from the Salton Sea, California, USA - SS_3_D_2 metaG | ecosystem: Environmental > Aquatic > Non-marine Saline and Alkaline > Hypersaline >... | reverse complement strand
TATGGGTGTCTCGTTCTAAATTCACACAGTACCCATCTTCCTCCCGCACATTCATGAATGGTTTCCCCAAGCTCCAGCGGATTCCCTCTCGGACATCCTGAAGTGATAGGGCAAACGCCAGCGTGCAGCAAGCAGCACGGCATATGGGCAGCCTTTTTTCACAGTCTATCGCGGTTTCTCCTTTGAGGCAGTATTTATCAACCCCGACATTCTGTACTCGTACGCCAATTCCTGCCTCCTTAAAACTATCTTTTAACCGCTCCTGTACCGCCTTCTTACGCTCGTCCAGCTCCTCGGCACTTATAATTCCTTTTGAAACGAGCAATTCGATCAGGGAATAAATGCTAGCCGAAACTTCATAAATTTTCAGTGCATTTGTATCGAGCTGGCGATAGGAGTAAAGAAAGCCATCGAGTACTTCCTCCATCGGTATCTGGTGGCCGTTAGTTGGTATTATCATGGTTTTCTCCTTTCACGAGCTCGAAGTACTGGGCGAATTCGCCCTCGGTGCAAAGCCTGCCCAGTTTCTGATACTCACGCTTGGTAGCTCGTATGAGATCCTCGGTACGGATGCAACCGCCGTCTTCTGCTGCAAGGAAAGCAGCTCCAAGGGCAATATTCTTGATGTTGCCGCCTGTTATCTTGAACTGCAGTGCCATAAAATTAATGTCGGCGTCATTGCTCAGCGGGGCTTCAGGTGGAAATATGCCCTTCCAGATGCGATAGCGGTCAGATGCATCAGGAACTGGAAATTCTATGGAGAAATGCATACGGCGAGCAAAAGCATCGTCCATGTTCTTTCGCAAATTGGTAGCCAGTATCACGATGCCATCATATTCGTCCATCTTCTGGAGGAGGTAAGCGATTTCAACGTTGGCATAGCGGTCATGTGAATCCCGGACCTCAGAGCGTTTCCCGAAAAGAGCATCAGCCTCATCAAAGAAAAGAATGGCGTTTGAAGTCTGTCCTTCATAGAAAATACGGTCGAGGTTCTTCTCCGTCTCGCCGATATACTTACTGACAACAGCGGAAAGGTCTATCTTATAAAGATCAAGTCCCAGTTCATGGGCAATGATTTCCGCGGCCATCGTTTTCCCGGTACCTGAAGGTCCGGCAAAGAGAACGTTCAATCCCTTCCCTAAAGACAATTTATGGTTAAAACCCCAGTCATCATAGACGGTATAGTGATGCTTAACGTGGTAACAGATTTCGCGCAACTGCTCCATCTGGTCTCTCGGTAAAATAATATCCTCCCATCTATATTTGGGATCTATCTTGCGGGCCAGTGTGTTAAGTTTATGCCGGGATTGTTGCCGGCAAGCTGAGTGGAGGTCTTGATTGGTAACCAATCCTTGCTCTGGATCTCGCCACAATGCCAGGTTTCGCGCCATAGCCGAAGCATCGCAGATTTGACCACCGTTAAGTCGAAACTTCCGGGCCAGGTCACTGAGATCAATATCAGCAGTCAGATGCATTTCACCATTCCAGCATTTCTCCCAAAGCTGCTTGCGAGCTCCGTAGGAAGGCATGGTAAATTCAACACCGATAAAACGCTTATCATGCAAACCGGTTCCTGGTTCCCACGCTATATCTCCAGAGAGGAATACCTGCTCCGGGTAGCTGGCGATACCATTCATCACCGCGTTGTATACTGAATGAGCTTCATTGTCATTGTTGAACAGTAAATCGAAGCCGTTCAGGTACAGGGCAGCATTCTGTAAAAGCCCTTCACGAAAGACAAGGGGTACTGATGTTTCAGGAGAGATGCCTGCTTTTACCATGCGGTTCACATCGACTACGAGTAATGGAATTCCCAGTTCATAGCATATGGCATCAGCAGTGGTATATTTGCCCACCCCCTTGCCGCCCTGAAAATAAATAACCATGCTCTCCTTTTTAAAACAGGCTGCAAGCTTTAGGAGGCGGCTTTTGATTTCATCGGGCAAGAGTACATCTTCCAGTCTGTGTTTGGCCCGAGATAAACGCGTAAAAGGTAGCAGACGAAAATCAACTTTATCTATCCCGAATAGATAATCGGTGATACGTTCATTAATCTGGAGAGAGTTAGCGACGAGCGGCCATTGCCCTATGGAGTGGTCATCGCGCAATCGTAGAAAATGATATTTCATCAAAGGTGCCTGAGGTAAGAAGTATTGCCTGGCTAACAACCTCTGCTCGAATGATTCACAGAGCAGGTGTAATACCAGATCAACAGTAGGGCTTTTTTGTGTTATATCGTCCTGCAGATATCCATATAGTTTTTGATATCTCGAATCTAGTTCTGGCAGAAGACAAATCAAGAGCGTGTCTATTTCAAAAGCCGATAACTGAAACGAACGCTCGAGTGTCCCCAAACGAAAAAGGCTTTTCTGGCGGAGGTTTCCCTTCTCTGGTTTGGTGATATTGGTCTCGAGTTGCTCGGATGATTCTGCCAGCGCCTGGCTGGCTGAGTTATCCAATTTTAATAGTTTCTCCTTTGAGATAAAGGAAGGAGAGCCTAATATGGTATCTACTTCATTTTCCGAAATAAAAAGACCACGAAATCTGCCCTCTATGGCCCGTCCCGCTTCTGTACGCAGCCTAGCTGCCTGTTTATACAGCTTCAGTTCAATCCGCTTCAATTCGACCAGTAGATAGTCTAGATTAGTTTTGAGTTCCTGATTCATCCTGAAAAATGCCCCCAAGATTATCAGCATTCGCCTGCTTGCCGCTGGTCTGTGTGCTCATTGTATAATCGTCATTCAGCGGCGTAAGGTGGCTGAGTACAAAATCCACCATATCACCTATATCTAAGAAGTATCGCTGCTCTTGAGTACCCACATGTTGTATATATCCCCTGTTCAGGTTTCCAGCTTCACTCGACCAAATTCTCACCACAAATGAGTTATAGAATCCCATTATGGACAACCTCAGTCATCAATAGGTAAACCTTTTAGAGACTATAGCAGGCATGTGTAAATCAGCAGTTAATCTGGCGTTAATTTCGAGTTATTTGACGGGATAAATGAGGAGAACTAGAGAGATTTTTCTGACAGAGGAAATCTACGTCTTGAGTGGAAAATTCGGGGTCAGCCGGATAAAATTGAGTGTTTTAATCGACTGGTTCGTCCCTGAGAAGGCGATGATAGAGGTCCCTTGTCTGGACGTCAGGGACAGTATCGAGTTCAGTATGTATGGTTTTACGACATATTTCATACCAGCGAAGTGCACGGTTTCTCTGCCCAAGTCTACTATAGCAACGCATCAGCCGTCGATAAGCGTCTTCGCGGCAAGAATCTTTGTCCAGAATCTTCTGAGAGTAAGTTATACAGCCATCGTAATCAGCATTATTCATTGAATGTTCTGCCAGTTTACCAAGAATAAGGAGGTATAAATCTTTGAGCGCTTCTCGGTATAGTAACGTCCACTCCTGGTAAGGTTCGTCTTCCAGGTAATCACCTCGGTACAAAGCCTCGGCTGCCCTATATTCTCGTATGGCATCATCATGCCTACCCTTTTTCTCCAAAAGCTGACCCTGCATCCAATGCCGCTCAAATTCATTTACGTCTACCCACAAATCAATACCTGGATTGATCATATAGCTGCCCTGTTCAAAAAGCACATAGGGAGCACTCTCCTTGTTCTCAAACAGGTCGCCAAGAGTATTTCTAAGGCCATGGATGGCTGCTTTTAAATTATTATTGGCCGCCTGGGGATTACATTCTGGCCACAGTGCTTCCATGAGTATCTCTTTAATAACCGGCTTCCCGTGTCTGGTTATAAGATACTGAAAAACTGATTTTGCCTTGACGCTCTGCCACCGATTGACCTGCTTCCGTGTCGAACCTATTCTAAATCTACCAAGGCAGTAGATTTCAAGGCTTTTTGAATCTGGTAGAGCTGCTGGTTGTGTTACCTCACCTAGTACCACCTTACCTATCGTGCTGATTGTGCTATCGGTCGCAAACGAAATTAGGCGTAGCGTCCGGTAGCCTTCTGACACCTGGAGAGCATATTGAAGGCGCTGGTTGACCATGTCCTCTCTTTCAGCAAGGTTATTATCGACCTCTTCCAGTCGTCTTCTTACCATCTGATAGTCACCTTGAGTTAGCTTCAAGAGCTGAATGATATCCTGCCACTTTCCACCATCCGCATAATCGTGAGGCTCATCATGATTAAAGGAGACAGATTCTTTTTCCATTGTGCACTCCTTTAAGTTTTATGATGGATGGCTATCAAAGGGAATCATGAAAGCCGTGAATGAGTCCTTTCGTTTCTTGATAGTGCCAAATTTTGGGGATCAAATTAACCCACCCTCGGACTATAGTTTAACCGGGGTCAAAACATGTATCTATGTGGCAAATTGCCTCAAATTATTTAAAAGAAGTACGGGCGTATTATTTCTGGTGCAGGGACTGGTATATGGGCATCAACAACCAGGAATCAGGAAATTTTGCGGAAGTTAGATATCCCTATGCTCAAAAAACTTATTAATAAGTATTATTTTTGTAGCATTAGTGAAAATATACGCCGAGGTGTATCAAAAGTCAATAATAAAGTGAAGGTATTTATGGGAAGAAAATCGGATTACCTTCCTGAACATGGGCCGAATTCTTGGTTATTGGGGAAGAATCTTTTAAAAGGATAACTTCCTATGGGCAATAGAGCTTAATAAAATATTGTATCTTTACTCTGAATATAATCATAGTTTTTTGTTCTGTTAATAGAAACTTGAGATGCTATCCATTGAACAAAAGCTGTTTTGTACAGTGAGATAACAAGATATTCAGATCTTTCTTTCATATTATACAGAGGCGGAAATATTCCCCGGAATGGTCCAAGACCTGATGCTGGAAGTCGGATGGCAGTCTGTAGCCGACCGAATAATTGGCTGGCTTGGAGACCACGGATTATAATATCCTCGTTTCCTCTAAATAGATGTTCTACCGTTCTTAACAATATCATGAATTGTTACGACATAGCACAAATTTCTAAAATGTCATATATAGCCTTATCACTCAACAAATACCCTGACCTTCTCTCCCTTGCTACTTACAACATCCACTTCAAGGTCGCTTAAGGCTTCAATAATCTCTTCCAAGTCTTCCGGCTTAACACTACGCACATCAAAATCGATGCCCTTCTCACGCAAAGCTCCGTTTACTTTATCTCTGGCTTCAGGTGGTATCAGCGAGGTTAGTTTGATACCAGCGCGTATCAACGAGATCGGTACACGTACATTCACCCGATCGACATTACCAGAATGCTCATGCTCAGCGTCTGGCAGGACAGTGACACGCAAGTACTTAACCTTGCCTTTCATAGCGGTTGCCGTCTTACCATTACTTTCCAGTGTGCCCTCACCACTTTCGATTACGTTTAGCAGGCGATAAGCTTCATCAGCATTTATCTTGTTTTGAGCAAGCATCTCTAATATCTTTTTCTGGTTCTCACTCATGATTATGTCCTCCTTTATTTTTTATACAACGGAAATATATACGCATTGATTACTACCGTGAATATCGACCTTAAGGCCGCGTATTGACCAGAATATCTCGCAAGCAGCCTTTAATACAAGCAGCGCCCTTTTTCCCCAACCAATCGGCCAAAGAACGAGGAGCGCAATCAATATCATCGGTGACAGGATAATAAAAACTACCAGCGCCAGTGGCAGTAGCAGAAAGAGCGGTAGCCACAATCCGAATGCCCTTCTCTCTCCTTGAATTCTTAGGAGCATCAAAATCGGTGGACGCTTCATTTTGAGAGCCTCCTTATTGCTTCCTCGGCAGAGATTTGACCCTGTTCTAGTTCACTAATCACTTCCTCCTCTGGCGAGATCTTGACGATCTCGACGAATTCAAGTTGGCGGGCGATGTGGTTAATCCTGTTTTTTACAGTGGGGTAACTTATACCGAACATCTCTTCCATATCCTTAATGGATCCATGGCAGCGGACAAAGGCCATAACAAAAACTTGATCCTCGGCTGAAAGGTTGGCTAGAGGCGGGAGCGCAAAGCTCCCTTCAATTATAATATCATTCTCTATTAGACGTACACGCTCAACGGTTATTGGCTTACCCTTGGTAATTCTCGTCAGCTCGTGCCATTCTTTGGTCATTTTAAACCGCCATTAAAAAATTAATATATTTAAGAATATTATTGATATTATTAATATATTATATATATAATAATTAATATTGTCAATTACTTTTTGTAGTAATTTGAAAATTTGGTGACAAAATATTAAAGCGAAGCTGTTTGCTAAGAGACATACGTCTATTTTGTTACTTGATTCAGATTAATATGCTATCTCTATTATCATAATCACATCCCGCAACTTAGTTCGGGCTGCTCCTCTCATGAGTATATTTACCTAGTTTCTTTGCCACAGAGTAAGCATATCCTGGCAAAAAAGAGACATATATTTAGGTATTTGTTTATATTAAAAAATATGTAATAAGACGGAAGTAACCCATCCGGCACAGTAGTAAGCTGATAGTAGAAAGAAAAGAGAAGGAGGTAACTAAGATGGAATGGCTGATTGTAGTAGCTCTGGCAATTGCGGTCCCTGTAATCCTTGTCCCGGTCGCCCTCGTCTGGTATTTGAACATCGGTGGCATTGTCCATGCGGTACGTGAGGCAAAAGCGCTCAAGGCAAATAAGGCAGCTACCATCAGGATGACAAGCTAAAAGGCATCCTGCAAGACTCGTGAAGCAAGGAGGTGAGAAGTAAAAATGGAAGGTACAATGATAGCATTACCGATAATGATCCTGACATTTGTTGTTTTCGCTGGTTTGGTAGCAATAGCTGGCCTGATTTCTGGGGCTTATGCTATGCTTCGGGAGGTGATTCTGGCGAAAAAGAAAGCGACCTTCTACCGCAGCTGAAGATAACCGGAACCAAATAAAGACGAATTAGGGGTGGGGAGCAATGCTGCTTCCCACCTCTTTATATATAATATAAATTATACAATTCGAAGTTGTGTAACCCGCCGCAGAAATCTGACCCGCCCCCAGTAGTGATACCATCTGTTAACTCGTGGCTATCATCAAGATAGCTTCAGGAGCGGTTGGTCGGTTTCTCAGGACGCTATGGGGACGTACCTGATTATATTCCCTCCTCCATTGCTCTATAAAGACCTGATAATGTCAACGGCTAAAGATTCTCACTCTTGATTCCGGGTGAACAAAAGGCCATTTTTCAAATTAGAGTAAGCAATTGCGTTCTCCTACGCACTTCCTTAATGAGCTTTTCGGTTAGTATTCCATACATAACTATCTTGTACTGCTATTTTATGGTCGTGTTATAATGTGAGTTAATGTTCAGGATTTATCGATGAAAGATTCTATCGCTTTTTCAACGGCAACGGAATTATTACGCCTTATACAGAGCAAACAACTCTCACCGGTTGAGTTAATTGATATTTTCTTAGAGCGAATAAAGAAATTCAATCCAAAACTAAATGCTTATATTACGGTGAATGCCGATCAGGCAAAAGCAGAGGCACAGAGGGCGGAAGAGACAATTCGTGAAGGGAAAGAAAGCCCAACGCTACTGGGGCTGCCAATCTCCATAAAAGACCTGACATTTACACGCGGTATTCGAACTACAGGCGGTTCCCTTGTCTACGCTGATTTTGTTCCAAATGAAGACACTGCGCCAATTGAACGATTGCGAAGAGCCGGCGCCATTATCCTTGGGAAGACAAATACACCGGAATTCGGCCTGTCGCCAACCACCGAGAACAACCTCGGTGGAGACTGCTGTAATCCATGGGATCTGGATCGGGTCCCGGGTGGTTCGAGCGGTGGTGCCGCTGTATCGGTTGCAGCCGGACTTGCAGCAGTAGCTACTGGAACCGATGGGGGCGGATCGGTTCGGATTCCGGCCAGTTTCTGTGGTGTCTACGGCTTCAAACCTTCAAAAGGGCTTGTTCCCTCGACCGCCGGCTTTGGTGGTATGCCGCATTTTTCCGTCCTGGGGCCATTAGCACGCACTGTAATGGACGCCGCCGTAGTACTAAATGTTATTGCTGGACCAGATTCGAGGGATCCCACCTGCCAGAGATGTTCGCCTCCCGATTTCATCAAAGCTGTAGAGTCGGAAGATGGATTGAAAGGCCTCAGGATAGCATGGAGCTCAGACATGGGATACGGTGCTGTTGACCCGGAAGTTCTCTCGTTAACCGAATCTTCAGCCAAATCATTCGAGGTATTCGGATGCGGAGTTGAAGAGGCAACGCCGGATATCTGGGATGCTCGTGAAACCGTGTGGAACCCTCTTGCATTTGCCGATATGTATGCAGTACATTCCCGAATTTATGAGGAAAAGCGCGACTTGCTGGCTAGCTACACGAAATCAAGCTTGGAGAAGGGCAAACTGATCACAGGGGCCGATTACTCTCGTGCACTTCAGGAACTCTGGCGTTATCGGAGGCGGATGGAGGAGTTCTTTGATAAATACGACCTCTTACTCACACCGACGCTGGCGGTTCCTGCATTTCCACGCCACAAGCGCCCTGAAGGAGTAGATGTCAGAGAGGTCAACCCACAGTTATTCTATCCAGAAGAGATAGCAGGTAAAAAAGTGCCGCAACGGGTTGGTTTTTATCCATACACTTATCCATTTAATATCACTGGTCAACCAGCGGCCAGTGTTCCTTGCGGTTTTTCGATAGATGGACTGCCTGTTGGGCTCCAGATTGTTGGCCGATACATGGCAGATGCCACTGTACTGCAGGCATCTGCTGCATTTGAACGAGCTCGCCCTTGGTCAGGAAAGAATCCTAAGTTGAGTTGAACCTCGTTTCGTGCTTGGTGGGTCTGCCGAATAGGCAAGCTGCGCGTACTTCTGTGAGGTTTATGATACTCATCTGAGCCTGAGTCACCCCGGAATGTCGTTCTGCTGTTTCTGGTCATTTGCCGGTGTTGACTGCCCCTCTATTCAGCGAATATGTGTTCGACACTATATATACGTATTTTCGGATATTAAACATCTTCTTATGTCTGCATGCCGCATCAATCCTATCTGTCCTAGCAGTACGTCAGCCTAAATCATTCGCCTAAAACAACCGAAGAAAAACTGATATATAATTAATTAGCTAGGTGAAAAAGCTAATGCTATTAATTATTTTGTACCATATCGTTGTATAATCACGGTGAAAAAGTAAACCCATCATGCTAAATTGTAATAAATGGGATTTGAAAGGAGAAGAAGCATGAAGATTACAGAAATCGAGCCTATTGTCGTCGATGCAGGGTGGCAGTCATGGATATTTGTAAAGATAGATACGGATGAGGGGATAGTGGGTTGGGGTGAGTGCAGTGTGGCAAGAAGTCCACTTGCAGTGGCAGCTGCGGTGAATGATTTCAGTCCCGTCATTATGGGCAAGGATCCACGCGCTTTTGAGATGCGGTTCTGGGACATGGAACGTGCGGCTATTCAGGGATGGTCAGGCGCACGCGCCAAGGCCTTAGCAGGCGTAGAGTTGGCACTTTTAGATATAAAGGCCAAGGCTCTGGGGATTTCTGTTATAGAGTTGTTCGGAGGTCCAACCCGTGACAGTGTTCGAGTCTACTGGTCACACTGTGGGACTACGAGAGCTCTTTATCCGCAATTGAAAAAGCCACCCATAAAGACGATGGCCGATATAACCAACCTTGGGAAAGAGGTTGTACGTCAGGGATATACTGCACTCAAGACTAATATCATATTCCCTGGTGACCCTCCTTCTGTTCACTTGGACGGTTTCGGGGGTGGGCTGGGTACTACGGATCAGGTAGCCTCAAAGGCGATGCTGAAGCACATTGATACACTGATTGGCACATTTAGGGATGCCGTAGGGCCTGACGTGGATATTTGCCTGGACCTTAACTTCAACTTCAAGCCAGAGAGTTGTAAGAGGATTGCTCAAATGCTGGAGCAGTATGATCTTCTGTGGCTTGAGATAGACATGTACGATCCGGAGGCCATACTTGAAGTCAAACAATCCACAACCACAAAGATATGTACAGGCGAGAACTTGATTTACATGCGCGAGTTCCTGCCATACTTCAAGTGCCGCGCTGCTGATATGTTCATGGTTGATGTCCCCTGGAATGGGTTCAGTCAATCGAAGAAGGTAGGTGACCTCGCTCAAGTCTTTGAATTTGATATGTCACCTCACAACTACTACAGCCATCTGTCAACTTTTATTAGTGCCAGCCTTTGTGGAGTTTTACCCAATGTACGCATCATGGAGACAGACGTGGATGCTATCCCCCTCAAGAACGAGATTGTCACAAATGTGCCTGAAATTGTAAACGGCTACGTAAAGATGCCAGCTGGTCCTGGATGGGGAACGAGTATTATCGAAGAGGTGGCAAGGGCTCACCCATGGAAAAAGGAGAAGGGCGTGTGGTAGGTGAGAACTAGTAACGCTATAAAAATAAGTGCAGAAAAACCAAATCTACTATTTATTGTAGTT
>Ga0180438_10011873_pt1 | contig 10444 bp, 19 predicted proteins | sample SS_ome_12_FD_132455 | JGI IMG/M metagenome (GOLD analysis project Ga0180438, IMG submission 132455) | Hypersaline lake sediment archaeal communities from the Salton Sea, California, USA - SS_3_D_2 metaG | ecosystem: Environmental > Aquatic > Non-marine Saline and Alkaline > Hypersaline >... | reverse complement strand
GCCCTGGCGAGTCCCGCGGCGAGCTGCAGCTTCTCCGAGGAGGGCATCTTCTCACCGGTGCCGTTCTTGGCCTGGACCTTTGCCTTCTGCGCGGCGTACTGGATCCCCTGGAGGACGAAGTTCTGGAGCTGCGCGGCCTGCTGGCCGGAGATCTCGATCCCTTCCCTCTCCATTTTCTTGCGGAACCACTTGACCACGTAGGCGGCGACGATCGGAGTGGCCGCGGCGATCACGGCGGCGAGCATGCCCAGGAGGGCGTTGAGGAGTTCCTCGTTCATGGTGCTATCCCTTCTTGTTCACGAGCGCCTCGCGGCAGCTCTCGCAGAGCCACCACCCGTCGAGGTGCTCGGTTGCCTTTCGGTTGCAGACGGGGGCTGAGTCGAACACGTCGTCCCACCACTCGGGATCCTGGGCGCGCCCGCCGACGCAGCCCGACGTGACCAGTTCGTGTTCCATGCTGGCCACCACCACGTCTCGGTAGTAGAGCCGGGCCGCCCACTCGCAGAGCGTCGGCCGCGGACGCTCTACCCGCTGCTCACGAGCGGGATCGTCGGCGCCTTCGGGTTGAAGCAGGGTCTCTTGGGGCGGCACTGGCGGCAGAGCTGGCCGTGGGTCGGCGTGCCCACCAGCCCTCCGTGTCTCCGGTCCTCTTCGGCCGAGGGCTCCCACGTTCCACAGCTCACGCAGACGCGAGCCCATCCGCCGCAGACGATATACCAGTGCCATGGGGTCCACCTGTGGTCGCACTTCACGAGGGCTTCTTCGAGGCCTCGGAGCTGTGCCTGAGTTCCTTCGATACGGCGTGGGTAGGGAGGGCTGAGGTCACCCGATCGACCGCCTCCTCCAGGGGGAGGTAGTCGAGGATCGCGTTCGCCCGGCTCCCTTCGGTGCAGGAGACGACCCGGAAGCCCTCGGTCTTGAAGGCTGGGAGGAGCTTCTCCAGGCGGCCGAGGTCGTCGTCGTAGGTGCGCTGGGACCAGGACCGCTGCTCGTCGGTGAGCGTGGTCTCCCAGGCGTACTGGCTCTTGGGCTGCATGTGGAAGCCGCAGCCGGCGAGGTAGACCGTGCGGAAACCGAGCCTCCAGGCTACCTGGAGCGCGACGGGGAAGACGCTCTTCCACCAGACGAAGTCCCTGCCCGGCTTCAGGAAGCTCTTGGGGTGGACGTTCTCGCTCGCGCCGAACATGAAGAGGTTCGGGCACTGGGAGACGGTCTTGCCGGTGTCGCTCACGGGCTCGTTCCGGCGGGAGATCATGGTGAACTTCGTGATCGAGGGGTCGAGGTAGACGTGCGGTGAGAAGCACACCGGCTTGTCGAGCGCGACCCAGAGGTTCGGCCTGGAGAAGACGTAGGGCACGTTGTTCATGGCCATGCTGACCACCCCCTCCTGCCGGAGGAGGTGGAGAGGCTGGTCAGCAAGGGAGGGCGCCCCTCCCAGGAGAAAGAGCGCTTGGTCCCTGTAGAGCCCGTCGAGGTCGATCGCGATCCGGGCTCCTGACTGCGTGAAGCGGTAAAACATCAGGCCAGCGCCTTCAGGAGCAGAGACGAGTAGCCGAGGCGCATGGCGTCAGCGCCGGCGTTCGCGAGCGCCCACTTCCTCGCGGCCTCCCCGATCGAGCTGAGGGCCCCAGGGTCGTAGTTCTGGTCCACGTCCTTGAGCACGCCCAGGAGCTGCTCCTCGTCAGAGAAGAGAAACCCGTTCTCGGCGTCCTCGATCTGCTCGGGGATCGCGCCGATTCGCTGGGCGATCACGACGTGGCCCGCGGCCATGGCCTCGGTGACCGTTCGGCACCACGACTCCTCCAACTGCGACCAGACGATCGTCACGTTGAAGTTGCGGAGGTAGCCGGGCATGACGCCCATGCCCCTCCTGTCCGGGCCCGGGTGGAGGTCGAGCACGTCGTCCCTGGCCAGCTCCATGAGTCGCTCGCAGCCCTTCCCGGCAGACGTGACCCTCAGTCCCTTCCAGAAGGGCCTGGGTGGGCCGAACTGGTCGAGGTCGTAGACGCACGGCGGGATCGTCCTCACGTCGCGCATGAGCTTCACGATCGACTCGTACTTCGAGAGGACGAAGTTCGAGACGAACACGTCCGCGTCCACGTTCTCCACGAAGAGGGGGTGCGTGGGGTTGTGGTGGACGGCGATCACGAAGCGATCGGAGAGGATCCCAATCCTGTGGTCGCTCTCGACGTGCTGCCCTGCCGTGTTGTGCAGGATCACGACCCCGGGGTCGATCTCCTCGACCAGGGCCCGCGTCAGCTTGGGCGCGTACATGGGCCGCATGTCCCGGCTGACCCAGTTGCGCCAGGCCGGGTCCCCGTTCGGGTCGTTGACGCAGAGGGCAACGTGCTCCAGCTCGGGGAAGCTGCGGGCGAAGTCCCAGACGAAGTTGCCCGTGCCGCCGCAGCGCTGGACGTTGTGTACATGCAGGACGGTGCCCCGAGATCGGCGCGAGCCCCTCTCCTCGACCAGGGACCGGATCGCGTCGAGGTCGCCCTGCATTCTGGCGAGGTCTTGGTAGCTCACCGGGCGGTCCCGGCGCTCTGTCTCGGGCTTCTGGTAGACGAAGCGCGAGTAGGCGCCGCGGCGGAAGCCAGCCTTCGCGAGCTGCCGTTCCCACGTCTCCCAGGACATCTTGTTGCAGTGCATGCCCGCGGTCTGCGGGATCAGGTCGGTAGCCGTCTTGACCTCGGGGCGCACGTAGTTCGGCGTGTGCCAGAGGACCAGGCCGCCTGGCTTCAGCCAGTCGAAGATCTTGGGGACGATCTCCCGCAGCTCGTCTGCCGGGATGTGCTCCACCACGTCGAAGAGGAGCACCGCGTCGAAGTCCTCGTCCCCGAACTGGACCTCGATCGCCTCGCGGTTGAAGACGGCGATCTGCTGCTTCCAGCGGTCCAGGGTGTCGAGGGTGATCTCGCAGGCGGCCTGGGCGAAGTCGACGGCGACCGCGCTGCTCGCTCCCTTCTGGAGGACGTGCCGGAGCGCCTCCCCACGCCCCGGCCCGATCTCCAGCACCCGCTTCCGCGGCCAGTCCACCTCGTCAAGGATCCGCCGCGCCGTCTCGTAGACCGTGCCGGCCTTGAAGGCCTCGTAGCCGTCTACGCCGTAGTTCTGTCCCGGTTCGTCGGGCAGGAAGTACTCGTGGGTGTACTTCTCGCGAACCGCTCCCATGTGGCGTGACCGCCTACGCGGGTCGGACGAGATGGGCGTCCAGCTCGCCCACCAGGAGCGTGGGGTGATCGACGTTGTTCGACTCGAGGAGGTAGAAGATCTGGTCCTCGCGGGCGTAGCCGTCGTGGCAGCAGAGCAGCGCCCCCTCGACGTTCGACTTCGCCGCGGAGAGGTTCGGGAAGGCCTTGATCACGCGCCCGCCCATGTTGCCCGGAGCCTTGAGCACGGCGTCGGGCTTGTGCTTGGGCTGGCGAGAGAACTCGCGCGGCGCCACGTCCCCCGTCTGGCAGTCCTGGGAGCAGAAGCCTGCCTTGTGCCAGGGCTTGCCGGCGACGAGCACGAACTTGTTCTTGCACTTCTCGCAGGTACCGCTGTTGTCAGCCATTCGAGTCCTCCTTTGGCTCGCCATTCTCTCCGACGGAGGCGTCCTTCTCCAGTCGTTCTTCGATCTGTTTCACCGCCTCCAGGCCAGCCTCCATGTTAGGGAACTGGCCCTGGGCGATCTGGGCGCGCACGGTGTCGAGGTCGGCGCTGACCTGGAGCCTGAGCACGTCGACCTCGTTCACGAGGGAGTCCACGACGCCGCGGAGCATGGCCATGTGCTTCGCGGTGTTCACGATCGCGCAGCGCCCCTTCTTGCTGTTGGGGCCGGGGTCGAACTGGAAGAGCGCGCAGCGACGGTGGCACGCGGTGTAGGTCGCGCCGACCGAGATCTGCTGCGGGCCGACCGGGAGCGCGACCGACCCGGAAGTGAAGGGGCACGCCCTTGGCAGGAAGTCGTCCTTTTGGGGTTGGTGGGGAGCTGACTGGGACGACGGCTGCGCCCCGGGTGGAAGAGCCAGGCCGCTCATGTGGCCTCCTCGATCTTGTAGACGGCGTCTCGGTTGCCCTCTGCCCAGTTGCGGAGGACCAGGGTGGGGTCCACGCCGGAGTCCAGGCCCTCGTCAATCAGGGCCTGGAGGAACGTCTGCTTGCCTGCGAGGTTGTTCCCGTGGAGGTGGGGGACGCGCCCGACCTTGCACGCCGGGCTGGCGTAGCAGAGCGGGCAGACGTCGTGGCGGATCTTCATGACGTTGAGCGCATGCTCGTCACCGAGCCAGGCGAGGATCCTCCACTTGAGCTTGCCCACGCTCGCGCCAGGGCCCGCCTTGTCGAGCATCTTCTGATCCTCTTCGATCAGATACTGGGTGCGGAACCGGGCGGCTCGCGCCCGGTCCTGCTTGGCCCTGGCCTCGGCTTCCATTCGGTCGAGGTTGGCGCTCTGGATCTTTCCGGCGTACTCGTCGCGCTGGTCCTCGACCTTGTCGATCGCCTGGCTCAGCTCGATGTTCTTCTTGTCGGCGTCGAAGAGGGCCGCCTGGATCTCGTGCAGCTCCTCGTTGCGCTTCTCCAGGGCCAGCTCCAGCTTGCTGACCTTGGTGGGAAGGAGTTTCCCCTTGGCCTCGCGCCTCTCGTGCTCTTTGACCTGTTCCCTGAGGCTGTTGAGCTTCCTCTCGACGCTCTCCCACTGCTCGCGCGTGGGAGGATCCCAGCTCGGGTCCCGGGTGTCGAGAGAGACCACGATCTCCCTGTACTCGCCGTCCTCCTCGGCCAGGATCTCGCCCACGTCTCCGAGCACGTCGTCGTCGGAGAGGAAGGTCTCGAAGCTGACCAGCAGTCGCACGCGGCGGCGCTTGTGCTTGGGCCGGCTCACTGGGCAGCTCTCTGGAGTCCCAGCATGTAGGCGTGGTAGGCCGCGAGGCAGATCGCGACGATCGACCACAGGACGATCGTCTGAGCGTGCTCTCGCAACAGGTCCACGACCTGTGGCCCCCACCGGCCGGGGGAAAGCAGGCCGAGGGGCGGGCGCTCGGTCGTGAGGTTGGCGAGCGGGATCATGTGCCTCGCCCCCTTCTTGTCCTGCACGATCCAGGCGTCAGGGACGACCACCATGCGGAAGCAGTTGGGGGCGTTCTCCCTCGGATCGAGGACGGGGAACTCGACGCCCCTGCCTGCCTGCCCCTCGTAGGGCTGGAGCAAGACGTAGGGACCGCGCCGGGTCAGCTTCTCCCAGACCGTCATACCGGGCCTGAGTCCCTCACTGCCGGCGGCGCTCACGCGCTCGGCGGCGCGCTGCTCAAGGATCCCGCTGGCGACCTGGCAGGGGTGGTCCCCCTCCTCTAGGGCGACGAGGCGCTCCTCGATCGCCGCGAAGTGCCCGTCCATGGTCTTCTGCAGGTTGTCGATCTTCAGCTTGGCCTCCTCGGCATGGGCCTGGGCGCGCTCGGCCCTGCCCTCGCTCCTGGCCGCGGTCCAGTCCGGCTGCGACCCGGTCGGCGGGACGAAGGGGGAGCGTGCTCCCCTGCCCGCCATGTGGCTGTGACGCCAGTGCTCCTCGGCACTGGGCCCTCCTCTGGACCCTCCCTCGAACTCGAACTCGCTCATCTACCTATCCTTCCCCCACGCTCTCGCCTCGATCGCGGCCGGGTCCTCACCGGTGATCCGCGAGCGGAGGTCGAGGGCGAAGTTGTAGGCCTTCTCGGCCAGCTCGTTGACGTTGATCCCCTTCACGTCGTGGTGGCTCCTCACGTAGTCGAGCGCCGACTCGTAGAGGATCATGCGCTCGCGCTCCTGGGGCGACATAGGGCAGTCGGGCCCGTGTTCGTCGCGGTTCCCCTTCCACTCGTCCCCGCTCGGCGGCCAGCCGTTGGGCACGTTCACATGCGCCTCCCTTCCTCGTAGAGGCGGGCCCGGAGGCCGCACGAGCACGAGTGCCCGGCGGTTTTCCAGAAGACGCAGTCCTTGGTGTGGTTGGTCAGAGGCTTCGGAGTCTCCTCGTCCTCCTTCAGCTCGTCGTCCTTGTCGAGCGCCTTGCGGGCGACCGTGCGGGCCCAGGCGCAACTGCTGTCGACGTGAATCTGGGAGAGGGTGCTGCGGAGCAGCCCAGCTCGCTTGTTCTTCACCGCGGCCCCCTGGGTGGGAACGAGGGGTAGGCCACGCTTCCGTCTCGGACCTCCCTGAGGAGGAAGTAGTAGGCGGTCTTGTCCGAGCCGCAGCTCCCGCAATGGTAGTCGGTCTTCCCCAGCGGGCGCGGCACGCCCCACGTCTGGCAGGAGTGGCACCACATGATCGCCCCGTGGCCGCCCCGGAAGGGGGCGGCCTGCTCTTGCTCCTGCAACAGCTCCTGGGCTGGGGTCTGAAGCTGGCCCTGGTCGGCCGCGTGCAGCGCGTGCGTCATGGGGTGGACCTTCGGCCCCGAAGGGCGGGGAATGTAGCGAGGAAACGGGAATTCGATTCCGTCGCTCGTGCAGTGTGGGGGCTCATGGCCCCGCTGCTTGGAGCAGCGGAGCTGGAAGCAGTCGCAGAAGGCGTCACAGGTGCTCATGCGAGTCCCCCTTGGGCCAGAACTCGACCCAGATCGCCTCGGCCCGGCAGCGCCTGAGGTCGTTCGTGTCGCCGTCGTAGTGCTCCGGCGCGTGCATGAGCTGCCCGAACATGCGCTCCGGGGGGAGCCAGTAGCCGCCCTCGCTGGTGCTCATAGAGCACATATCGCAGATCAGCTTGGCGCAGCGCTCGTGGATCGGGTCGGGTGGCTCCTCCGGGGGGAGCTTCGTGTTCTCCAGCTTGGTGACGCGGGCCATGAGGGCGGCGATCTGTTCCTCGTGCGCTTTGCAGTGCTCGCAGTGAGGCAGTCTCCCGATGGCTTCCTTCATATCCTCGATCGTGGTGCCTTCGACCCCTGTCTTGAATTCGACCTCGCTTACCCGGGCCCCAAGCCTTGCTACGTCGGCACGAAGCAGGCCCAATCCCTCTTGGAGTTTGTCGAGGTCGGTCATTCCTCCTCCATGGCCTTCTTCAGCGCGGGCACCTTCTTGACCGCCTCCTCGGTCGTGATCTCGCCCAGGGCCCAGAGGAGCACGGCGGCCTCCCTGTCCTTGAGGTGCTTGCTCATGGCCGCCTTCATGGCGATCTTCCTCGCCGGCCTCTTCGGCCTCGTGCCCCTGGGGGTCTTCGGGGCCGGCTTGCCGTTCAGGGCGGCGCGCTGCTTCTCCTCCGACTTCCCGGCGAGCTTCATGGCCTTGGTGCTTGCCAGCTCGCCCTTGCTGACCGCGGCCTGGACCTCGGGGACGAGGTCGAGCAGCTTGAGGCGGTTCTGGACGGTCTTCACGGTCACGTTGAAGAGGTCGGCCACGTCCTCCTCGTTCTGCCCCTGGTCGAGGAAGCGCTGCATGCCGCGGGCCTGCTCGACGGGGTCGACTGCCCGGCGATGTTCGTTCAGGAAGACCCGTTTCTCGTCGGTGCGCCCGCGGACCTTCTTGACCGGGACCATGATCGCTCGCTCAGCGGGGACCCCCTCCTCGAGCTGGCGACGCTTCACCTCACGGGCGTTCACGACTCGCCGGCGCCCGTCGACCACGACGAACTGGTCCCCGATCGCTTCGACGCAGATCGGCAGCTCGACGCCATGCAGCAGCATGAACTTGACCTGGGCCTCGTCGGGAGGGAGCGACCCTCTGGGGTCGTAGTGCTTCCGCTCGGGGTCCAGCTCCAGGTGAAGATCGTCTGGGTCGGCCCAGTAGCCCGAGGGGCCCCGTTTGAACGGGAGGGCCTGCTTGCTCTTCTTGGTGCTCACTTCTTCCTCCCAATGGCCATGATCATGGTCTCAGCGTGGGTTGCCTTGCTGTCGAAGATCGAGACCAGCGCGTCCGCGACCTCGGCCGCGTCGGTCCCCTTCTGCTCCAGGTCGTCGTTCTTGTCCTCTCCGAAGAACTTCACCAGGAACCCGTGCGGCCGGGAGCGGTCCGTGATCACGGATTCGGAAATGCCGATCTCGATCCTGATTCCCTCCAGCCGAGGGGAGGACCGTGTGAGCTTCTCGGTCTCCACGAGGATCTCGCGCAGGGTCACGAGCCGTTCTTCCGGTCGAAGCTCTTGGCGTGGTGCTCGCACCAGAGGCGCTCGGCGCGCCGGGTCTTGCCCTTGTGGCGGAACTTCCAGGTCACCTTGTAGGTGGCGGGGCGCTTGCAGCCGCTGCTGCGGCTCTTCGAGCACGTCCCCAGGGACGCGGGCAACTGCTGGAGCTGCACGTCCCTGGGGGCCCGGGGGTCTCGCCCCTCGCTCACTGGGCGCTGCTCTCGTCGTCCTCGCTCTTCGGGGGCGGGCCGGTGAGGATCGCGATGGCCGCGAAGTGGGAGACGCCCATGGCGTGGATCTTGCCCAGGGCCGAGTCGGCCGCCGGCGGGTTGTTGGGATCGAGGGCGGTGGGGGCGTTCCTGATCGCGATGTTGAGCCCGGTGAAGAACTCCAGCGCGTGCTGGCGGTTCTCCGGCGGCGCGCCGTCCTGGTCCTCGATCTGGCGCAGCAGCTTGCTGCAGCTCCGCTCCATGTTGGCGAGATGGTTGGGTGGTGCCTTCGGCTTCTTGGGCGCCTCGGGCGGTGGGGTTGCGGTCCTTCGAGCCATGATCGTCTCCTGTCGTTGACGTTGGTGATCAGCCCGACCTACGCGGCCGGGCATGTGGTGAATTCAGAGAAGCACCCCGTCGCACGGGCGGCACCCCGTGCCCAGGGGGCAGATCGGTCTGGCGGTCTTCGACCCCTCGCCGGCGGGGGCGAGGTAGAGGCGCCGGCCGCAGAGGACGCAGCGGGTCTTCCTGGGCTTGCGCTTGGTCACAGGCCGCACTCCGGGCACTTGCCCTCCTCGGTTGGCGGCGGCGCGCCGGGGAGGTTCTGAGCGTAGTCGTAGGCCCCGGCGCAGCCCTTGCAGCAGAGGCACGTCTCGCAGATCGGAGCCCTGAAGGTGTTCTTGTCGCAGTCGGCAGCGCAGTCGTTGTGGTCTTGGATCTCCCACTTCCTGCGGAACCGCTTCGCGCCCTCCTCGTCGGTGTAGCGGCTGAAGCTGCGGGGGTAGCGCAGCCGCGAGTCTGGGTAGTAGTAGTCCACGACCCACATGAGCTTCCAGTCGCCATGACCCATGCCGAGGGCCTTGTGACCGTAGGACCCGCTGCTGCGATACCGGCTCACCGCCGCCGCTCCTGGCGCCTGCGGTACTTCTCCTTGCGCTCCGCGGCCAGCTCGTTGCCGCGAATCCGGGCGAGGTCCTCGTTCACGTCGCGCACGAGCGTCCCGTCGAGGAGGTCGTGGGCCAGCTCGACCATGGGCTCGCGGTGCATGGGGCCAGGGCGCTGGTAGCGCCGCTCGATCCCCCACTGGACCTTCCGCCAGTGGTCGAGGGCGTGCTTGTCGGAGCGCTCGATCGCCTCTTCCTTCGGCACCCCCTGATCGCGGAGGTTGTCGTAGGTGTCGTCGCAGCAGTCCTTCACCCAGCCAGGCCAGTCGCGGTAGGGAGGGGTGGTCACTGCCCGATCTGTCCCTTGCCGGGGAGACGGGGTGCCTCGCCCATGTGAACGAGCGCGTCGAGGTAGATCCTCGCCTTCTCCCGCACGACCTCCCGGTCGCTCTCCTTCTCCTTCTCGGACAGTTCCGAGTAGGGCGTGACCATTTGGCGCTCCCAGCGGGCGATCGTGGGCTCGAAGCCGTGCTCCATGATCTCGTTGAACTGCATGAATTCGCCGGCGCGCTTGTACATGCCCTTACGGAGCTGGTCGATCATCCAGCGCGTCCACTTGGACCAGGACTCGTGCTCGCAGGCCGCCAGGGCCTCGATTCCTTCGAGGCCTTCGTGTTGGTTCTTGGGGATCATGATCCGTCTCTCTTTGCCGTTCCCGGTTCGGCCACCAGCACCGAGTAGCGGCCGGCGACGCCGTGGTGTTCGCAGACGACTTCGAGCAAGCTCCCGGTGAGCCTGGCCTTCATGCGCGAGGAGGCCCAGCGCCACATGCCCGAGTCCTCGCCGTCCTTCTCCAGCTCGGCCACCTTGATCATGCAGCCCTTGCAGTGGAGGTAGAGCGACTGCTCAGCGGGGGCGCCCTCACTGCACAGCGGGCACTTGGGGTCGTCGCTCACCGTCCCTCCCTCCACTGCTCCAGGTAGCCTCGGGCGACTCCGACAGCCGCGGCCTCCAGGGCGGACACGTCTCCGGTGTTCTTGATCGTGAAGTCCCAGGGGTGGTCGGGGGTGAGGTAGCTGTCGCTCCCCTTGACGGGGTTCCCCGGCCGCTCGACCAGGACGCACCACCCGCCGCGCTCGCGGATCGCGTCGAACTCGTTGGGGAAGCGTACGTCGGGGATCACGAGAAGGGTGTTCTTGATCGGTCGCCTGAGGCAGAGGTCGACCCAGATCGGCGGATAGACCTCGCGCATGGCGTTGCCGACGGCGATCCAGATCTCGACGGGGG
>Ga0180438_10011870_pt1 | contig 10445 bp, 9 predicted proteins | sample SS_ome_12_FD_132455 | JGI IMG/M metagenome (GOLD analysis project Ga0180438, IMG submission 132455) | Hypersaline lake sediment archaeal communities from the Salton Sea, California, USA - SS_3_D_2 metaG | ecosystem: Environmental > Aquatic > Non-marine Saline and Alkaline > Hypersaline >... | reverse complement strand
TTAAGGGCTTCCTCACTGGCCGTTATCGTCCATGGCAGCGTCAAGAGTCCAAGTGTCAATCCCGAAGAGATGACGGACAGTCCGAAGTTCAGCATCAATGTGAACAGGGCAAACCCGAACAAGCCGTATACGATGGAAGGCACACCCGAAAGATTCCGAATGGCCAATCGTATAATTCGAATGAGACGTCCTTGTTTGGCGTACTCGTTAAGATAGATGGCCGTGGACATCCCGATGGGTACTGAGAACACTACCGTCACAAGACTAACCCAGAACGTTCCCACGATGGCAGGCCATATGCCACCCTCGGTCATCCCCTTACGCGGCTTATCCGTGATAAAGTCCCAACTGATGACCTGGATTCCCTTGGAAAGTATATCGAATATGATGAATGCCAGGACAAAGATAACCAGAAGTGCTGCTACTCGGATGGTGATAAATCCAATCTTCTGATTCACATTTCGCCAATTGACCTTCATTGCTGCACCTTCTGGTATTTATGGAGCACGATGTCAGAGACTAAATTGACGAGAAATGTCATTAAAAACAGGACAAAGGCGATGACAAACAGGGATCGGTAATGAAGACCTCCCTGAACCGTCTCCCCCAGCTCGATGGCGATGGTTGCCGTCATCGTACGGATAGGGTCTGTGAAGACCCTTGGCAAGGCGGGCGCATTCCCGCAGGCCATGAGCACAGTCATGGTCTCTCCGATGGCACGTCCCATCCCAAGCATGACCGAGGCGATAATCCCGGACATGGCCGAAGGGATGGTTACCCGGATCAGCGTTTGCCAACGGTTGGCGCCCAGTGCCAGGGAAGCATTCTTGAATTCCTGGGGGACGGATACAATGGCGTCCTCAGAAATGCTGATGATGGTCGGCAGGGACATGATGGCAAGCAGTACCGATCCGTTGATGGCGTTCAAGCCGTTGGATATACCGAAGATTTTGGCAATCAAAGGCCCTACCACGATGATGCCCAGAAAGCCTACGACGACCGATGGAATGCCAGCTAGTATCTCGATAACCGGCTTGACAATCTCACGCATACGCGGACTGGCCACATCCGCGATATAAGCGGCACAGGCAATGCCCACAGGAACAGCGATGACCATAGCGCCCAGCGTCACCATCAACGTACTGACCACCATGGCAAGAATACCGTATGATTCCCGCTCTGGCGATGTCGGATCCCAACGGGCGTTGAGAAAGAATTCTTTAAAGCCGAGTTCCCTGAAGGCGGGAAATCCCTCGATAAATAGCAGAGAGAATATTCCCAGCAGAATGATTATTGCAATAAAACCATTGGTCAAGAAAAAATTTTCGATGGCCTTTTCTTGGAAGCGCCAGAGGACATTTTTTAATGTTTTCGTCATGTTTTTTATTATCCATCAGCTTTGGACGTAGCTCCTCGAATCTCCTCGCCAGAGACTCAACGAGCATTTTGTAACCAGACTCTACAATGTTTATCCCGTGTTAAAATCCGGCCTTCTTATTCTGCTCCAAGTACTCTCCCGACACAGGATAAAAGGACATTTCTTGTACGATTTTCTGGCCTTCAGCACCCAGTTCAAAGGCGATAAACGCCTTCACGGCATCCTTGGGTTTTCCGTTGGTGTACTGATAAAGCGCCCGTGCAATGGGATACTTACCCGATTTTACATTCTCGTCCAACAAGGGTGTCACCGGCTCCGAGGCTGCATCTTTAGCCACCTCGAGTACATTCAATCCTTCTCGCAGATTGCCTTTGTCGTCATAAACATAGCCGATACCTACATAACCGATACCGGCTTTATCTGCAATAATACCCTCGACAATCTGAGCATTTCCGTTCATGTGCTTCATTTTGGCCGAATAGTCTTTATTATTCAGTACATACTCCTGGAAAAAAACATACGTACCCGAATTGGCCTGACGACCATATAGAGAGATAGGCATTGCGGGACCGCCAACGTCTTTCCAATTGGAAATCTCTCCTCGAAAGATAGCACCGATTTGTTCCACTGTCAAGGATTTTACCGGGTTGGCCCCATTGGTGATAACCGATAGCCCATCGATACCGATAACGATCTCATAAGGAATGACGCCATTTTCTTTGGCTGCAGTCATTTCCTTATCCTTCATCGGACGGGATGCGTCGGCGATCTCGACCCGGTCGGCGATGAGGGCGGCAATACCGACACCCGATCCCCCTCCGGTCACAGCAATCGCCATGTTCGGATTCTCTTCCATATATACTTCCGATAGTCGCTGAACGAGATTGATCAGTGTGTCCGATCCTTTGATCTGGATAAAATCCTGTGCATAGCTATTTCCAGCCAACAAGAGTATGGCCAGAGATAATGCTAAAATGGGCCGTTTCATTTTTATCCTCCTAAAAAAATATTTTTAATTCCTTTATATGGTGATCTTTCCGCTATCGAATTGATAATACAATGTCATCCTTGCTGTTACATCGTTGTCTTTTCCGTCCTGCGTGTAATTTTTAATGATGACATTGGGCATAAAGTGAACGTTACTCCGGGGCATCACATCCAGACCGACGAATAGTTGTGAAAATTCATCATCCATTCCGTTGTTGGACATACTGACGAACACGTTATCATCGGTATTGGGATCGTATAAATCATAACGACCGAATAATTTTACTTTCGGAATCGGTGTCATCCAAGAACCGAAGAATGAAAAACCCTGTTTGTTCACATCAACCCTGTCTGTACCCTCCGCATCGGTGGCACCCGATTCTTTGTTGGTCCTCCGAAACCATTCGGCGCCCACCGTAAAACTGGGTGCGCTGTAACCCACAAATCCTTTCACGGTCATATAACCGGATGAATGGAAAAAATCCCGAGCATACTTGAACGTCCCCGTGTTTGGATCTTGCTTCTCGTAATCGATGTATCCCTCGAGTATCAATCCTCGAACAGGAGTCAGCCAAAAAGCATAGCCAATTTTTTTATACTTATCCACTTCGGAAGACCCGTATCCGGTTCCGTTGAAAACGGTCAGCCAGTGATGTGCGACCGTGTCCAGATCACCCTTCAGCCCAATACCCATATCCGCCGAATAGCTGATTTTATTCAGGTCCATGATCGTTTTTTCTATGGAACGGTATCCCCAGTAAGCCTCGGTATTCTTGAATCCGTTTGTCTCTATGATACCGAGGTACAACTTATGATGAGGGATAAGATTGCTCCATTCCAGGAAAGCATGCTTGATGAATGGATTGATCTTGTTTGTGCCGCCAAATTCATCGTGGGCTGATTCCAGCCGGAATCGAATTTTAATGGATTCCGTAATGCTATTTTCTAATGTAAAATAAATACGACGGAATTGAAATGCATTTTGATCTTCGGCTGATACATCATGATGGCTTATGTTGTAGTAATAATCAGCGAACACAAGCCCTTTAATTGTCGTCACAACCTGCCCGGATACCCGGGATCCCAGGAAGAGAGCGCTCATAATCAGCATACACGGTACGATCTTGTTCATTTTCATATATCACTCCTTGAATTTACTCAGTTATATTTAAAGCAGATGATTCAGTCGTTGTACTCGACTTACTAATGTGGGTAATCATTACCTCCTGTTCTCTTTGTCGTACTATCTCCTTTTTTCGACGATTAAAAATAATCTAACCATATTAAATTCTGATAAAAATAATGTTAGAAAATTGTTAGATTTTTTAGCATGAAACGATTGTTATTTTAACACGGATTTATTATTTTCCTAACTGAAATCTAACAATCACCATGTATATTTCTTAAAGAATAAAAATACGAATGGAACAGGAGAGAAAAATGCCGTATCGTTTACAGCGTGAAATAGAAAGATTAAAAAAAAGCATCCTTACTCTGGGTGCCCTCGTCGAGGAAAGGGTGCACATGGCTGTGCAAGCCATCAGCGATCGAGATGATAAACTGGCGCGTCAGGTTATCGACGGCGATATACAGATCGACGAAATGGAAGTGGATTTGGAAGAAGAATGCCTGAAGCTCCTGGCTCTTCACCAGCCGGTAGCCATCGATTTGCGGTTCATCATCGCCGTATTGAAAATCAACAACGATTTGGAGCGTATCGGCGACTTGGCTGTGAACATAGGTGAGCGGGCCATGTTTGTGTCCACAAAAGAACGCATCGACATTCCGTTCGACTTCCCTAAGATGTCAAAAATCGTCAAAACCATGCTTAAGAAAAGCCTCGATTCTCTCGTCAACATGGATGCTTCTTTAGCAAAAGAAGTGTGTAAAATGGATGATGACGTGGACACCATCAATCGAGAGATGTACAATCAAGTGTGGGAAGGTATCAATAAGCATCCCGACAGGCTGGAACTCTTGACACATCTGTTGAGTACATCACGCCATCTGGAGCGTATCGGTGATTTAGCGACCAATATTTCCGAGGATGTTATCTATATGATCGAAGGAAAAATCGTTCGTCATAAAGCAGAAGATTATCGCAGCCCATCCGAAAAACAGAAGAACTGATGGCCATGTAGTCACACGATCACGCTTTATATTTTTTTATGGAATGTGAGCTGGATCGATCATCCACTGGATAGCCCATCGACCCGCTGCATTCCTTGAGAGATGCACCAATCCGCCCGTGGTAAAATCCACGATCTTCTTCTCAGCATCACGCATTATCAAATCGGATACCAGTCTACTCAAATGCGGTAAGTGCCCTACCAGCATGATGTCCTCATCCATGGTGCTGAGACGGTCTGCCCAGATGTTTGGATCGTCCAACGGCTTCAAGCCGTCGGATTGTTTCAAACCCTCAGCAGGTTCTAAAGCTTGAGCCAGTATCTCCGCCGTCTGTTTGGCTCGTAATTTTCCGCTGTGGCGAATGGAATGGATATAAAAACGATCCTTGACAAACACTGCCAGCCGTTCGATCTCTTGCCTTCCTTTGTCCGACAGAGGACGCTCCGGATCCTCGCTTTCCGGTTTGGGCTCGCCATGCCTGACTAAATAAAGTTTCATCGTATTCGATACTCCAGGAATGAATACATATCGTTTTCGTTTGATCGGATAAGAATGTCTACTCTGTTTATTCCGGATACTGGGCGTTCAACGTATCGGCCAGTCCCCAAAAAACTCTGCTTTTTCTCTTAATTTGCCTTGTTTTCATGCGCCGATCTTCTGGCCTGCAGAGCACCACGCCTTCCGCTTCGACCACTCCGCCCGGTCCCACAAAAACGCCGGGCATGATACGAAGCTCGCCTCTGGTACCTTTTGATGGACCGCTAAAGACCAGGGCGTATCCGAATCCTTTCCGCCACCAGTCGTCGGAATTTCCTGTCTCTTTACACCGATTTCGTACCGGTTCCATCAGACTGGTCAGTAACGTTTCGGGATATTCTCTTTCTTGATAAGTACGCTTGATTTCATCCAACGGACGGAAATCGGGGGCTTTCCGAAGGTTATTGAGATCATTCTCATGGAGAGGCCCGTGTTCAGTTTTTATCAAAATATCATCGATGGATCGACATTGTAATCGGGTCATGGCTTCCGTGAGTTCTCTGAGGATGTCGTCCATCAAAACGGCCAAAGGCTTTAAAACCTGACTGAAAAAATTCGGTGTCGATAACACATGTTTGATGGGATTGTTGAATGCAACATGAATTCCACGGCTGTCAGACTTCCACTCCCAGGGTGGAAAAAGTTCTACAAGACGCGAGCCTTCCGGAAAACTCTGCTCCAGCCTCTGACGTATCAGGTTAGCCAAGGGTTCGGCATACGAATTCTCGCAGAGAATCCGCCTTATCGCCGGAGATAGTACAGACGGATCGATCCATGAAAAGTACTCGTTGCTTTCATTTTTCGGAGGAAAGGCCGGCCATCCCCAGAGCATGGCGTGCCATTTGGTGGGAATACTCTGAAAGCCCGTCTTTTCTTCGGATTCTCCCCAGCTCCGGGGAGACCAGTTATATCCCACATGGATCGTCTCGTTCTCTTCTCTCTGACTGATGAAATCGATGATCGAGCACCAGACGTCCATCAAAAGGTCTCCCTCGGCATCGGGGACCCATTCCGGCCCCGGGAGATACCGATCCGGACTCGTTTCCATTACCATGACATGGATATCCGGACTGTAAGGACTGTACACAGAGATGGCAGACCACGGTTTCTCACCGATGGAGCATGTTTTGATGAAGCTGGGCTTTAATTCGTTGATGAGTGATTTAAGATCGAGTGTATCCTGCGGACGAATACGTTTCGTTTCAACCGGCTTTCCACCTTTGGGTGGTATGTAAGGAGTCAAGGGAATCGTTATCCGGGGGATACACATGAAACGCTCCAATTCTGAGCAACCTTAGCCGACCTCTGACAAATGCTCAGGCTGATCATCATGCGCTGGTCATATACCCTATATACGGTCAAACACATAGGGATACCTATCATGACTATTGAATATCCGTACCCATGTTTCTACCATCGGATTTTTATGTAAAACTTGTAACAATGACCATGTCATAAGTAGAAAGGATAATTCAAATTCGAGAGGAAGTAATCACCTCATAACATTTCGCCACTCCTCCCGGAATCCATCCTATTATCTGCCGTTACGCGAGGATGACTCATGTAGCATTCATCATCCTGGCAGACGTTTATTTAGTCAAGGATTCCATTACCTTTTGCCGACAGTGGCCATATAGATCACAAATTGTTCTCTGCCGTCGATATCTAGACAATGATTCATATCATCGTCAGAAAAAGCGCCTATGGCACACACGCCACAACCGATGGACTCTGCACACAAATACAAGTTTTGACACACATGGCCTGCATCCAGGAGCAGATATCGGTATCCTCGTTCCCCGTATCGCCACGTCATCCGATACGGAACCGCAGTCCAGATGAATGCTGCGCCGCATGTCTTCACGAATTGCTGACCCAGGCACGCCTGCACGATAAAATCGTCTATACCGGGATTCAAGTCCATTTCTGCCAGTTGGTGATCGAAGGTTTTATATCGATATAGACCTGATTTTAACGTATCCACGTTATTTACCAGTAAATATGTTTCAAACGCATGGCGTGCCCCTGCGGACGGAACCGTTCTTAATGTGGCGTGTGGTACCATCACTTGTTGGATGCCTTGCGTACACCATAACAGAAACGATAATTCTTCCAGGGATATCGGATCACGGGAATAAGAGCGGACACTTCTTCGGTTATCGACGGCTTCTCTCAGGGACGATGACCCCATCTTCAACGCGTTCGGTTTTGGCAGATCGATGATGGTGCGTTTCGGATCGACTCGCGATTCCAGGGGTGGCGGTTCCACGCCTCTCATCTGGTCTGATTTTGCTAAGTTCTGAAACTTGGTTTTGTCCATGAATTCTTGGCCAATTCCTGTCATGATGCTTTTATCCTTCGTATCAATGTTTAGAACGGAGTTCCTTGAATATCCAGATTGGTGAGGCCAGCATCCTTTGCCCAGCGGACGGCATCGCCGTATTCTTGCCGTGTGATCCTACGAGCGATGTCTGGAAAATCATGGGCCTTATAAGTAGGTCTGTACTGAGACATGATGTTCACATACGTGTCCTTGGGCAGATTATTGGCGATCCATTCGAGAACGTTCTTGCTCCCGCTGACGTTGTTGGGCATCACCAGATGTCGAATCATCAACCCCCGGTACATCCGGCCGTCTTCCGCCGGTTTTGCTACACCGACCTGACGATGCATCTCCAGCAATGCTTTCTGGACGATTTCCGGGTACGTTTCCGCCCCTGAAGAGTACTTGGCTGCCATGCTACCATCGGAATACTTAAAATCCGGCAAGTAAATATCGACGATGCCATCCAGTTTTTTCAGGATGTCCAACCGCTCCCAACCGCACGTATTATACACCAGAGGCACGCGCAGACCCTGACCGGCGGCAATATCCAAGGCCAGTACGGTATGGGGAGAATAATGGGTCGGCGTGACGATGTTGATGTTGATGCATCCCATGTTCTGGAGACGGAGCATCATATCGGCCACATCTTCGATGCTTCGCACAATTCCCTCCCCTCCCTGGCTGATCTCCCAGTTGATGCAGAATACGCACCGAAGGTTGCAGTTTGAATAGAAGATGGTTCCCGATCCACCCTTACCCACCAGAGGTCTCTCCTCCCCAAAGTGGGGGTGGTATGAGGCGATCTCCAACTGTGCCGAGGCCTGACAGAATCCTTTGTTTCCCTCGATTCGATTCACACCACATTCCCTGGGACAGAGCCGGCAGCTTTTCATGATCTCCCAGAGTTCCTCCCCCCTTTTCTTCAGCTCTCCGGTTTTATGCAATTTTAAATAACCCGGCTCTAACGATGTATTCATTGACCCTTTTCTCGTACATCCTGTCAGATTCGATTCTGTGAATATGGATGGGATGGCAAAACCGAATACAGTACCCAGGAAACCGAGACTGCTGTGCAGGAAATCTCGTCTCGTTCGTTTCTTCATGTCTTTTCCCCCTTTGTTTAACGATAAATCCTGTTTTATCTAAGTGAATCGTTTAGTATATATGGAATGCTCATCCATCGATTTTTCATGTGATCAAGGCTTTCCTTTTAGGCAACCCGACAAGACGAATCCTTCTCGCATTAATCGAAACCTGACAATCTTTAAAACCACAATACGTGTATGCATGATCGCATGCAACACAAGTCCGGGGAAAAAAGTGATGTCGAAACGGTAATTATATTTTATTATAATGACTTTTAAGGGGATTGTCAACAAACAATTTTACGAAGAAAAAAAAGCCCGATTCGTGAAATTCCGGAATCGGGCCCTCGTCTAAAAATAGGTAAAAGAAGGCGATTATTGCTTTCGGACGATTTCCACCAACGCATCCACGGCGCGGCGATCATCGGTCTGACCCAGCCAGAAAATAGCCTTTTTACGTATCTCTGAACTGGGATGCGTTTTACAAATCTTGATGAGCTTGGGAATGCCATCATCCTTGGGCAGTTGGGAAAGGGCGAATACGGCCTGTTTCTGAATATCCAGGTCTTCGTCGTCATAAACAACATTCTCCAGAGCACTGGCCGCCTTTTTCGTGGCTTTCTGTCCCAGCCAAAAGACAGATTTCTTCCGTACTTCATAACTACCGGCATTGTACGCCAGGTCGATCAACGCCTCCGTGGCTTCATCGGACCGCATCTGGCTGATACCGAACACCGCCTGTTCGCGGACATCCATCGACGGGTCCGTATTGGCGATCTTTAAAAGTGCCTCCAAGCCCTGGGAATCACTCCTCTGACCCAACCAGAATACAGCCTTCTCCCTCACGTTCTGGTACTTGCCGTTGTACGCCAAATCGATAAGGGCAGCCGCCGCTTTTTCGTTCTTCATCTGGCTGATGGCAAACACGGCCTTTTCGCGGACATCGTCCGACGGATCGGTATTGACGATATGTAATAGCGCTGTCAATGCCCTGGGATCGTTCCCCTGTCCTAACCAGAAAACGGCTTTCTCTCGAACTCCGTAATCCTCGGCATCATTGGCTAGGGTAATCAGGGCATCGGTGGCTTCTTTTATATCCAGCTGGCTGATGGCGAATACGGCCTGTTCCCGAACGTCCGAGGATCGGTCTTCTTCGGCTGCCCGGAGGAGGATTTTCAAAGCTTTCGTATTATCCTGCTGCCCCAGCCAAAAAGCCGCCTTTTCACGGATATCGTCGTGTTCCCGACTGTCGAGTACGTTTTCTAAGAAAGAAAGCACGGGATCCGACGGCGTATGAATACCCACGGCAGCAACGATTTTCTCTTTGGCATCGTCGTCGGCAGCGTACTGATACAAATCCGTCAGCAGGGCCACACTCTCCCTATCCTGTGCCTTGTCCAGCCAGATGACGGGCAGACCTTCCAGGTCCACGTGGAGACTCATGTTGTTGAATCGGACCCGGTCAAACCCTCCGCTCCGTGGAAATCGAAACAGAATGGCTACTTGCTTCAGGACTTTCTCTTCAGGCTGATCCCGACCTTCCAGGTCGTCCAGTGCACGCCGGGCCGATCGTCGGATAATCTCCGCGTCGGAAAGCAGATCCTCTTCATCGTCAACTTTTATTCCGTAGATGATTTCCGACAGGGATGACTTATCCTTCCAGCCTTCATGGAAACTGCCCGTATACGAATGCCTTCCCATCAGCTTTTCGATGCTGTACCCAATCCAATATCCTGTTCGATAGTTTTTGGATTCGTTCTGCGCCCACTCCCAACGCTCTTGAAGGGGCCGCTCAGGATTTGGGTGACGCAATACCGATTCCTTTGCATGCACGGTCGCATCGGTGATCGATGCACCGAGAACGAATATAAGAATGAGCGCTCTGGACCGCATGGCTTACTCCTTTTCACTTTTAGTGAGAATGGTCATCAAGGCCTCTCTGGCCGCAGGTGTACCGATTTCTCCAAGCGTCCGTATGGCCGCTTTACGTACATCCATATCC
>Ga0180438_10011868_pt1 | contig 10446 bp, 8 predicted proteins | sample SS_ome_12_FD_132455 | JGI IMG/M metagenome (GOLD analysis project Ga0180438, IMG submission 132455) | Hypersaline lake sediment archaeal communities from the Salton Sea, California, USA - SS_3_D_2 metaG | ecosystem: Environmental > Aquatic > Non-marine Saline and Alkaline > Hypersaline >... | reverse complement strand
TGGAGGTCTCGGGCAAAGGGCTCGATTCGATCCAGATCGCCGGTGATTTGCGACTCATACAGCGCCAAGGCAACGCTCGTGCCGAGCGCGTCGGCAATCAGTTGGAGTCGCTCGACGGTGTGGCTTTCCAAGTAGATGATTCCGTCTTCGCACGTGTCGCCGCATCCCGCGTCGATGCGGATTTCAATCTCCTCCGTTTGCGGCTCCGCGTATGGATCGCGCACCGCCGCATTGATTCGTTGCACCAGGGCCGCTTCGTCTTCTGCGGCCACGCCGAACAACACGATCGCACCGTATCGAAAGACGACGGCGACGCCGCCACGTTCCACCTCGAAAGTCGCGGGGCTGCTCGCCAGACGCCCGGCCGTATCGATCGATCGCACGTCGATGCGCTCACCGATCAACAGGGCTCGCGCCTTGAACGCGTCGGCCAGCCTGAACGGCAGACCGTTTTTCTCGGGCTCGGCGGTTTGGCTGCGGGCGGTGGAATTCATGAGTTCACGACGTGCTGGACTAAATGACCTTGCGTGATTCCGGGAAAAGGTGTCAGGAACCTTTTGCCGGAACGGCCCGAAGGGTGCTTCGCACAAAAGGCTCCTGACACCTTTTCCCTGTCGGAGGCTGGCCGCGGAGCCGTGTCGAAGGAATCAATCGGTGCTTGCCGGTTTCACGCAAGCGGCCTGGGGACCCCGATCCCGCCCCTTGTCTCGGCGCCGGCGGCTGGAATTCACCGCGATTTCGTACTCGATGGCTTGACCTTCCTCCAACTCGTCGAAATGGGTTCCTTTCACCACCGAGTGGTGGAAGAAGACATCGCGATCCTCCGTGGCGATGAAGCCAAAGCCGCGGTCTAAGGCGAGTTTCTTGATGGTGCCTTGTAGCATAACACATACTCCTCATGTATCGAGGCAGAATCCTGCCTGCGTGGGCGTCGGCGGAGTCTGCCGGTGCAGAGGTCGCCGATCTGATTTCTATCCGGTGTCTTTTTACGCCGGCCTGACGGAAACCGCTTGGGGCCCGCCGCAATAGCCGACGTGAAGCGGGGCTCGGCCAGTATACAGTTCGTACTCTACCGCCTGTCCTTCTTCAAGCTGGGCGAAGCGGACCCGCTCCACGGCCGAGCGATGGAAGAACACCTCTTTCGCATCACCGGCGATGACCCCGAATCCGTTGTTCGACAACTTGACAATGGTGCCTATTCGCAATACTGAGATCCTCTCTGCCGCATGATGCAGCTTCTTATGGCAAAACGGAGTTTAGCGTTCATATTCCGTGCTCGTGTGTCGATTCGGTCTTCAGCCACACCCGGAGAGCTTTCGGCACACCACAGCATGAATCGGCGTCTCTTGCAAGTTCGTACTCAACGACGGCGCCCATCGAAAGTCGGCGGAATTCGTCCGTTTCAACGGCAGCGCAATCGAAATGGACTTCCTGCCGTTCACCCGATATCAGGCCGAAACCGCGATCTTCGATCATCACGATCTTCCCTTGGAGCATGCGCGTGTCCTCGAGAATCATGGCACGGATCCTTGGCTGCCGTTGGATTCGCTGCCCGCGATCGCCTGGAGAACACGCGGTCCCCCGGCGTTTGCGTACACGGTCGGGCTGCCGCTGGACGAGCATCATCTTATGTCGTCGAGGCCGCGATCGGTGCGTGGCTCATGTCTTGCCCGCTGCGTCTGATGTCCAGCAGTTGATCCGCGGTTGCCAGACAATCGGCGATTTGGTCTCGCACCTGTTCCACTTCTTCCCGGGACCGGTGCTTGAAGATTTCCACTTCTTCGACGGAATTGCCGCAGCAAAGAATGCCTCGGACCACCCAGTTGCGATGGCCGTACCGGACCTCGATGACTTCGATTCGCTGCAAATCCGTCAGGTTGAAGAGGTTTCCGCTTTCCGCGCGAAGCCACATGACTTGTCCTTTCTGTTCTCTGCCCATCAGCAGCCTCGTCTGGGAGAATGGCTGCTACAGAGTCGCTTTCCGAGAATGCGCGCAGATTCTTGTCGATCCGATCCCGGTAGATCATGCAGTGCTTCCCAAGACGTTGGGTCTCGCGAAGACCACCGGGCAATAAGCGAAGGGGCGCTGTCGGGTCGGCCGAGACTGCCAGTCGCGTGTTTTTGGGATTGGCTCATAGGAATCGGCCGATGACCTCAGCGCCCCTTCCATCCGTGGAGCAAACCAGATGCCAAGAGCCACGAAAAGAGCAGCCAGGACCGGGGCGCCCTCTGGCGGCGGGCTCGGCGACGGAAAAACGACCCTTGGCAGTGCGCTAGAATGCGGAACCTCGTGCAAGCCGTCACGGAAAGCTGGTCAAAGAATATCCACCAGGAACACTCCTTGACCGTTTGGGAAACGAAAAGGGGCCCCATTTCGCGCCTCATCCATCGCCGGAACGCGGCCGTTTCAGCGAATCGCTCGGGCCCCAAACGGCGGCAGGTCGATGGAGATCTTGGCGGCGATGCGTTGCCGTCTTGGGATGCGGATCGCGATCGAGACCGGCACACGATTTGCTCCAACACGTTTCTAATTGACGCCGGCAACAACTCAGTCCTTGCAAACCAAACACGACGGAAGCCGACGCTGCGGTACCGCGACGTCTTGTCCAGCCCCGCCGTCTTACAACAAGCGAAGGCGGTTGTCGCCCGGTCAATGCATCCCGACCAACGGAGCTTAGAACCTGCCATGGAGCCAATACACGAGGGGCTGGCCATCGAACGGGACTACACTCGACGTGAGAGCAGTCCGCACACTCCCGCGATGCCGATCCGTGTCGACGGCGGCAACACGGCGAGCATCGGAGACGGATCAGCCAGGCGAATGATTCCCAAGATCAATCGGCAGCAAGCAGCGGCCATCAGGTTGCTCAAAGAGTCGCTGAGAGCCATGCTCCGGACAGGGGGGACTTTGCAGGAAGCCCGGGAAATACTAGGTAGCGCGTTTCCGCACTGGGTCCAGACGAAGCTCCCGCTGACCGTGGCCGAGGCGGATCTCCTCATCCGCCTTGCTACCGCCGAGTCAGGCATACGTGAGAAAGACCTGTCGCCAACCCAGGATGTGAAGTTGACACGCTTGGTCGAGGTGTTTCAACGGCTGGTGGGCATTTGGTGCACGGATGCCCCGATGCAATCGCCTCGCAAGACGACAGCAACGGGCTCCTCGGGCGGGCCGGCGGCGGTGATGGAAGGCTGAGCCCGATGTGCCACGGTCGTTTCGAGTTCACGGACTCCCGCGGAAAGTATGCCATATCCTTCCGGCACGTCCTGAGTGCCTTGACAATCGTCTCCAGCCATCTGTTCAGTGCTGCGGCAGTCTGCCGAAGTGCCGATTGGGAGAGGGCAGCGACGAACGTCGAACACAGTCGCAGATTCGATTCGCGGCAAATGGCGCCCACGACCGAGGTCGGCCGTGCCGTGGACGTGGATCCGGCCGCCTGGTCGGTTTTCCATCCTCATGGCCTGATGCCCGTCGACCCGGCAGCCCGACGTACCTGGTGGAGCCCATTCGGTAAGCTTGATTTCCATAGGGCCCATGACCACGGCTCCCCGCTCTGGGTTTCCCGCGTACCCGGCGAATTCGAGCAGCAGGAAGCCCTGGTGTTGGCCGCCGGAGGACTGGCTGAAGAGTATCCGGCCATCCTTTCTTCGATCATCACGGCGGCGCAACGGCGCATCAAGCTCGTCGGGCTGGTGGCCAACTCGCAGAAGCGGAAGGCCGTATTGCAGATGCTACGGCGCACGGGATTGCCGTCGAGCGCCCTGATCCTGATAGAAACGCCTCATGACACGATTTGGGTACGGGACTACGGTCCGGTGTTTGTCCAGACGTCGGGCACACAGAGAGTTGCCATGGACGCCGAATACGTGTGTCCCGATCGGGCGTGGGACAACGAGGCTCCCGCCGTCATCGCGCCGCTGTTTCACTGTACGGTGGTTCGACTTCCGATGGTGCTCGAAGGCGGAAACTTCTTGAGCAACGGTCAAGGAATCTGCCTCACCACGACCAAGACGCTCGGTCAGAACGCCGAGGCTGTGGTGAGCCGGACGTTTGGCGAATGTTTCGGGAGCAACCAAACCGTCTTCCTGGAGCCGCTGTCGCGGGAGCCAACCGGCCACGTGGACATGTTTGCCCTGTTTACGGCGCCAAACGTCGTCGTCATCGGCGCCTACCAACCAAACGTTGACCCGGAAAACGCCGAGATTCTCGATCGGAATGCTCTGCGGCTGGCGGGCTTGCCGACAACACACGGTCCCTTGCAGGTTGTCCGTATCCCCATGCCGGATAACCGCGACGGACTCTGGCGAACCTACCTGAACGTAGTCTTTGCCAATGGTGCGTTGCTGGTGCCGGTCTACCCGGATGCCAATCCCGCCGTGGAGAGAACGGCGCTGGAAACCTTCCGCCGCCTGCTCCCGGCGTGGAGTCTGGCATCCATCAACGTCAGCGAGATGATTGGTGCGGGCGGGGCACTGCACTGCATCGTGGCAAACGTTCCCCGAGCACCTCCGCCCAACCGAACGGCATTGAGCCCGCAGAGCGATTCTCGCGCCTCATCGCTTGGAACGATTCATCTGTCGGATTGACGGAAGAGCGCGACTCGATAGACGATCGCGCACGTCTCCTGACCACCATGGTCAATGGTTGACCAGCACTGGAATGTGGCGTGCGCGTGCCGCCCCGAGAGCGATTATGCGTCCCTGTTTTTCCGCAGGTCGGCCGTCGATGTGAATTCATCGGCGTCTTGGCACATGATTAGCACCTCCAAACCACGTGAAACAAGAGGCAAGGCAGCTACCCCCCAGGAAAGGAGTCTCATGATGTTGGTCCTTTCGCGCCGAAAAGGCGAGACCGTGGTGATCGGTGAGAAGATCCGAATTTCGATCCAAGAGTTGTCGCGAGGCCGCGTGAAACTCGGCATCGACGCTCCTTGGAGGATCAGGATTGCCCGCGGCGAGTTGTACCGGACGGCAGCGGACCCACAGTCAAGGTGATCCGGGATCTCGACCTGAGTGTGAACGGGTGTTTGGATGTCTCAAGGATTCTGGTATTCTGAGACGAGCAGGGCGCCTTCTCGAGGTCTGAGTGAAGCCGTTCTTCCGCGAAACCGTGGCACCAGGAATGAGCCGAGACACGGGAGTCCGATGGACCATACGATTGTAGAGGTCCGAATCGAGCGAGATCGCGACGTCTCCTTGGCCGCCCAGCGCGCCCGTCTGTTGGCCTCGTTGGCGGGGCTTCCCTCCGGACGCCGCAATAGTTTCGGCCGGGCCGTGTCAGAAATCGCCAGGAACGCGTTGGTCCACGCCGGCGGGGGAAAGGTCGAGTTGCGAGTCGGCGAACAACGCCACCAACAAGTCATCGAGGCCGTCGTCCGTGATCGGGGCCCCGGCATCGACGAACTGGAGAAGCTGCTTACCGAACCGCCCTCAGACACGGGCGAGCCCGACTCCGGCATCGGCCGGGCCCAACTCGCAGTGGATCACTTTTCGATCTCCAGTAACACCGAGCACGGCACGGTGGTCCGGCTTGGCCAGTCGTTTTCGTCGGGAAGACCTCTCGACGAATCCATCGTATCCGACTGGGCGACCGTTCTCTCGGCCAAGTCGACTCAAGAAGCCCTGGTGACGAGCCTTCAGCGCGTCGTCGAACTCAGTAGCGAACTCGCGGTAGTGCAGCGCCAGGGCATGGATTTGCAGCAGGAGCTGGAGCGGCTCCAATCAGTCACGGAAAGCGACTCGCTCGCGTCGCTGGTCGCCAGCAAGACCGACAACGCCGTGATGGTGTTCGACACAGACCACACGATCGAATGGGTCAATCCGAGCTTCGCTCGGATCACAGGATACGAGGCGGAAGAGGTCGTAGGGAGGAAGACCGAGGACGTCCTGTATGGGCCGGAGACTGAAACGACGGCCGTCCGACAAATTGAAAAGGCCGTTGAGACGGGGCGTGGGCTTTCCCGGGAAGTCCTTCATTATCGGAAGGGGGGGCGCGCGTATTGGGCTTCCGGCAGTATCACGCCCGTGGTCGACGACCAGGATCGACTCGTCCGCTGCATCGCGATCTTTCACGATGTGACGCGGCGACGGCAAGCCCAGGAGGCATTGCAGAAGGCCAAGGAGGCGGCGGAAGCCGCCAGCCGTGCCAAGAGCGAGTTCCTGGCCAACATGAGCCATGAGATTCGCACGCCGATGAACGCCATTATCGGCATGACCGAGTTAACCCTCTGTACGGACTTGAGTCCGGAGCAACACGAGTACCTCAGTACGGTCAAGGAGTCGGCCGAATCGCTCCTGGGCCTGCTGAACGATATTCTCGACCTTTCCAAGATCGAAGCCGGCAAGATGGAGATCACGTCGGTCGAGTTCGATCTGAACAAACTGGTGAGCCAGGCGATGAGGGCCCTGGCGGTCCGGGCCGACCAGAAAGGTCTGGAATTGGCCTGGCACCTGCCGCCTTCCGTGCCGCAATGGGTCGTGGGGGACCCGGCCCGGCTCCGACAGGTCGTGATCAACCTCGTCGGCAACGCACTGAAGTTCACGGAAGCCGGCGAGGTGATCCTCCGGATCGATCCGCAGTGGGAAACCGATGCCGAACTGTCGCTTCACTTCTCCGTTTCCGACACCGGCATCGGCATCCCGGCGGATCGATTGGACGGCATTTTCGAGGCGTTTCGCCAGGGCGACAGCTCGACGACGCGGCATTTTGGAGGCAGCGGGCTGGGGCTGACCATATCCTCACAGCTCGTCGAAATGATGGACGGGCAGATGTGGGTCCAGAGTCATGAGGGACAAGGCAGTACGTTTCATTTTACGGTCAAATTCGCCGTGTCAACCGAATCGGTGTCGGAAACCGGCGCGAATGACGATGAGACCCTGGCCGGTCGGTCTGTGCTGGTCGTGGATGACAATGCTGCCAATCGCCGGATTATCGAGGAGTGCTTGAAGGATTGGGGGATGCAAGCGACGGGAGTCGAATCGGCATCCTCGGCACTGGACGAATTGAAACGGATGGCGGCAGCCGACGAGCCTTTCGACCTGCTCGTCTCGGACGCTTGTATGCCGGAAATGGACGGATTCCAGTTGATCGAGCGAGTCCGGCAAGCTATGCGGACCAGTCTCCCCACCGTGTTGATGCTCTCCTCCGCAGATTTGCTCGAAGAGGCAAATCGGTGTCGCCAGCTTGGGATTGCTGCCTACTTGACCAAGCCCGTGGCTCCCAGCGATTTGAAGGAGGCAATCCTGTGCGGTCTGGGGCAGAGGGAGTCGGTTGCGGCCGCACGGGCTGGGCCTGAAGCGCGCTACGAGGGGATCCCGCAATTGAGAGTGCTGGTCGCTGACGACAACAGAGCGAACCGTTCGCTGGCCACCCAGATTGTCCGCAAGCGCGGGCATCAGGTGACGGCCGTGGACAGCGGGCAGGCCGCTTTGGAGGCCCTGGAACGCGACGCCTTTGACGTCGTGCTGATGGACGTGCAGATGCCCGAAATGGACGGCTTTGCGGCAACGGCGGCCATCCGCGAGCGAGAGAGGAAGACGGGTGGGCACTTGCCCGTGATCGCCATGACGGCCTTCGCGATGAAGGGCGACCGGGAACGGTGCCTGGCGGCCGGTATGGACGCCTATATTGCCAAGCCGGTCGCCACGGAGGAATTGCAGGCCGTAGTGGAGAGCCTGGGAGCGGCTTCGGTCTTCCGCGAAGTCGCGCTCGGAGAACCGGTTTCAGGCAGGGAACGCTTTACCTTCGATGCGGCGCTGGCGCGACTCAAAGGTGATGTTGAGCTGTTAAAGGAACAGATGGACTTCTTTCAGCAGGCCGCTCCCGGGCTGCTGGGAGACCTTCGCAAGACGATTGTCGAAGGCGACGGAAAAGCGCTGGAGTTCGTGGCGCATCGTCTCAAAGGACTCGTGGCGGGGTTCGATGCCGCTGCGGCCGTGGAGGCCGCTCACAAGCTCGAAGAGATGGGGCGTGACGGAGATCTCGCCGAAGCCGGAACCACCCTGGACCAACTGGAAACTCGTGTGGAGGAATTGAGGCGAGCCTTGGAGGAATTCGTGGCGGCAAACTAGCTCGGCGGGGGCGCGGGACCCGTCTCGGCAGCCGGTCCGTCTTCGTGCACGACGCGCTCCAAGTGGATTCCAAGTTGCCGCATTTTGGTGCGCAGGGTCGTCCGCGTGATCCCCAGAATCTTGGCGGCCCGGACCTGATTCCCCTCGGTGCGACGCAACACCCGGGTGATGACCTCTCGCTCCGCCAAGGCGATGGCTTCGTCATAGAGATTGTCGACGCCTGCGCGAAAACGTTCCTCGACGAACCGCTCCCAGTCCGTCGTGCCTGGATCGGCGGCCGGCACGTCCACGTCGTCCGGCGAGAGGGCCGATAGAGGATCCGGCAGGCAGTCGGCAGTCAACACGGGCCCGCTGGCGTGCAAGACCGCCCGCTTCAGGACACTCTGCAACTCGCGCACGTTTCCCGGCCAGGCGTACTGTGTGAGCCGTTGCGTGACCTCCGAGGTGATGCTGTGCACCCGTTTGTGCAGTTCTCGGTTTGCTCGGGAGAGCAAGTGATGGATTAACGGCACCAGATCGTCTTGGCGCGCGCGCAGCGGGGGAAGCACGATGGTGTAGATGTTCAGCCGGTAGAACAGGTCGGAGCGGAACCGCCCTTCCGCCACCATCTGCTCGAGATCCCGGTTGGTGGCGGCAATGATTCTCACGTCGGTCGCGATCGTCTGATTGCCCCCCACCCGCTCGAAACGCTGGTCCTGGAGCACGCGCAGGATCTTGCTCTGCAACGACAACGGCATATCGCCGATTTCGTCGAGAAACAGGGTGCCGCCGCTGGATTGCTCGAATTTGCCGATCCGACGCCGATCGGCCCCCGTGAACGCCCCCTTCTCGTGACCGAAGAGTTCGCTTTCCAACAGCGTCTCGGGAATGGCGGCACAGTTGACCACCAGGAAGGGCGCGTCCCGGCGGTTGCTATGCTGGTAAATTGCCCGGGCGACCAATTCCTTCCCGGTGCCGCTTTCGCCGCGGATCAAGACCGTCACCGTCTGTGGCGCCACCCGACCGATCGCCTTGTAGACCTGCTGCATGGCGACCGACTGCCCCACGATGGCTTCCGCCTGGTCGGAGACGTCGTCCGGCTCGGCGGCCAGGCCGACCGGTTCCAGGGCCATTCTTCGGATCTCGAAGGCCCGGTCGACCAAAGCCTCGAGTTCCCCGAAGTCTAAGGGCTTCACCAGGTAGTCGAAGGCACCCAGCCGGATCGCCTCGATGGCCGTTTCGCTCGTCCCCGTGCCCGTGATCAAGATTACGGGAATGCGGGGGTCGAGGGCATGGATCTGCTTGAACAGTTCCAGGCCGGAAACATCGGGCAGTTTGATATCCAGGACCACGGCGTCGGGCTTTTGCTCGGCCAGCCTCAGCCCCTCCCCCCCGGTCGAGGCGGTCTCCACGGTTACGTTGGAGTCGCGGAACACGCGGGAGAAGGCGTGCAATACGGAGGGCTCGTCGTCGATCACCAGCAACGTCGGCATCGGCATCTCTTGGCTTCGGTCCAGCAGGCGCCCTCGGACCCTTTGGCGGACTCGCCAGCCAAGAGCACCGTCTCGTTGACCCATTCTGGCGACTGGACGCAGTGGAGACAAGTGGGGCTTTCCGCCGCTGCGGCAGGATAGTAGTTGACAATGGGCACATCGCTTGTCCCTTCTATGGAACGTGATGTCCACAGGAGAAGAGGCCACGCCACGGTCGAAAGAAGCCGTTGAGATCGGGCTGCCCGAGAGCGAGGCCTTTCTGTGAGCAAAACGGAAGTGGTCCCGGCCGTTCACGGCGGGGCCGGACGGCGACCGAGACGAAGGTCCCTCCGTCCGGGCAGACGGCGCGACGAGCTGTCGGTCTGCAAGAGCCCTCCGGACAATCCTTGACCATCCTGCTCAATCCTTGTCCTGTTCCCAGATGCATTCTGCCCAGATTGTGGCGCTTGAATCGGTCGTGGGATTCTTTCACTCCGGAACCGCTTGGGCGACGTGTTTTGTGGCATGTGTTTTGCACGAGAAGAGCTGGGAATCTCCCCGTTGGAATGCACCACGGTTGTTGAAGCCGCTGGCCGGATGACTTGCCCGGCGGTGCAGTAGAGATCACCCGGCCAGTCCTGAAAGACACCTGCAGATACTTGCCATGCCGGACAAAGCCGTTCTTACTGTGGGCGACACGAAGATCGAATTGCCCGTGGTCGTCGGTACCGAGGGGGAAATGGCGGTCGACGTCGGCCGGCTTCGAGACGCGACCGGATTGACGACCTATGACCCGTCGCTGGGAAACACGGCCGTCTGCCAGAGCGCGATTACGTTCGTCGACGGCGAGCGGGGAATTCTTCGCTACCGGGGTATCCCCATCGAGCAGTTTGCAGATCGTCCCGACTTCGTCGAGGTCGCATGGCTG
>Ga0180438_10011866_pt1 | contig 10450 bp, 10 predicted proteins | sample SS_ome_12_FD_132455 | JGI IMG/M metagenome (GOLD analysis project Ga0180438, IMG submission 132455) | Hypersaline lake sediment archaeal communities from the Salton Sea, California, USA - SS_3_D_2 metaG | ecosystem: Environmental > Aquatic > Non-marine Saline and Alkaline > Hypersaline >... | reverse complement strand
TTCCACGCCGTTCTCCTCAACAGCATAGTATGTCACCAGGTTATCATTGGTCGAGGGTGTGATGGTCAGCGTCACGGTTCCAGCACAGGCTAGTGTGGGGACCAATAGGATTGCCAAAGTTAAAAATATCTTCTTCACAATAATCTCCTTACCAAATTATACAGGTTGCTCTTGGCACATACACATACGCCCCGATTTCCCAACCGGAGCCGTAGGAGTCTTGGTCTGCTTCTGTCGGGTTAGGCCATGTTGAGGAAGGTTCAAGGCCATACTCCAAACTATTACCCAAATCAGTTCCGTTATTAATGCCGTTTGAGCCTAACTGTAATGTAAAGTTAAGCCCATTTAAGTTTGTAAATAATGGATCAGCATTATAGCCATGTGCTTCTTGCCCTGCCCCAGTCCATGTTGCCCATGTCCAGCTTGTACCTGCATCCACAACAATATTATTAGCAGTTTCATTGTAATAAATGTTATAATCCCATGTTGTACCGCTCAGTGTGCCGCTGTTGCCTGTGACAACTGCCCAACTGCTATCCGCGAAGAAAATATTATTATATGCGGTTAGTGAATTGGGAGCATTCGGAACCCAAATTGCAGCGGTTTCTCGATTGATAAATACATTATTATACAGGTAAAAATCTGCACTTGGACTATTAAGGGCCACGGTATGTCCGGGGTTCGTAATGTTATATGCGACATTCCCTATCATTGTTATAGTATCATCAGCTTCTTCGATTTGAATTTGCAGCGAGTTACCCGTGCTTGGGTCTGTATCACAATAGAAATAGTTATACTTGATTGTGATAGGGCCATTATGTTGATATGTTTGCAACCCATCCACATAATATCCAGATTGATGTGTATAAAATTCATTGCCGTAGATTGCTGTTGGGCCTTCACCCCCACCAATATATATGGCATCGGCCTCGTTCGAATTATTTATTGTTGTCGTATCAAATGTGTTGTTTAAGATTGTGAATCTGTTTGAATTATAGGTATGAATGCCACGGGACTCTGTATGGTAGAATGTGCAATTTTGTATAGTAATATCAGCACTGCCACCAACGATTTCCATAGACCCCTTAGTATTTCCATCAGCGTTTTGGATTGTTAGGCCATCTATAACTATCCAGCTTTTTCCATCCATGTAAATGCAATAATCATTATTGCTATTACCTTCTAAAACTGGGGTTTCACCTGAACCGTTTTTTATTGTGATTGGGCTTCCATCAGACCCGGAACCCTGAATTGTCAATATAGTTGTAAAATCTCCTCCATTATCACATAAATAGCAAGTATCTCCGGCATCTATTTCACCCGCGCCACCCCCCCAATTTCCAGCCGTATTAAACCACGCAGCAGAATGGGAATTTGCACAACTGGACCCATCGTGAGATCCCTGGTCAGATTGGGAAATATAGATGTCTTCTGCAAATAATAGCGATGGTATTGAAATCATTGCCAAGGTAAAAAATATTTTTAACAAATTATATTTCATTTAATCAGCCCCCGTAATTCCCGTTGTGTAAAGCTCTTCAGCTTCGGTTGCATTAAGCTCTTTATCAAACACAACGGGTTGATACAAATATCCATCTAAATAATTTAGAGTTGACTTATAGCCAATAAGAAAATCCTCAGGGCTTTCCCCCGAATTTGCTACAGAACCAAAATCTGTAGTACCACCGTTTATAGTGTCACCAAAACTTCCACCATCCGTAGATGTCCACATGGTGACTTCATTGTCGCTTCCGTCAAATGACACCACTACATGATACCAATCTCCTGTAGCCGTGGTGCCTATGGAGCTGTGCTGTCCGTTATTACCGGTATCTTCTATGCGGACACCCCATGCTCCCCACCGTTCCTGAATACCCCAACCCTCAGAACCCGCTTCAAGCTGTAGAATACCAGCAGTCCCATAATCCCGGCTATTCAAGTAAATCCAAAAACTGACAGCAAAATCCGCTTTACTTGCTTTTCCTGGGAAGTTCGCGCTTAAATCAGCATTTGCGCGAGATAATGCATCGGAATCTTCTACTGTAAAAAGCATTGACTTCCCAGTTGAATAACCATCTGGACGAGTTGTACTGTATGCTGGCGACCCACTTGCGACAGATAAAGTGTTGCCTTCTCCTGAAGAATCGTTCAAGTTGTCCGCAAATAACCACGCCCCCTGGCAGTTTGCATCGGCGGTGTAGTCAGTACCGCCATCACTAGCATGTTCCATCCCATCACTCGTATCCACCCCTGTCTGACCGTCCCAGGTGTCAACGCCCGTTACGCCGTCCCAGGTATCGACAGCGCCCATGCAAACAAGAGGGATTAGTAATAGTAAAAATAATAGATATTTTTTCATAGCTTACTCCACCAACATCCAGTGACCGTCAAAGTCAAAATAGGCCATGTCGTTTGTGATAGACCATCCGACCACCTGGATACAGTCATCTGACGTGGCAGGAATACCGGCCACTTCTACTGCATCCCCCGCAACATCATCCAAATAGAGTGTGGCTCCGTTCGCTGTCCATTCAAAGACAGTATCTTCTCTCACAACCCCTTTGACCAAAACATCTAGGGGATTTCCGTTAGTTCCCGCCGCTAATGCTATACCCCGTGCCGGAAATTTCCCCGCTGCGTCGGCATCGGCAATCATCCATTCGTTTTCAGTGCCGTCAAAATATACGAGGTCAAAGGCTGTAATAGCTTCACCGGCATTTAGCCCCGTGATAACAATACCACTATACTTCTGGTCTGCCATTGCATCAGCGCCAGCCTGAATATAAGTGACTACTGTCGGCGCTGTCGCCCCGGAATCCCCGATTTCCACTAACGGGGCAGCACTCGTTCCGGCGTTTGTCACACGCATTGCCTCGACCTGTGCAGGAGTTCCACCCACATCATCTGTGGTTTCAATGGAGAAATAATCGTCTGCGGTGTCTGTTTCGTTCTTTATGCTTTTAGTATCTGTTATTCTAATATCATCATAAACCCATAGACCATTGAAAATACCCTTACAGAGCTCCCAGTCCTCATTACCACCATCCGCTGCATCTATCACGGTTGGGACATCCTCCACCCCTCCACCATCTACATCCAAGGTATAAGGAAAGAAGGCATTACCATAAGTCCCATCAGCTTCAAGTATGACTATGGCCGCATCCTTATTCTCAGTACTAGTGGGCTTATCCAGAGCCCCAGCACCCCCACCAGTCAACCCCCCACTGAACGGTCGGAAGTCGGCCTGAACACCGCCGGCCATCCCCATCACCTCCAGCTGCTTCACCTTCTTTTCCAACCGTATGGTATTGTAGCCCTGATAGACACTGAAGCCCAGAGTGGCCACAATAACCAATACAAAAACCCAATAAATCTTCTTCATTATCTCAACCTCCTCACACCGAAGAAATATATAGAACATTATCGTTGTAGGCATCCGCCCTCCAGATGCGATTGGCATCCGGCGTGGCATCCACCATGTAGATATTACCATCGTCACATATAGCCATATTGGCCATGTGGAGGGTATCGATACCTCGGAACTGATTGCCGAAAGCAAGAAACAGGGCCATCGGTATCCTACTGTCCCTGGCTATGGATCCCTTCATGTAGGCGAAGTACTGCTTCCTCCTGCTCTCCGCTAGGAACTGCAGGGCGAAGTCATCGCAGTCGTTGAACTCATCGATCCACTCCATCTTCGGGACCCGGCTCGCGGCCAGCATCTTCTCCACCTCCACCAACGGCAAGCACAGCCAGTCCTTCCTATCAAACAGCCAGATGTACTCCAAGTCCGGCCACAGGTCCCTGAACTTATTCCTCACATCCCTACTACTCAATATCATCATACTTTCCTAACCGCCCAGACGCAGTCCGCATGCAGGCTTATCTCATCGACTGTAAACTTCTTATCCACGGCCCTCTTCACCCCAGGGTGGTGTACTATCTCGTCCTGCTTCCACACGTAGTCGTGGCCGCAGAGTATCCCACCCGGCTTCACCAGAGGCCACCAGGCATCGATATCTGCCTCCACGTCCTCCTCATAGTGGTCGCCGTCCAGGAAGACCAGGTCGAAGTACTCCTTCTCCATATACTGGTTCTTGAACAGGGCAGCAGCCTCCAAGGACGTCATCCTGACAATCCTCAGCTGACGAAAGAATGGCATATAGCCACAGACCTTCCTGTGAAACTTGTCCCAGTCGGCCTGAGTCATCTTGGCCATCTTCCCGTACTCGCTCCTGGCGTTCTCCCTCTTCGGGTCCAACGGTGCGTAAGGGTCTATGCCCCAATACTCCTCTATGTAATCCTTGGCGGGTGACCTCAAGACCTTCTTCAGCGTATAACCATTCCAGACCCCTATCTCGGCCACCCTCTTAAAGTCATTCTCTATAACGAAGTTCCTGATGACGTCACCACGATAGTATGGATTCTCATTCAGGTCCTTACTCTTGTCCTTCTTATAGCGATAGTCTATCTGCTCCACCGTCTCCAAGGAGGCATTGGTCCGATTCCACCTCTTCTTCAAGTATATGATACTCTCTCCGGTGAAAACTCTTTTAAAAGGAGGCCATTTATCATATACCCTCTTGTTCAGGAGCCTCTCGTCCGCCTCCATGTCCGGCGACAGGCTGTGGAGTATCTTGGCCTTCCCGAACAAGTACCCTGGAAAGTAGTACCGGCAGTTCCACTCCCACGGGACCACCGCGTACCTGACCCTGCTATCATACAGGGCAATCCGAAAATATGGTTGGTCACAGCCCTTCTTCTTGCTCCTGGTCAATTCCACCGTCTTCTGGAAGACCTCCCTGACCTCCTCCGTATTGTTCCAGAGGAACATCCCCAGGTTCAGCTGAGGCCAGCACTCCGGCATATAGGATGATGTAGTGTAGTGATGCTCCAGCGTGCTCACGAAGTCGAAATGGTCAAGGAGCTGGAATAGCTCATAGACCGGCTCGACGATGTAGGTGTCGGAGTCCAGGAACATCATCTGGTCGTACTTCAGTTTCTGGAGCTCCTCCATCTTCCGCCACCACGGCCGAGCCTTCTGGTAAGACACAGGCTCTATAAACGTGTAGTTGTCTACATACTCCCTCGCACCCTCCAGAGCCGGACAGTCCGGCGTGATCAGATGGATGGGTATGTCGGGCATGTGCTCTTTGGCAGTCCTCATGGACTGTATGGCAAAATCCCAATAATACTGATTATCATTGAAGTGATAATACACCAGTGCTCTACTCTTATCCATCATCCCCACTTTCTCGGAATATCTCTGCCCCCTACTAGAGCCTCCAATATCCCGTACAACTCCCTCACTCTATGTCCATCCAAGTGCCTACCATTAACCATTTCCAATGCATCCCTGACCAATCTCTTCGACCTATCTACGTCATCGACTATTCTCTTTGCTTTCCCCACCACATCGCTGCAGTCATCCTTATAGGCTACGTAGTACTTCCTATCAGTACCGAACAGCCTCTCTACCACCTCGGGTCTGAACTGCTGGGTCAACAGAACAGTGCCGCTGGCCAGGATCTCGAAGGCCTTCAGCGGAGTCTGCCCCCATGAACCCCAAGCACAACTCAACCCGCCGATATAGGACTTAAGATGACTAGGGTACCTCCTGAAGCTCGTAGCATGCTTCCTACTGGCACGTGGGGCCAATAAGCCCGACTCCTCCAATAGGCCTATGGCTTTCTTCCTTACCGTGTATGGAGGCTGACCTCTCTCAGTGCCCCGGTATACTATCTTCCTATCCCTCCTGTCTATATCATCGGAATTGTACTCGGTGTAGAACTCTTCACTCGCACTGAACGGCAGCCATACGGACGGCGGACCGAAGTCCCTCAACCCGGGCTGCACTCTAGCTATTGATAGGTCAAAGTAGCCACTAAGCTTCTTGATCTTCTTCCTGAACTTCTCTGGAAGCGTGATGTACTCGTTAAGCAAGAGTACGACCGGCACATTACACCTCAAACTACCTCTGAAGTAATTTAGTGAGCCACCGCCCCCAAGTAAGACCACATCCGCCATGGTCTCGTTCACCAACTCCTGCAGCACAATTCTGTCTCGGAAGGGATAACTATCATAGGAACTGAAGATGGGATAGTGGGCCTTGCTCCCATATATGACCAGGTCGCAGTGTTCCCTCAACCGACCGTAGAAGTTGATGCTCACCCTGGCGGCCCTAGAGTACTTCCCAGCCCTCCAAGCATAGAGTACTCTCATGTAGCCTTCCTATCGTACTTCCCCAATGCCAAGGCCCCGCAGAAGACGTCCTCACCGAAGCCGAAGGTCTCATGGAAGAAGACCTTGTTGATGTCCCTGACGTTCGGGTTGACGAAGCAGCAGCCTATGTTCAGAGCCTCACAAGCCAGATAGGTGTTTCCGACTATCACACCGGCATCTAGAAAAGGCATGTAGAGCATCTCTCCTACAGCCTTGTAAGCCCTCCTAGCAGCCCATAACAGCAGGATGATATCTGCCCTATGTATCCATCCGACCCCGCCCACCAACAGGCCTCCCAACAACTCCTTCTCGTCTCTGTCGTGTACAGCGTGGACACGGACACCATGTCTGTCGCATGAGCTCGGGCACCGGTCTATCGTTCTCCTGATGAATGCCAGCTCTGTAGCAGTTATCTTCTCGGAATTGAACAACCTCTGACTCTTCCTACTCGTAGTCAAATCTGAAAAGATGCTTCTAACTTCTTTAGAGTACTTCTCGAACTCCAGAGTGCCCCAATAGCTCCTCAGAGACTCCCTCTTCCTGTCCTGATGGGCTTTGTACCTCTCCTGGTAATAGTCTACCGATTCTTCATCCGCCATTCTCGAACTCCGCCACGAACTCCGCCACCTTGTTGCTGCACAGCTTATGGATGTTGGCCCTTATCTTCTCCTCAGGCCAGTCCCACCACCTGATCTTCAGCAGCCTGTCTACCACCAGGCTGGAGAACCTCGGCCTTATCATCCTTATCGGGTTGCCAGCAGCCACCCAATAGGGAGGTATATCTTTGCTGACCACCGAGTAGGCCCCCACGACGGCACCATCGCCGATGTGGACCCCGGACAGTATCGTCACACCCCAGCCTATCCACACGTCATTCCCCAGGACTATGTCACCCTTGGTGTCCGGGTGACCGTCTATCTCCCTAACCTCGGGCCAGTGCCTGTTCAGCTTAACACTGAACGGATAGGTAGTCACCCAATCTATCCGGTGCTCGGCCTGCAATACCAGGTTGACCTCCCCGGCTATGCTGCAGTACTTACCTACCTTGAACTTGGCATCGTTACCCCAGGTCAGAACCCTCGGCCTGCCGTAGCTACCCCTACCATAATTCGAAACATCTTTCAGACTATACTTTATGCCCATTCCCTAGTTGTAACCTCGCCTTCTTGTTAAGAAGCAACTTATCGATTATGAACGGCTTCTTCTTCCCGCCGCAATAGCCGTGCAGCATCTTGTACCTGTTCAAAACGTCCATCTCCTGAGCCCTCCACTGAAACTCGTCCTTACTCTTGGCGAACGTACTGCCGAGCCTCCATATCTTATTAAGGAGCTTGTCCGTGTGCCTCAGACCCAGCTTAGCAGATATGCTCTTCCGATACTCAATATCGGAGAACCACCTATCATAGAGCACCACTACCTTGTTGGGTATCCTGTTGGTCACGCCCATGGCTTCCAACTCATACTGCGTGCTCATCTCGATGAAGTCGATGGCCACGTGCTTCCATAAGCCATAGTGGTTTAGTATACTAGACAGATGGTTGAAGCAGCTCCTATATAGGAGTATGCTGTACTCCCGATGGCTGAACCTATCCACCCCATACTGCTCCACATAGTACCTCTTCAAGACATTGTAGGAAGACCTATCGTCATTCAGCTTGCGGGCAGCTTCATCCAGGCTGAGGCTTTCGACGATGTTTATGAGGCCGCCATTGGGTTTCATCTTCCTTAGCTTACTCAGCTTGAGTGGAAACTGGGCCGCAGCCGCCTTGTTCTTATTGTTCCTGTATATCTTCTTGAGAGACAGGCTCGAGTTATTCAACACCATGCAGTCCTTCTTGCGAAAGTGCCCAAACAGCCAAGTGGCTATCGCATGGGTGCCACTCCTCTTCATACCCAAGACCCGTATCTCCCTCTCAAACAAGGCAGACTCACTCATACATCATCCTTTTATCATATCAACAGATTTTCTTACCCACCACATCCTAGTATTATCAACCTGCACATTCTTCATCCCAAATCTATGTAAAACAGCTTTTCTAACTCCTGGATGCCCGGGGCACCAATCATCCCCACAGATAAGTCCGCCCTCTTTAACCAGAGGCCACCAACTATCTATATCCTCCAATACCGATTCATACCCATGATCAGCATCCAAGAAAACCATATCAAAATAGTTAGTAGGAAAACACGTAGAGGCAGCAGCAGAAGGAGCTCTAATAACCTTCAATATTGGATACTTGAGCATGAGTTTGGCTACCTTCAGATACATAGAAACCCACTCATCCTCCGAAGTTGACAGTGCCCATTTCCTAGTACGTCTACTCTTACTATGGTATCTTGCCCATAGATCCACGGCCCAATACTCTTCCAGGAACGTAGTACTACTCAGAACAAAATCAGTGGTATCTCCATAAAGAACACCCACTTCGACAAACTTACTACATCTCTCATCGATTAATACACGTAACAGCCTATCTCTACTAAACTTATTCATCTTTAAAATCTAAGAAAACAACTCATTCACTATCTCCACCCACTTACCCGGGTCCAGATTCTTCCGAGCCCAGTCCTTCGCGTACATCCCCATCGAATGCCGGAACTTCTCCTTCCTATGGAACTTCTTCAGCCCATCCAGGTACATGTCGTAGTCCACGCAGTGGAGACCGGTGTCCCCATGCACGACCCTATCAGCCGGTCCGTCCCTAGGCTCACACAAGACCGGAAGACCGGCAGCCAGTGCCTCACCGATACCCCTCGGATACTGGTCCCTCCACAGATTGCTCGTCCGGTAGAGGTAGCAGTGCCCCCTACTGAGAAACTCCTCCACACTCATGGCATCCCACTTATGGAACACCATCCTCTTCTCACCCCTGAAGGCCTCCTCCAACTCCTTATGAGCCTGCATGAACTCGAACCTCACCTTGTCACCCATGTCCTTCAGGAACCGACCATAGAACTTGACATCGGTCTCCTTGCCGAAGTGCTTCTGCCAGATATGCTTCCGCTCTCCCTTATCCTTACTCATGCTCGTGACGTACTTCCGGTAATCAGCCTTGCAGTGCTTCAGGACCACCAGAGGCTCGCCCTTCTTTCTCTGCCCAGGACACACCTCATAGAACCTGTCTATATCTATTGCCCCATAGAGGACGTAGTTCCGGGCATCCTCGTAACCCATCGTCTGGCTAACCCACTCGTCCCGCTTCTCCCTGTTCTGGAACACCACTCCCTTCAGCTTCTTAGTCTTCGGCAGCCAGTCATTCTTCTTGAACCCGCCGATGGTATAGTTAATTCCGACCAGCAGCCCGGAACTCTTCTCCACCACTTCCTGCCCGTACTTGTTGAAATCCCTGTCGCAGTCGTTCACATAGAATAGGAGAGGTAATCCCTCTTTCATACTATTCTGCATAGGGAACTCATATCCACCGTCTTTGTTCTCAATCTTGAACGGATTCCTAGAGATGACCGGATACTGCTCGAACCTCCTATGGACACTTCCCCACGGATAGAGATTGACCTTCCAGCCATCTTTCCTCAACAAGTCACCTATCATCAGCAATGATTGCTCGCCACCCCCGTCCGTGTTCAGGTTACCCAGCAGGTTAATCTCCTTCTTCCTCGGGAACTCCACGTCCACTCTCTTGACATCCAGAGCTGGAGCGGAAGCATGGATTCGAACCCCGGTCCCCTCACTTGGAGGTGAGGACTCTACCGATTGAGCTACTTCCGCCTTCCTACTAGGTTTCAAATAGGTATAAAGATTACCCTCGAAATACCGTTCGATGGCCCTGATGACGTCCCTGGAACTTATATTGTCCATGCACTCCGGCACTGTCCGTCCGTCGTAGGAACAGGTATGGGAACAGAGATTCTTGTTGTGGTCGGGGTCCTTCTGCATCGGGAAGGTCCTAGCTGTCCAGCACCCGCCACTGGAGCAGCAGTCCCAGACCCCATTGCAGTGTATCTGTTGCTGGTTACAGTACCATATCCAGGTACTTGGCTCTCGTCCTCCCAAGATGGTCACGCACGGCTTGCCCAACAGCTTATTACCTACCTGCTTAGGCAATGCCCCGGCCAGGTGCATCAACGCACTCGGGCCACTCACACAGCCCTGAGCATTATAGACTAGACTCAACAGCCCACGGATATCCTTATTGAACTTGTCGCAGAGGTATATCGTACCCCTGATGGGTTGATAGAGTAGGTCAGTCTTCGCGATGGTGAGGACATG
>Ga0180438_10011865_pt1 | contig 10450 bp, 10 predicted proteins | sample SS_ome_12_FD_132455 | JGI IMG/M metagenome (GOLD analysis project Ga0180438, IMG submission 132455) | Hypersaline lake sediment archaeal communities from the Salton Sea, California, USA - SS_3_D_2 metaG | ecosystem: Environmental > Aquatic > Non-marine Saline and Alkaline > Hypersaline >... | reverse complement strand
CTCTTTGCTCTCGAAGTGGTAGTAGAAATTGCTCTTGGTAACCGATGCGGCCTGCAGGATGTCCTGGATGCTCGTGTGGTTGAAGCCTCGGTTGTGAATCAGCTCAGCCGCCTTGTCAAGGATCTTCTGCCTACTGGTCATATGCCCGTACTCGCTTTGACAGTCAAAAAAGGGAGAATGGATAGGACCAACCGGTTGGTCCTAAAGCCTACATGATCGAAACGCTCATGTCAACAAGTAATTTGACTTCCCTGGCACGCGAAACCTATCCCTGCGGGGACGGGCACGGGCGCCGACGGGGGAAGGGGGCGGCGGGGCCTCTGGTGCCATCCACTGTTCAAGTTGAGGTTTGATTGGGCGGTTTGTGGAGGACTTCCCGAGTTCCCGCTGGCGACCTAGGCGGGCTTCCTCAAGGGTTCATCTGCTTTCTTCCGTCGCCGTCTTCCGGGACGAGGGACTATTTGTCTGGAACATAAAGCCCAGTGAAACCTCAACTTGAACAGGGATGGCACCTTCACGGGAGGAAATGCCTGGAATGGTGTTCGGCAAGACTCGCCTGGAGCAGGAGGAGAAGGTAGTAGGCGAGTTGCCTTGGGGCGAGGTTCTCTCGCGGTAATGGCAGCGACTGATAGCCGTTGTTCCCGGCCACGAACTCGAGAACGTTTCTCGGATTCCACGATCTCATCTCCCGGACCTTACCCTCCACCTCCCCGCTTCGGTCTTTCACCTCGCCAGTGCCGAAGGCCCACTCCATGAGTTGAATCAGGTAGAGGGACCTGGGGTCTGGTTCTTGCCCCAAACCCTTGAGTGCCTTTCGGCAGAGTCTGGAGACCGGGTGTCCGTTTTCGATGAGGACAGCCGCCATCCGCCACTCCGTCGGTCAAAGGAAAGGAATGACCGTAAACATTATAATATACTATTGTGAGATATAAAAGCAAGGAAAATTTAAGAAACAACTTGAACTTAATGGATAAAAATATTTAAATTAGGTAGGTTAAATATGAAAATTAAAGTTGATTCTCATTACATGCATAAAGGCAACTCGAGGGGCTAGCCTTTGTCTTCGTACTGCTTCTCGAATTTCTTGCCCTTGTACGTTGAACGCTCCAGCTCGCCTGCCTCCTGCCAGATGATCTTGGGGCTGATCTTCATCTTGGTGTGGAAGGCCTCGAGTAGTTCTTTTTCGAGTTCTTCGATTTTCTCCTGCGGATAATCAGAACCCCTCTCGATCTTTATCTTCAAGGGAGGAACCACGAGAGGCGGTCTTTCGGTCAAGACCATACGGAACTCGCCCGTTACCCGTGGGGTGAAGGTCTCGAGGAGGCCGGTAACGGCGGCTGGATAGACGATGACGCCCTTGACCTTGAGCATGTCATCCGTGCGCCCTACGATCCGGTATCGAAAGCCCGTTCTTCCGCAAGGACAGGGGGACATCGTCACCTCGTGGATATCTCCCAGGCTCGTCCGGAGCCAGGACCATCCATCCCCCTCGATATTCGTGAACAAAGCCTCTCCGCGGGCGCCGTCCTCGAGGGGAACCGGCTCTCTTGTGTCCGGATCTACCAACTCGTAGATACACAGATCGTCACTCAGCCAGTGCATGCCCTGGTATTCGGGATAGTCACACGAAACGCCGTGGCCGGCTCCCGTATCCAACAACTTGGCACCGAAGCTTTCCTCGAGTCTCTTCCTGAGTTCCGGCACACCTGCGCCAGGCTCTCCACCGCAAGCGAGGAGCTTGATCCCCATTGACTTCGCATCCCTACCGATCTTCTCCGGCGCCTTCTCGAGGATGTACGTTGCAAGGGAGGGGGTGCCGAAGAAGGCCGTGGGCTTGAAGTACTTGGCCATCTGGAAGATCCTGTCCGTCCCGGATTCGGCGCCCACGGGTATCACCATTGCACCCGTCTTTGTCAGGCCCATCAGGGTGCCCGTTCCGGCGATGACCATCGAGAGGGCAAAGCAATGGAGCACCCGGTCGTGTTTTCGAAGACCCCCACGCCACATCCCTCGACACAGGGTCTCTCCCCAGACATCGTAGATGTCCTTCATGGTGAGAGGGTAGGGGGTGGGTTCTCCGGTCGTTCCGGTCGTACTGTTGACGAGTACCAGGTCGTCGACACTGACCGGCATTTCCTCTTCCATGAGCCTGACCAGGTCCCCTTCACAGGCCTCTGCGTGTTCGCGATAGCCCTGTTTGTCGTAGATCGGGATCGCCTTCAGGAGGTCATCCAGGCTCCTTGCCTTCTTGTGAAGGCTGGCCATGTCGATGCCTGCTCGATCCAGCCGTTCCCTGTGAAAAGGGGCATTGGCGTAGTGCCGTTCGAGCATGATCTTCAGCTTCTCGAACTGGAGTTCCTTCATCTGGGGTGTATTCAGGAATGGCTCGATGTGCATGTTCCAATAAAGTCGGTCCTCCTGCATCCTACCTCTCCTTGAGTTCCTTTTGGCTTTTCAGACCTTTTTCAGTGAGTATCTTGAAAAGCAGGTTTGCCAGGTTGGGCTGGAAGCTCGCGAGTTTTGCCAGCAGGCCCCGGGAGATCGGATAAGCGATCTCCAGTTTTCTCTTCTTGAGCCCCTTCTCGAGGATGAGCTGCCCGATTTTCTCCACCGTAAGAGGGCGTCTTCCCGAGAAGGTTAGGGCAGCCTCGGGGTAGTCCAATTGCAGGGTGAGCATCGGGGTGTCGACCAGGTCCGGACAGACGACGGTCACGGCGACGTTGTGCTCCCGCAACTCATGGGCGATGGACAGCGTAAAGCCTCGCACCCCGAACTTGGACGTACTGTAGAGGTTCAGGCCACCGACCGGGGAGATTCCGGCCATAGACGCTATGTTGATGATATGTCCCTCTTTCTGTTTGACCATCTGCTCGGAGACCAGCTTCGTACCGTAGATCGTTCCCTTCAGGTTGATGTCGATGTGGTAGTCGATCATCTCGAAATCGGTCTCGTGAATGTATCCGGGGCGGATGACCCCGGCAATGTTCATCAGGACGTCGATCCGGTTCCATCGCTCCAAGGTCGCCTGAATGACCTTTTCCCAATCTGCCCTTTTCGCGACGTCCATGGTTTGCATGACGGCCTTGTCGGGAGTCCAGCCGTTCTGCTCGGCCGTTTCTTGAAGCCCCTTTTCATTCACGTCCGTCAGGGTGAGGCAATGTCCTTCTCGATAGAGATTCTCGGCCAAGTACCTGCCGATTCCGCTGGCGCAGCCCGTTATGATGATGACCTTTTCATTCCGCATGATTTGAACCCCCGGATTGTGGTTGTCTAAGCGAAAATCGTCTTTGCCAGCCATTTTGGCTTGAGGAATCGCTTTCTCGGGTACATGCCCGTGAAGAAGCCTGCGATCATTCTTGCGTAGTCCTCATCCAGAACGCAATTCTTCTCCACCTTCTTCAGGGCCCACATGGCAAGAGGTTTGCCAAGAGTCGGATGGGCCAAAAACGCGGTCACAACAGCCGCCGAACCAAAATCACCCTTGAAGAAACGCCTGCACCTTTCATCGTACGTGGCCAGGAAGTCTGCCGTGAATGTCCGCCGGTGAAGAGCCTCTCGGACAACGTCTACAGCGATCCAGGCACTCTGCATGGCACCAAAGATCCCTTCCCCTGAGAGAGGGTCGATGAAGCCGCCTGCGTCCCCAAGGAAGAGGACGTGGGGTCCGGAAAGCCTCTGAACCGAACCGTAGGCTGTCAGAGGCCAGCCTTGCACGGGCCCGTCGGGTCTCGCCCTCTCCATCCTTGGTGCAAGATCGGGGTGTTCCGAAACGAATCTCACGAGCTCCTTCTGGAGTCGGACGCGATCCCGTCTGCACACGTCTGCGCGAACACCCAAGCCTATGTTTGCGAGGTTCCGGCTCAGCGGGATTACCCATGCATATCCGGGTTGGAGGTTGAGGAGCGGATACAGCTCGATCGTGTTGCGCAACCCTTCGACGTTTCGATAGTATCCCCGGACAGCGAGGAGCATGACCTCCGGCCTTCTCTCGAACAACCCGGCAGCCCGCGCCGTTGCAGACTGGACCCCGTCCGCTCCCAACACGAGCTTGGCCCGGAACAGGTGATCCTCGCCATCCGATGATGCCCTGCAGAGGAGGCTATTCTCCTCTCGCCCAACGAAGTCGCGAAACTTCACGCCCTGAAGGAGGTTGCACCCTGACGCCTCTGCCTTTTCCTGCAGGTAGCTGTCCAGGCGGTCTCTGCGGAGGGTGATGCCCACAGGGTCTTTGCCCGGTTTCTTCTCCAGATAGGCCACGCTCTTGAGGCCTTTTTCGTCAAAGACCTGGATGCCCTCGATAGGCAGCCCCTCGGCCTGTTTCGTCGTCCAGTCGATCTCAAGGCCGTCCAGGAATTGCAGGGAGCGAGAGCCGAGCAGGTCACCGCAGATCTTACGGTGACCCCGTGCGTTCTTCTCCAGGATGCTCGCCTGGATTCCCTGTCTGGCGAGAAGGATCCCGGCGATGCTACCGGCAGGGCCGCCCCCTACGATCAGTACGTCCGTATCCGTGACACCATTCTGTGAGGGCTCGGTCATCAGGACTCTGGTTCCCTTTGCAACTCGATGAAGCACTGGGCCCGTGGAAGCACTTCGCGGATTCCTGCGAGGAACCGGCAAGTTCCTTTAGAAAGGGGATCCCCAGAACTTCCAGTGGACCGCAAGCGCCTTGTGTCCCTCCTTTATTTTTGAGGGTATTTATCCAATGTCTTTTCCTTTGAGTTGAAGCTTGTCCATGAACTCACGACCGTAGGTCCTGGCAAATTCGAAATAGTGATCTATGCGGTCGACGGTCGAGTTTCGTGGTATCTCACACCCCGAGGCAAGGATGAAGTGGCTGTGAGGAGCAGCCGTGTCGATACATCTCCGAATGTCCTCTTCCATGGCCTCCTTGGTCCCAACAGCAAAGAGATTCGTGTGTACGTTCCCCATAACGGTTACCCTTTTCTCTTTTGCCAGGCCCATGACCTTTTTCAGGGAGGTAGGGTTGTCGATGCTCAGGGGGCTTAAGCCCACGGCGATCACATCCTCTGCCATCGGGTCTATGAAGCCGCAGATGTGAAGGCTCATGTGGACCTTCTTGGCCCGAAAGTGATCCCTCAGTTCTCTGTGGTACGGCTGGATGAATTCTTTGTAGATCGTGGGGGAGATGAGGCTGCATGAGGCTGAGGCCTCGTGGATTGCAGGCCCCACCCGAACGTTCAGAGATGCATCGCAGAAGGCCTTGACCGTGTCGGTGGTCAGCCGCATCAGATCGTGAACGAACCCCGGGTCATCAAAGGTGTCATGAATCAGCGCTTCGTGTCCGCGTAGGTTCATCGCAATGTTCCAGGGCCCTGCCTGGCTTCCTCCCAGCGCTGCATGTGGGAGTGCTTCGGACATCCTCTCGCAGACTTCGAGATAGTAGGGCAGGCGACCGTCCCGCTTCGGGTCTATCACCTTGAGGCCTGCCAGGGCACCTTTGTCCTTGAGCAGGGAGGCCTTGATGTGGGAGATGTCGTTCTCCGGGAAGTCGAGTTCGCAACCGAGGGCCTCGCTCTCCAGGTAGACATCGTTGACAACGATCGCGCTGTCCGGTTGGAAGCGCTCATAGAAGGCTACCTGTGCCTTTGCGCTGCTTGCGGCATTTGTGAGGAATTCCTTTACGGTGAAACCAGCAAAACCGGCGCAAAAAGGGCCGGGAAGGACTGTAACGGGAACCCGATCCGCATGGCGTCCCTTCAGTGCGCTCACTAGGTACATCTTCCCTGTCAAGCTCTTCAAATTCCTATCCTCCATTACGCAAACCTCGATGCCGACGACCTTGCCTTTTCTTCGAATCACCAGGACGTCCCTGGTCGTGTCCCAAGGTCACCGCAATCTAGCAATTATATCGAGCTTTTCGAGGGATTTCGAGGGTCCCCTTCGGGCTTTCAGCTCTCCTGTTCTTTTTCGGATCGGTCACGGGCACACCGATTCCGGCCTCGTGCTACCCCGTGATCTCCTTCCCGAAGATCGTCCGGGCCAGGATCATGCGCTGAATCTCGTTCGTCCCCTCGTAGATCTCGGCGATCTTGAAATCCCGGAAGATTTCCTGGACCTTGTAGTGGGATTTATCGTGGCTCAACTCCTGCATGTATCCGTACCCGCCGAAGATCTGTATCGCATCCCTCGCAAGGTCGCCTGCGCATTCGGTTGCATAGTACTTGGCTCCGGCAATTCTCTCATCGGTTTCGTCCTCCCTGCTTTTCACAACTCATCTCACGTTTGTGGTGCTGCACAGGAAACCGGATTCCCCCCTATTTCCGACTCTTTTTTCACGTATTCCAAGATATTCACAAATAATCGAGTGCCTTCAAATTCTAAAGCCATTGCCGTGATATATTTGAGCAGAGGCCATGTCATCTCGAATTTGGATACCCAGTGAACCGTGGTCTTGCCATCTTTTTCGGAGAAACTGACCCTTCCGAGGAGGTGAATGATACCGGCATCAAGCGTAAAGAAGCCTAACTTGTACCGGGCAAATTTCACTCGATACTCAAAGACATGGGGTTTTTGATAGACCACAATATCTTCAACGAATTCAATGGGTAGAAACCCAAAGGCTCTTAACGTCACCTCCCTTATGGCACCTTCGCCGTTCTTTTCCTTCTTCCCCGCTTGGGTCAGACGGGCCGCCGGCACATTGGGAAACCTGCCGTATGCGCCATGATCGCTTAAGCGTTCGAACACGCGATCAATGGGAGAATCTATATCAATGGAAACATCAATTGATTTGATCGACATGATCGTTCTCCATTATAGAATGCTTCAAGTCGTCTACCAGGATGCTTCCCTTTTTGGCTCTAGGTTGCTGGCACCCTGCATCGCCAGACTTGCTAGGCGCCGGTTCTAGCTTTATCCCGCCACTTGTTGAAGTCCTTCCTTGCGAAGTTCATGACAAATGTGGGGCTGATACGCGTCAGCCACCACATGATTTTTGCCATGATCGTGACCGTGATGATGGGCTTGTTCTTCTCGACCCCCTTGAGTATGACCCGGGCACAACCTTCGGGGGATATGGCAAAGCGTTCCCATTGGGTTAACGCTTCTCGCCATTTTCTTCTTTCCACCCCGACCGTGTCGCTGACATCAAAAATAGGGGTGCTCACAAAGCCGGGGCACACCACACTCACCTTCACGCCCAGGTCCTTTCCCTCCACCCACATGCCTTCGGAAAGACCCATGACACCGAACTTGCTGGTCACGTAGGACACGGTGGACGGAAAGGGCATCAACCCTTCTACGGATGCCAGGTTCACAATGTGCCCGGAACCCTGCTTGACCATCTGCTGGTAGGCCAGCAGTGAGCCATAAACGACACCGTTCAGGTTCACGTCGAGCACCTTGCGCCAGTGGTCGATGGTCGTGTCGCGAACCTCTCCCAGGATGGCTATGCCGGCATTGTTGAATATGTAGTCGAGCCGGCCTTCCCTGGACACCGTATCTTCGACCAGCTTCTTGAAGGCCTCGTAGTCGGTAACGTCCTGCTTCTCGGCATGTACCGGATGGCTTGGTGCCTTGATCGAGGCAACGGTGGATTGCAGTGCTTCTTCGTTGATGTCCGTGGCGACTACCTTGGCTCCCCTGCGCACCAGTTCTTCGCACAGGCCCTTGCCGATGCCTGAGGCGGCTCCTGTGACGATGCAGACCTTTTCTTTGAAGACACTCATGTTCTTTCCCTCCAAATCGAAAATGGATGATTCCGCAAGTGGCAAGACTCAAATATCGGGAACCGTTTCCATGAGCGGCTCAGCATCCAGGACGGTTTCCATGAATTGATCGAACCGGGTCATCACGTCGCTCATGGATGCGAACCGGGGATCGATCAAGTCATAGGGGATGAAAGCGGCAGGGAGGCCTCTTTCGCGGCACCTGTCCCGCAACAGCCCCGTCATGGCGGCCACGGATTTGCAGCCAATGTGGTCCCCAACCAACACCAGATTGATATCATATTGATCCACAATCTGCTCGAAAGTCTGAAAATAGTTTTCAGCGGTGCCTCGAGCAATATTGACCATAGGCGTATTCAACATCATCCTGGCCAAACCCCTCATCATGGAGTCAACAGAAGAGGTGTCTACGAAGACGGTCTCGCTGTAGCTCATGCTGTCCTGTATTACGCTCACTCCCCACTTCAATTCGAGGTATCGATAGATATGAAAATGCACGGCCATGAAGGGGTGCCACACGACAGCCCGGTAACGTTCATTCGGATTGGCGGCAACGCCCTTTCGGATGTTCTCCATTCCACATTCACAGAGCGATTGATAGAGTTCGACTGCCTCTGGTAATCCGGCCAGAAAGGTCGGAGCAATGAGCTGTGAGAGAAAGATCACCTCAGCGGCCAAAGGGGCCGGCTTTAGCCGCATCATTTCCCATAGTTCGAGCTTGGCTTCCTCCTGACGGTTCCTGCCGTCGAGCACCTCCTTCAGGCGGTTCCAGTCCATTTCCCCGGGCGTGTTCGAAGTGAGCCATTCAATCATCCTGAGCAGCTCTTTTGCAAAGAATTCTTCTGCTCGCTCTGTGTTGTATTTGTTTGGCATATCCAGGATGAAGAGCGGAAGCCCAAGCTTTTTCGCATAGACCAGGGATGAATTCACCTGTCCCTCACAACCGTTGTTTCCGATAACCACGGAAGCCTTGGGGTAATGGCCCTTGAAAAGGAGCCCCTGTGCCGACCTGCCAAGAGAGCAGATGTCTGACGAGACACCCTCGCTCTCTGCGGCATCCATGTAGACCGTATTGCTGGGCGGGTTGAGCAGGGCGTTTACCACGGGGATGGCCATGTCGACGTAAGGAATAAGGCCCATGGATTTCAGGATTTCCGTAAGCCCCAGACCGGCGCTCTGAAAATAAACCACTCTTTCGGGCTGCTCGAGTACATCTACCACGTAGTCGACGACATTGGTTGCGGTTGCCTCAAACAACGTCAATATGGCCCTCCTGTACGCCCCGCTTCTTCCGCTCACGGACCGGAAGAAGCTGCTCAAATCGGCAAGCTCGGTGATCCAGGGGTACTGTTTTGCATCCGACAGGATCTTTGGGCCTCTCCTTTTCAGAATGGTCTTGCCGGCGGTGAAGTAAGTCCTTCCAATGGTCTTCCACAGGACCCAGTTGTCCTTTGTGCTGGACAAGATCGATTCCGAGTTGTTAGGTTGAATCGCACGCATGCTCTCTCTCCTTCAGGATGCCTCTACCTGCCCATGCTTTCGATGAATGCCTGAACCCGTGTCCGAAGTTGCCCTTCACCGCTCAATCTGTACTCTCGATCAAGCCGCAGAACCGGAATCTTCGCCTCTCGAAGGTACTCCGCCATGGCCATGCCATAGTAGGTCATCGAATCGCAGAACTTCAGTTGTTGTATGATGACGCCATCTACACGATGATCTTCAATTGTCTGCATCACGCTCCGAAGCCTCACATCGATGGAATCCAACATCCGGGGACACGGCTTCGCCATGGTGTGCCGTGCGATCCTCTCGAGGGGGTCCAGCGTCTCGTTCGAGATGGGATTCAGCCCGGGAACGGAACCGGTGCAGAAGTGATCGCCCACAACGAGGCCGCCCATTTCCTCGATAATCTCGATGTATCCCGGGTCATCCATGGCGCCGCCGAGGACCATGAGTCGCCCTCGATAATCTCTCACGCCCTCACGGGCTTGCAGCAAATCGAGATATTCCTTGACGACGCGACCAAGGAGAAGGTCCTTTGGCGCCGCCAGGGACGCTGTCATTACTTTTTGAAACTCGGTTCCCGTCAGAGGGGGATGGTCGAGTTTTCGCAATTCGCCAATTCTCTGTATCACCGACACGAACCGGTTGTGGTCAGCGATTGCGGTCATCAGGGTGTCATCGTTGATCGACACATCGAAATGGTTTGACAACTTTTCTTTGAGTTCCCGCAGCTCGTCGACCATCCACGATATGGTGTTCTCCGTGCATGTGTGAAGTGCATCCAATACGTGCACGAAAGGTGGTTTCACCACACTCTTTACGACATCGGAGCAACGATTCATGTGTTGACATGAATGGTTGAACACCCATCCTCCAAGGAAATCATACTGACCATTCATTCCGTACTCGAGCAAGCTTCTGCAATAGGAACAAATGATCGGCGGAAGATAAATGTCGGCGAGCTGGGTTCCGCCTATGCCGGGTGCGCGCAGCCTCAGCGGGAACAATCCGTCCACAGAAAGCAAAATCTCCGGGACGAAGCTGCACGTGTAACCAATCGGTATCCTGCCGGCATCCATCGCCTCTCTGACGAGAGCGTTCTGGGTATGGTCGATGATTTCCTGAAATACGGCCATCACGCTTTCCTCGGGCATCTCGTTATCCTCTCTGGTTGCAGATCAGGTGCTCACCTCGACGGCCTTGGTGATGCGCCCTATGGCCTCCTCAATGAAGGTGGGGTCGTCTATGGTGATACGAAT
>Ga0180438_10011864_pt1 | contig 10451 bp, 12 predicted proteins | sample SS_ome_12_FD_132455 | JGI IMG/M metagenome (GOLD analysis project Ga0180438, IMG submission 132455) | Hypersaline lake sediment archaeal communities from the Salton Sea, California, USA - SS_3_D_2 metaG | ecosystem: Environmental > Aquatic > Non-marine Saline and Alkaline > Hypersaline >... | reverse complement strand
GCCCGTCGTCGCCAACTCCAGGGGCAGCGGAGCAAGTGAGCCACCCTCGGCCGCTCACCACCGCCGCACCATCTCTGGGCATGCCACGGATGCAACGCTCACGAATGCTCGCATGTTCTTCAAGGCCATGGCTGACCAGGGATTGATTCCGAAGAGTCCTTTCGTCGGAGTGAAAGCCGTTAAGGCGGTTGTCGATGAATCACGCAACGTCTACGTCACACAAGCTGATGTTCTGGCCGTGATGGAGGAGGCCCCAGACGCCGAGTGGCGAGCCATGATCGCGCTTTCACGGTTCGGCGGGCTGCGGCTGCCCTCGGAGGTTCTGACCTTGGAGTGGGAGCACATAGACTGGGCTTCGCAGCGGATTACCGTGATGAGCCCGAAGACGGGGCAGCGGATTATCCCGCTGTTCCCTGAGTTGGTGCGACCACTCATGGAGGCATCCGAGCAGGCGCCGAACGGTGCCGTCCATGTTGTTTCCTGGCACCGATCACAAGCCGATGGGCCTGATGGCTGGCGGAATTCCAACTTGCGAACCCGTTTCGAGAAGATGGTTCGGCGGGCCGGCCTAGTCCCTTGGCCAAAGCCATTTCACGCGATGCGGGCTTCCTGCGAAACGGATCTTATCGAGCGGCATCCCCTTCAGGCGGTTGCCCGGTGGATGGGCCACTCGCCCAAGATCGCCGTGGCCAACTACCTACGGGTTCGTGATGAACACTTTGACCAGGCGACCGGCAGAGGCCTGGCCCATTTTCCGGCCCACTCACCGCACGTCTTGGCCGGTCAGGGTTCATCACGCAAGACGCAAACCCCCGCTTTTCCCGAGAAAGACGAAGGTTGCGCCAAGGTGAATACCCCTCAAACGGATGGGGAGGGATTCGAACCCCCGGTGCAGTTTCCCGCACAGCAGTTTTCAAGACTGCCGCCTTAGTCCACTCGGCCACCCATCCGCTGAGGTTCCGGCCAGATCCGACTCCTGCCCGAGTCTCCCGCCGGAACGCCGCCAGACGCTCCATTACGAAATATCGGCACAACTGCGTGTGCCGTGCCGGCCTTCGTTCCGATTTCGCGGCACGCCGCCAGGCCACAAGCTACGCTTCCAAGAGACGTACATGAAGTTGCGAGGTTCGGTTCCCGAATTCTTGCCTTCCGGCAATGACAACTTCCACCATACGATTATTATATTACTGCACGGATCGGGTGCAGATGCATCCGGGGGTGAGGTATGGCAACTACGGCGACGGAACCGAAAGCCACGCGAGTCAGGATGGCGGGAATCGACTTCGGTAAGGGGCCGGACTCGCTGGATACGTTGCTGGGATCTTGCATCGGGATCACCGTCTGGGACCGCACCACCACACTTGGGGGCCTGGCACACGTGGTATTGCCCAAGAGTCGCGGTCGCACGAATTTGCCGGGGAAATTCGCCGATACGGCGGTCGCCGAGCTGCGGAGGCAGTTGTTGGCCCAAGGCGCCAATCCGAAACGGCTGACCGCCAAGATTGCCGGCGGCGCCACCATGTTCGGCCAGCGCACCGAACGCGACGTGGGCGAGAAGAACCACAAAGCAGTGCTGGAAAACCTCAAAATCCACGGCATCCCGGTCGTGGCCGAGCATATCGGCGGCGACAAGGGCCGCATGATTCGCTTCTCGCTGGAAGACGGCTCCGTGACGGTCAGCATCGGGCGGCAAGTCGTGAAAGTGCTCTGAGAGGCCGCGGGCGCGTTGACATCGCGTGTCTTGCCTGGTAAAAAGGAGGTTTTCGTCCTGAACGGGTCGGGGGGTCGACTTGGCCCCGATTTCCCGTCTGGCTGAACTCGACCGCAATCGGGTCGGAAACGCCGCAAAGCAAGGAGTCCATTCGTGCCGTGTAGCGAACGTCGCAAAGAACTCAAACGACGTCGACACCGTCGAAAGAAGGTGTCGCAGTTCTCGCGGAAACTCCCGAAGGCCACCGTTTCGGAGCGGGCCGCCATCGCGGAAAAGCTCCGCAATATGACGCCCGGGGGCGAGGAGATTATCGAAGAGTGGGAACTCGAAAAGCGCTAGGCTTGACTTCGGGTAGGTAGCCGCGTTGGCCAGAGCGCGGGTAACGAGGGCCCAACTTCCGCCCTGGCCGGCTTGTCCCGGCATGCGACGCCGGGGATGATCTTCACCCACCGCCCGGCGACGGTAGCTATGCGCAGCCCGCCACTCTGCGGCAGGTCCCAAGCTTCTGCCCCACTGGCCCTCAGCGGCGCGATCGCCCGCAAAACGCCTCGCCGCTCGGGCGTTCACTCCGTGAGGAAACCTTCCTGATCCGGCACGATTTGGCCGGTCTGCTGATGGTAGAGCCAACCGGCGTTGCCGCTGGGCGCCGTGGGCGGGAAGGTCTCGGTCAAGGTGACCACGGAGCGGCCGGAAAACGGATTCAACGGCACACCCGTCTGCAAATAGGGGCCGTAGGGGTAACCGCTTCCCGGCGGGCCAACCTCGCCTTTGGCATTCGATGCCCGGATCAATTGAGGAAACCCGCCCTCGAAAAGCGCCGGCGGCGCAGAGCCGTGCTCCAGTTTGTAAAGCTCGATCTGGGCCCGCAGGGAATGCAGGTTGTGCAAGAGGGTGCTGGTCTTGGCTTGCCGATTGGCGTTCTCGAACAACGGGATGCCGGTGGCGCCGACGATGGCGACCACAATCGCCACGATCACGGCGTCGATCACAGTCAGTTCTCTCTTGCCGCTTCGGAGGTGTTTCGTCATGTCACCAGGTGTCGCCACGTGCTTGACGCGCCGTGGATCGACGAACTCGCAGGAGACCGGAACACTCAGCCCGCGGCATGCCCCCTCCTTGCCGCTGCCCCCCAGTCGAGTGCCGAATTCCATCCACGCTGCCCACTAGAAGTATAGGTCGAAACTCGACGAAACGGTCAGTTCGGCACCCCAATAGAGGCAATTATCCGCCGCCAGGGGGTTCGACTGCGGCCCAACAAGGCCGTCAACTGGCCAACGTTTTCAGAAGCGTCAGCAATTCTTCCGGAACGGGCTTATGTCGGGCGTACGTGTCCTGGAAGGGGGTCAGGACCAGCTTCCCTTTGGCTTCGCCGGCCATGGCGCCGGTTTCGCCCTCGATCACCGCCTGCACGGCGAAATCGCCCAGTCGGCTGCCGAGAATCCGATCGTCGGGCACGGGAGACCCGCCTCGCTGGAGGTGGCCCAGCTTCAGCACCCGGGTCTGAAACGGGCAGCCGGCGTTTCGCAGACCCTCGTTGAGAATCTCGGCGCCGCCCATTTCGTCTCCCTCGGCTACCACGATCATGATCGACAGTTTTCCCCGGGCTTTGAGCACTTGCAGGTGCTGCACGATATGCGCGACGTTGGTTTCCGTCTCGGGCAAGGCCACCACTTCGGCCCCGCCGGCCAACGCCGTGTACAGCGCGATATAGCCGCTGTGACGGCCCATCACTTCCACCAGGAACAGCCGCTCGTGGCTTTCGGCCGTGTCGCGGAGCTTGTCGAGGGCCTCGACGGCCGTGTGGACGGCGGTCGCGAAACCGATGGTGAAATCGGTGCCCATCAGGTCGTTGTCGATGGTGCCGGGGCAACCGATGATCCGGCCTTTCCAGTGCCGAGCCAGGGCCACGGCACCGTGGAAGGTGCCGTCGCCGCCGATGGGAATCAGGGCGTCGAGGCGGTGTTTCTCCAACACGTCGACGGCCTTCTTCAACCCGGCCTCGGTGCGAAACTCCTCGCTGCGGCTGCTGCGCAACAGCGTGCCGCCGAGTTTCGAGAGGTTCGACACGGAGCGCAGCCCCAGTAGGGACTCGCCGCGCGAGTTGATATAGAAGTTCTCGTCGAGCAGTCCCTGGTAGCCCCGGCGAATACCGACCACTTCGTGCCCCGCCGCCACGGCGGCCCGCACGATGGCTCGAAGACACGGGTTCATCCCGGGCGCGTCGCCGCCGCTGCAAAAGACACCGATCCGCATGGTCAGTTCTCCAGCGTCCTTAGAACGATTCAATCTGCAACGTATGCCGCCGCATGAAGGCCTCGGCCTGCGGGCGGTCGAAAACGCTTTCGGTGGCGTTGATCGAACGGACGCAACTGGCCCCCAGGGCGCTGCCCCAGCGAAGACATCCGGCCGGATCCTCGCCGGCCAGCAACCCGGCAATATAGCCCGCGTCGAAGGCGTCTCCCGAACCGGTCCCTCCGACGAACTCCGTCGGATACACCCCGGTCCGCAGCCGCAATCCGTCGGCCACCAGCAGGTTTCCCTGGTCACCCCGGGTGATGACCACCGTCTTGGCCCCCGCTTCGCGGAACCTCTCGGCCTGCTGCACCGGGTCGCTCAGCCCGGTCAACGTGGCCGCTTCGTCGTCGTTGGGCAGGAAGACGTCGATCTCGGGCAGCATCATGGCCACCCGGTCGAAGCAGTCGTCTCCGCCGATGCCCACCACGTCCAACAGCGTGATGGTCCCGGCCGCCCGGGCCGCGCGGAGCAACTCGACCATCCGCTCGTTCTCCAGCGCCAAAAGCATCAGGTAGCCGCCAATATACAGGACCTTGGCCTGCGCGACCCACTGGGTGGGAATGTGCTCGACGGCGAACCGCGTATTGGCTCCCGGCGAGGCAATGAACCGGCGGTCCTGGTCCTTGACGTTGATGACCATGGTACAGGCGGTGTGGATTCCGCGGAGCCGATGGATTCCCCCGACGTCGACGCCGCCGTCGGCCAGCCGATCGATGATGAACTGCCCGAACACGTCTTGCCCCACGCACCCCGACGCGCCCACTCGGACACCCAGCCGGGCCAAATCCAGCGCCGTGTTGCTGGCGCATCCGCCGAGGCTCAGCTCGATCCGCTCCGGGGCAACCAGTTCGCCCTCGTCCGGCGCCCGGTCGACCGGGGAACAAACCACATCGGAGAACAGGATTCCCGTGCAAAGACAGTCGATTTCCACGCTCAGATTCTCCACCACGCAGTATCTGCGGCAGGGGTCACTGCCGCAGGCGGCGTACCGTCCGGTCGTCGCAAGATGAATCGCGTGCGGCAGCAGCGGACCGACCCCCCATGCGGGCGGACGGTCAGAAGACTATTCAACCTTCAATACATACCAGCGCGGCAGCAGTTTTTCCAGCCCCCGGCAACGTACGGACGCCGGTTCCGGCGGCTATGGGCGGCAAATTCGGGCGACGGATCCCTACAATTGGAAAAACCGGCGCAGTCCACGCTGGGTAGTCGACGGGGGCGGCCAAGACGGAGCGGCCCGCTCGCGCACCCCCACCGGGCTCGCCCCGGTGGATGGAGGCTTGACGACTACCGGCGAACGCCCCCACTCGCGTCCGCTCGGCATCGGACGAGCAACTCGCGAGTCTCACGCACCCCCACCGGGCTCGCCCCGGTGCATGGAGGCTTGACGACTACCGGTTGTCCAGCCCAGAAATGGGCCACGCGGCTTTCGGCGAGGGCGTGGCAAACCGACCGGTCTTGACCGCCACTGACTCAGCCGGGCCATTCATCGGGATGAATTCTTCCTCGTACCACTTGAAAAACGCTCGCTTCCACTCTCGCACGCGTCGCTTTTCCAGGCAGAAGCGAGCCGGCGGAATTCTGGCGACGATCACGTTCAGGATCGCAAGGGTCGGAGCGACAGGGCTGTGCACTGCAAATATGTGCCCCTTGGCAAGCTCTGCTCGCTTAAAAGAAGGCGCGGAGCGTTTCGATGTCGCGAGTTTCAGGCCCTCGTCAACAACATCCGCAAGACGGCTGATTGTGTCGCCAAGGAAGTCGCATGCACTGTCGCCCTCGAATATCCCATCCCCCCATACGCCCATGCCGCACCTCGCTTTCCATCATCCAAGTTGGTTATAGGGCGTAGGGTGGTTGCTTGCAACCACGCGCTGCGGTTCCGAGCTGAATCGGCCCGCTGAATCGGCCCGCGGAATCGGCCCGCGGAATCGGCCCGCGGAATCGGCCCGCTGAATCGGCCCGCTGAATCGGCCCGCTGAATCGGCCCGCGCGTGGCTGCAAGCAGCCACCCTACGATCTGAGATCCGACCTGCTTACCGGTCGACCAACTGGTCTTGGATGACGCGGAAGATCCCCCTGCCCACCTGGAACTTGGTCCCCGACAGCGCGGCCAGCACGCGGCCTTCGAGGTTGAGCACTTCGACCCGCGTGTCGACGGCGTGCATCGACGCCGGACCGTTGACGACGATCAGGTCGGCGCTCTTGCGCTCCAGCTTCTGCATCGCCCGGATCCGCTCGTCCTCGGTCTCCAAGGCGAAAGCCACGATCCACTGGGACTCCTTGATCGCCCCCAGCAGGGCGACCACGTCAGGCGTCTCCACGAGCCGAAGCTTCAGCGGCTCGCCCGTGCGGCGGATCTTTCGCGAGGAGACCACCACCGGCCGGTAATCGCAGGGGGCGGCCACGCCGATCAGGCCGTCGCAGGTGGGAAATTCCTCCAGCGAAGCCTCTAGCATCTCTTCGGTGGAAACGATCGGAATCACCTCGGCCGCCTCGGGATACTCCACGTCGACCGGCCCGCTGACGACCACCACCTCGTGCCCCGCCTCCAGCGCCGCCGACGCCAACGCCGCCCCCATGCGGCCGCTGGACGCGTTGGTCAGGTAGCGCACGGGATCCAGATACTGGCGGGTAGGGCCGGAGGTGATCAGGATGCGGGACATGGGCGGTGGGCAGTAGGCAGAGGGCAAGTAGGCGGTGGGTGGTGGGCGACTGAGCGGGGTCGCGGTTTATTGTATGTGGTGTGTCCTCGTCAGGGGTGCGCGGCAAGCGTAGTACTTGGGGCCTGTATTCTCCGCGCTCCTGAATGACGCGGGCGTGCATGCGGGGTTATACGGGCAAAACGGTCTCTTGAGGCAGCCGTTTAATCTTGACCGCATTTCGGTGTTCATCACCGTTCGCGCAGTCCAGATATCGCGTACCAGCCGCTATCCACCAACCACTATCCACTGCCTACCGCCTACTGCCCACCGCCTACTGCTTCCAGCTGCTCGGCAATCACATCGAAGATCTTTTCCGGCGCGGCCATGCGTCCCGGACCGCGGGCGCCGCAACTGAGGTAACCTTCTTCCGGGCCGACCAGCACGACGCCGTCGGCTCGGAGTCGCGTGACGTTTCGCTGCACGGCCGGGTGTTCCCACATCTGGGTGTTCATGGCCGGGGCCATGATCACCGGCCCCGAGAACGACAGCAGCGTGGTGCTCAACAGATCGTCGGCCAATCCGCAGGCCGCCTTGGCCAGGATATTGGCCGTGGCCGGGGCCACGCAGAGCAGTTCCGCCGCCTCGGCCAACTCGATGTGGGGATGCCCGCCGCGACCGAACACCCTGGTCCGCACCGGGCGTCCGGTGAGGGCCTCGAAGGTCTTGGGCCCGACCAGTCGGGTAGCCGACCGGGTCATGACGACGGAGACGCCGGCCCCTGCTTGGACCAGCCGGCTGACCAGCGAGGCCGTCTTGAAGGCGGCGATTCCGCCGGTCACGCCGATGAGCAGCTCGCGACCGTTCATAGGCTACGGAAGTCCAGTTCGGCCGGCCCGCCTTCCTCACCACCGGCTATCTGTACTCTCAATTCCGTGTCCAGGTAGATCTTGTCCTGGAGGATCTCCTGGATCACCATTTCCATTTTGTCGTCGGTGTTCATATCGACCAGGGGCCGGGCACCGGCGTTCAGCGCAACCAAACGCTTCTGAATCAGGGTCGAGAGCTTGAAACGACCCCCTACCTTCCGAATGATTTCCTCTTCCCGAAGCTCATCGAGCATCTCGGTCAGCCTCCGATTGTTGGGTAAGTATGTTGCATATTTCTTCGACGGCCTGGTCCACGTCGTCATTGACCACCTGGAACCGATACCGGTGGGCCAAGGCCAGTTCCTGATCGGCTTCCTGCAGCCTTCGCCGGATTGCCTCTTCGCTCTCGGTGCCGCGGCCGCGCAACCGGCGTTCGATTTCGGCCAGCGAGCTGGGTCGCACGAAGATCGAGATCACGTCCTCATAGCGTTGCATGACGGCCAGGGCGCCTTGCACGTCAATCTCCAAGACTACCCATTTTCCCGCCTGAAGGCCAGAGGTGACTTCGCTGGCCAGCGTCCCATACCAATATCCGCGGCCGAACACCTCGAAACATTCGATGAATTCGCCCTTCTTTCGGCGTAGTTGGAAATCCTCCCCGGACAGGAAATGATAGTCCCTTCCGTCCACTTCACCGGGTCGCGGAGGTCGGGTGGTGGCCGAGACACTGGCCACCAACGGCCCCCGGCACCGTTGGAACACCCCGCGCAACACGGTCGTCTTGCCTGCCCCCGACGGTCCGGAGACAATGATCAATTTTCCTGGCACGGTCGCGAGCCTCTTCACTCGATGTTCTGAATCATCTCGCGAATCCGTTCGATGGCCGTCTTGATTTCGATGACGTGTTGGGCGATTTCGACGTCGTTGCCTTTCGAACCAATGGTATTGGCTTCGCGAAACATCTCCTGGGTGAGGAACTCGAGTTTCCGCCCGGCGCTTTCCGGCAACTCCATGATCGCGCCGAACTGGTCCAGATGGCTCTGCAACCGGACGAGTTCTTCGGAGATATCGCCGCGTTCGGCAAACAGTCCCACCTCCTTGATCACGTCGGCCGGATCGAGCACGACGTCGTACTCGGCCAGCGTCTTGTTCAATCGCTGCTCCAACCGCGTGCGATAGGCCTCGACCACCAGCGGCGCCCGTTGGCGAATCGTCTCGAGGCTGGCCGCGGCGATCCGGCAATTCTCCTTCAAATCGGCGGCCATGGCCCGGCCCTCGTCGGTTCGCATCCGGGCCAGGTTCTCCATGGCTTGTTCCAGGGCCTTGCCGATTACCGGCCACACGTCCGCCGCGTCGACGGCGCCGTTGGAGCCGTCGTCTACCACGCCGGGCAGCAGCAATAAGCCCTCCAGCGAGACCGGCTCGGCCAGTTCCCACTGGCTGCGGAGCGCCTCCAACTGCCGCCGGTAGCAGTCCAGCACGTCGGCGTTGACTTTGAAATCGTCGGGCGAGACGGCTCGATCGATGCGCAGCGTCACTTGAATCGTGCCGCGGCGGATGGTCTTGCGCACGAGCTGCTCGATCAGTGGTTCCAAGGCGCCATAGCCCTCGCCGGCGCGGACCGAAAGCTTGAAGAACCGGCTGTTGATCGTGCGCACTTCGACCGCCACGGCCAGCCCGTCTTGCTGGCAATGCGCCTCACCGAAACCGGTCATGCTCAGCAACAAAGCAGGAAGCCTCCGGTTGCGAAAACGGGAACCAAAGCAGGGTGGGTCCGTCGTCTGGGGCGGCCGGGTTACGGTTGCCCGGGATTGTCTTGCGGTGCAGGGGTGCCTTCCGGAGCGGGGGCCGCCGGCGTTGAAGCCCCTTCAGTCTCGGGCGGGGCCGAGACGCTTTCCGACCGGACGTCGGCGCCGCCGAAATCCTCACTCAGCAAGTCGTCGCTGCCGCCGGCCGAACCGAGGTAGTAGACCGTAAACATGCAGAGGATGATCCAGAAGGTGGCCACGGCGACCGTAACCTTCGTAAACAGATCGCCCGCCTTGGTGCCGAACGCGCTTTGGCCGCCCATGCCGCCGAAAGCCCCGGCCAGCCCTCCTCCCTTGCCGCGTTGCACCAGAACCAACAAGATCAGGAACACGGCCGTCAAGAACATCACGATCAGCAGCACGTTTTGAATCAGACCCGACATGGATTCTTCCTCGTTTAGATGGCTCGCTACTGGGGTGCGCCGGCAGCGATACCCAAAAAAGAGTCGACTTTCAGACTCGCCCCGCCTACCAACGCCCCGTCAATGTTGGGCTGCCCCAGCAACTCGGCGGCGTTGTCGGGTTTCACACTGCCCCCGTATTGGATTCGGACCGACTCGGCGACCTCTTGATTATACTCCTGTTGCATGATCTTGCGAAGGTCTAGATGGACCTCCTCTGCCTGTTGGGGGGTGGCCACCTTCCCGGTGCCGATGGCCCAGACCGGCTCGTAGGCGATCACGATCCCGGCCATCTGCTCGGCCGACAGCCCGGCCAACGAGCCCTCGAACTGGCGGCGGATCACCTCCAGGGTCTGCCTGGCCTCGCGCTCCGAGAGCAATTCGCCGACGCAGACGATGGGGACCAGACCGGCCTGCAGCGCGGCGTGGACTTTCTTGTTGATGTCTTCGTCGGTCTCTCCCAGCACGTGCCGCCGCTCGCTGTGGCCGAGGATCACGTATTGGCAGCCCACGTCGCACAACATGGCCGCGCTGAGCTCCCCGGTGAAGGCCCCCTTGGGCTCGTGGTACATATTCTGGGCCCCCAGGCCGACCTGGGAACCGGCCAGCGCCTGTCCGACGGCGTCGACATAGACGCTGGGCGGGCAGACGGCCAGGTCGACGCCTTCGACGCCGCCGGCCTCGGCAGCCACCGCTTCGGCCAGGGCCACGCCGGCCGCCCGATCGAG
>Ga0180438_10011863_pt1 | contig 10451 bp, 10 predicted proteins | sample SS_ome_12_FD_132455 | JGI IMG/M metagenome (GOLD analysis project Ga0180438, IMG submission 132455) | Hypersaline lake sediment archaeal communities from the Salton Sea, California, USA - SS_3_D_2 metaG | ecosystem: Environmental > Aquatic > Non-marine Saline and Alkaline > Hypersaline >... | reverse complement strand
TTGACAAGAGCGCACATATCGATCGTGTGGTGCCCGACCGTAAGCTGCGCTGCACCTCTCCGCGCCATGAACCAGGTGGTGGGGGGATCAATGTCAGCCGTGCCATCCGCCGGCTTGGCGGTGAGTCGCTGGCGCTCTACACATCCGGGGGACCGATTGGGGCGATGGTCACCACCCTGCTGGAGCAGGAGGGGGTCAATCAGCGGGCGATTGCGATCGAGGGACTAACCCGGGAGAACCTCACGGTTTTTGAGGAGAGTAGCGGCCACCAGTTCCGGCTGGGCATGCCGGGACCGACGCTGCCAGAGGCAGAGTGGCAGCAGTGCCTGACCGAGCTTAAAGAAGCGATCGCTCAGGCCCAGTATGTTGTGGCCAGCGGGAGCCTTCCGCCGAATGTGCCCACGGATTTTTACGCACGGGTGGCTCGAATGGCCAGACGGTGTGATTGCAGGTTCATTGTGGACACTGCTGGTGACGCGCTGCGGGCCGCAGCACAGGAAGGGGTGTACCTGCTCAAGCCGAACATGCGCGAGCTGAGACAGCTTGCTGAGCGCGATCTGGAAAAAGAGGCTGAACAGGAGGCTGCAGCAGAGGATCTCATAAGGCAACAGCAGGCGCAGGTAGTGGTGGTCTCTCTGGGTGCGGCAGGTGCACTGCTCGTAACGAAGGATATGAAAAAGCGTCTCCGCGCACCCACAGTGCCGATTCGCAGCAAGATCGGAGCAGGAGACAGCATGATTGCGGGGATTGTTCTGGGCCTGGAGCGAGGAAACCCGCTTCAGCAAGCTGTTCTGTTCGGTGTAGCTGCAGGAGCTGCGGCGGTCATGACCCCCGGCACCGAGCTCTGTCGCCGCGAGGACACCGAACGCCTCTATGCGCAGATCATGGCTGAGTACGAATGAGGCTGACGGTGCTTTGCCAGGCGATGGGGGGCGACGTGCCCACCCAGTAAACGGTGTATGAGCAGAAAGGAAGGCAAGGAGATGGCACTCAAGTATCCGATTCAATACGAATTGAATCCACGGAAAGTGGAGCCAGGGATGCGCTGGCTGACGCTGAGATTGACGAACGCCGGCGACAGCGAGCTGAAGAGTCTTGATGTCAGGCTCAACTCGCTGGACACGTATAGCATCAACGTCCAAGGGCTCAGCAAGTTCTGGGGTCTCTTGCCACCTGACGAAGAGACCGAGTTTCCTTTCCAGGTCCAGGCCACACAAAGTGGCAGGCTCTATGCCTCCATTGACGCCTGGAAGGATGGGGAAAGGTTCCATTGGGAGTCACCCGGCGTGCTGATCTCTGTGGGCGAAGCACGGGCCGAACTGGTCAGCATGTACGCTGTGGCCGACAAGCATCCTGGCGAGGGTGTGACGATTCGATGCGAAGCGATTGTGCGGGGCCTGTGCGACTACGAAGGGTTGGAGCTCAGCTTCCTGGCTGAAGCGCCGGGCGGTGAACTCACTGAACTCTATACGGTGGAGGCCACCGGCTGTGGCGGAGAGCAGCAGGTCTATGGCACCCAGATGGAGACTGACGAGGAGGGCCTGTTCACAATCCATGCCTACCTCTATGATGGTGTGCGCAGGATTGGTCATCAGGTTACCTATGTGTATGTACTGTCCGTGGAGGCGGCGGCGCTGCCACCAGGAGACTAGTGCGCTGCGAGGCTGAGCGTGGATGCTCTGGTGGCCAGGACGGGTCTGCGGACACTGGCCACCGGAGCGGATCCGAGACCCCGTAGGCCGGCGCAAGAATTCGCTACAGAGAACGGAGGAGAATCATCAGGCATGACAGGGCCGTACCCACCAGTGCTCTTTCGCGACCGGGTTGATGCCGGCAGGAAGCTGGGCCAGCGGCTGGCCGATCTGCATCTCCGGAACCCATTGATCCTTGCCATACCATCGGGCGGGGTTCCCGTTGGGAAGGAGATTGCCGCAATCCTGAACGCTCCATTCGACGTGATCATCGTGCGCAAAATCCAGTACCCATGGACAACGGAGGCTGGTTTTGGGGCAGTGGCTTCCGACGGCACGTCGTATTTGGGACCGGGAGCCGCCACATTGTCACCAGCAGTCCTGGAGGCCCAAGTGCGCAAGGCCCAGCGGCAAGTCGAGCACCGCGAGCGAGTGTTTCGGCAGGGAACAGGACCGCTGGCAGTGACCGGCAAGACTGTCGTTCTCACTGACGATGGCCTGGCAACGGGTTCAACGATGCTTGCAGCGGTCAGATCGGTGCGCAAGAGAGATCCCGACGAAGTTGTTGTTGCTGTCCCAACTACTTCAGGAGGTGCCGTTGAACTGTTGAGAGCGGAGGTCGGTCGCTTGGTCTCTCTGTACGTGCACCCCAAGCACCTTCCCTTTGCCGTGGCAGCATCGTATGAGCATTGGCATGACCTCACAGAGCAAGAGGTCGAGAGCTACCTGAGCCAATCAGCCTAGAGGTGGCGGGTCATCAGGAGACGTCTGCCTGTGCAGCGCTTCAGGGCGCATGGGGCAACTCCTGCTAGGAACCGCCGGTCAGCTGCAACTGCTGCTCACTGCGCTTGAATCGAGACAGCATCGTGGCGAGGGAGGGCCGAGTCTCAGAAGCGGAGTCACAGCGCCCTACGTTCGCCGGCGATGCACCCACGAAATGGAAGGAGAGTCATGTGGTAGACCTAGAGTTCATTCGCAGTCTTATACAGCCTGCTGATACCAAGATTGTCTTTCTGATCTTGGATGGTCTCGGTGGTCTGCCCGCTGACTCGAATGGGTCGACTGAACTCGAGGCAGCAGAGACGCCTAATCTGGACAACCTAGCGGCCCGGGGAATCTGTGGGCTCCATGTGCCCGTGGCCGCGGGCATCACACCGGGCAGCGGGCCTGCCCACCTGGGTCTCTTTGGCTACGATCCGCTCAAGTACCAGGTTGGTCGCGGCGTTCTTTCCGCGCTGGGCATAGGCTTTGACCTGCGGTCGAACGACGTGGCAGCGCGGGGCAATTTCTGCACCGTGGATAAAGACGGTGTGGTAACGGATCGCCGCGCCGGGCGCATCGCCAGCGAGAAGAACAGGGAGCTCTGCGCTTTGCTGCGGGAGATCGAGCTGCCTGAAGTTCAACTATTTGTGGAGACGGTGAAGGAGTATCGATTTCTTCTCGTGTTGCGTGGCGACGGCCTGTCTGGCGACATTGCCGACACGGATCCGCTGCAGGTGGGCCGCAAGCCCTTGGAACCACGGGCGCTGTCAGCTGAGGCAGATCAGACGGTCCAACTGGTGGACCGCTTCGTTGAGCAGGCGCGTGAGGTTCTGCCAGAACAGCAGCCGGCCAACATGGTCCTATTGCGCGGCTTCTCGAAGCGGCCAGATTGGCCGCTGATGAAGGAAGTATTCGGCCTTCGGGCGGCAGTTCTTGCTCACTATCCGATGTATCGTGGTGTAGCCAGGCTGGTGGGCATGGAAGTGTTGGACAGTGGCGAGACCCTCGGAGATCAGTTCGCTGCTTTGAGGGAGCACTGGAATGATTACGACTTTTTCTTTGTCCATGTGAAACGAATGGACAGCGCTGGCGAGGACGGGGACTTTCGTCGCAAGGCCGAGCTGATCGAGGAGGTGGATCCTTGGGTGCCAGTGTTGATGCACTTGCACCCGGATGTTGTAGTGGTGACGGGCGATCACTCCACACCATCGCAGCTCAAGTATCACAGTTGGCACCCGGTTCCAGTGTTGCTGTGGTCAGAGCACTGTCGCACTGATGGGGTGAAGAAGTTTGGCGAACGTGCCTGCATGGCGGGTGGATTGGGACCGCGTCTGCCTGCAGTGGACCTGATGCCCATAGCCCTCACGAACGCCTTGCGTCTTGTCAAATTCGGAGCATGAAAGGGGCACTGGAGATTACCAGGGGTGGACGAGGGGCCACAGGGGCTGAGTGTCTGATGAAGGTTGTCGATATTGTAGGACGCATCGGATCTGGCGAGGATGAGCTGGCTGGAACTGGCCGAATGCAAGACCGCCTGGGTGGTGTCGAATGATGAGTTTGATGCGTACAGAGATGAGTATCACTGGATAGAAAAACGTCGCGTACCCTTGATGACTGTGGATGTTCAGGTGACACTTTACCAGCCGGCTTTTGACCAGGATGGACAGGCCGAGCACGCCGAAGGAGAACGCACGCACAGCGCAGAGAAAGGACGAGATGAATAGGACCGAGTTTGATTTTGAGTTCTACACCGAGGTGCCAGATCCCAGGGATGGCTTGAGACTCGAGGCACAGAACCGACTCTGGGAGCTCGCCGAGGGGTATCAAGATATGATCGGCGCTTCCGTTGCCCTGGAGGAACTCACGCAAGAGGAAACGCCACACGTGTTCGAGGCCCGTGTGGTCGTCTACATCAAGCCCGACAACATCGCAGCTGTTGAGAAGAGCGATAGCGCCATGGGTGCCCTGAAAGGGGCCCTCGACGCAGCCGAGCGCCAGGTTCGAGAGTTACGGAACAAGCTCGGCGAGCCTTGGAAACGGCCAGACCTCGACGGTGGGGCTTCACCGTCAGGGCAGAGGGCGGGTGGCGGTACAGAGTGAGTCGAGTCCTCAGGTCCGGCTGCGAGGGAGGCGTAGGCAGACGGGCCTGATGTTTTCCAGGGAACCTTGGTCTGGGCCTGGACTATGACCTCAGATCCCTGGATCAGAAGAAGATCAAGACCTCGCGCCTCTGAAGAAGGAGGGCCAAGTGGTAGAAAAGGCCGACTTTAAGCGGATTGACAAGTACATCTGGGAGTTGCCCGCGGAGTTTCGGGAGGACATGCGCGTGCCAGCGCGGATCTTTGCCAACGCGGAGCTCTTTGACGATGCTCTTCGCGACCGCTCTGTGGAACAGTTGGTCAATACAGCGACGCTGCCCGGCGTTGTTCGCTCCGTCATGGCCATGCCGGATTTCCACCAGGGATACGGCTTCCCCATAGGTGGTGTGGCGGCGATGAGAGTAGAAGACGGGGTCATATCGCCGGGCGGTGTCGGTTATGACATCAATTGCGGCGTGCGGCTTCTCGCCACCCACCTCCAAGAGGCAGAGATCGCACCGCATCTTGATGAGTTAACCGCCAGCATCTACCGGGAGTGTCCGAGCGGTGTAGGTGGCAAGGGACGGACGAGAGTCTCTGAGCAGGAACTGAATCGATTGGTGACCTTGGGTGCCACATGGGCGCTCGAAAAGGGGTTCGCAGGGCAGGAGGACTTGAAGCACACTGAGGAGAGGGGCTGCATGGACGGCGCGGATCCAAGCCAGCTGAGTCGGCGGGCCATTCAGAGGGCACTTCCACAGGTGGGTTCTCTCGGTGCTGGAAACCACTTCCTGGAGCTGGACGCAGTCCAAGAGATCTATGACCGGGAGGTGGCCAAAGCCTTCGGTCTTTGGGAGAGCCAAGTGGTTGTGCAGATTCATTGCGGATCGCGTGGCTTCGGCCATCAGGTTTGTACTGACTACGTCAAGCAGTTCCAGTCTGCAGTGAGCAAATACAACATCCAGTTGCCCAGCCGACAGTTGGTGTGCGCCCCTGTCCAGTCGCGAGAAGGTCGCGCCTACTACGGGGCGATGGCATGTGCAGTGAACTATGCCTTTGTGAACCGCCAGGTGCTTGCCGCTGGGGTCCGTGAGGCCTTTGACCAGGTTCTGGCTGGCAAGGTGTACGATCACGGGCTGTTCCAGATCTATGACGTGGCCCACAACATCGCCAAGATCGAGCATCACAAGGTGGATGGTGAGGACATGGAGCTCTGTGTGCATCGCAAGGGAGCGACGCGCGCCTTTGGACCGCGCTTCGAAATGCTGCCCGACGACTACCGTGGTGTGGGGCAGCCAGTGCTGGTGCCTGGATCGATGGGCACTGCTTCCTACGTGCTGGTAGGCACCCAGAAAGCAATGGAGCTCACCTTTGGCTCAACCTGCCACGGGGCAGGACGGGTGATGAGCCGCACGCAAGCACGCAAGCAGATCCGGGGATCCGAGCTTCGGGAGCGGTTGACGGGAGAAGGCATCGTCATCCGTGCCGGCAGCATGAAGGGCCTAGCAGAAGAAGCCCCTCTAGCGTACAAAGATGTCAGCCTCGTGGTTGAGGTGGTGCACGGGCTGGGCCTGGCTCGAAAGGTAGCACAGCTCCAACCGCTGGCGGTGATCAAGGGGTAAGTTCGTGATTGACCGTGGGGCGCGAGGCTGCTGAAAGGGGGCGTGCCACGGCCGACGCGGAAGCAGCATCCACATGGCAGGTGTTGGCTACATCGATTCATATGCATCCCACAGGGGCCAAAGGCCTGCCGACCCCGGCCCGGATGGTGTATCACAGCTGACCGCCACTCAAGACGTTCCTTTGAGCCTCTTCCAGGCTCTTCGCTGCTGCGCAAGGAAGGCGTTGCCCCAATGAGGTTTGGGGAGCCAACGGAGCGGCTTGAGGGAGCCTCGCACCCAACGAGACTCCAACGTTCGCAACCAAAGTCAACCGCAATCCCAAGGCGGTTCGCAGTCTACAGAGCCGGCTGAGGGGGTACACTGGTATGGAGGAACACGCTTTGCAGCCGCCGATCGCCTAGATGTTTTGTATACCATCGACCCAGTGTCCGCTTCGAGGCATCAGCGGGAGCCAGGCCTGCGTGCATCGCGCTGAAGGTCAACGACAGCAGGCCGGTGGCCGGCTGTGCTGCGGTAGCGCTGAGCGAAGCAAGGTGCATGAGCAAGAGCAGATCTGGACAACGAGAACACCTGGCCAAGCAAGTGCGCGATCTGGAGGAGGTGCTTGAAGAGGACCCAAGTCCTTAGGCAGTTCATTGCTGAGAGTGAGCAACTGAAAGGAGAACCGGCTTGAATTCAACCTAGTGTGGTACGGGACTTGGTGATGGATCTTTGTGTACATGAAGGGATTGGAGGACCCAAATGGCTAGGGTAGCAATCAATGGATTCGGAAGGATCGGCAGAGCTGCGTTCAAGATCATCGTGGAAACTCCAGAACTCGAGCTGGTAGCGCTGAATGACATTGTCCCTGTCGAGAATCTGGCCTACCTGCTTGAGTACGACACCGCCTATGGTGTATACGACAGAATTGTCGACGTTGAGGATGACCAGCTTATCGTGGATGGCCAAGCGTACACTGTGCTCGAAGAACGTGACCCGGCCAAGCTTCCCTGGGAAGAGCTCAAGATTGACATCGCCTTCGAGTGCACTGGTTTGTTCACCGCCAAGGCGGACCTGGAGAAACACCTCAGTGCTGGGGCGGGCTATGTCATTCTGTCGGCGCCTTCCAAGGACGATGGGGTTCCCACCGTGGTCCACGGCGTGAATACGCCGGAGCAGTCGACACGCATGATCTCATGCGCCAGCTGCACCACGAACTGCATCACGCCAGTGGTCGAAGTCATGGGCAGGAGGATCGGCTTCAAAAAGGCCATCATGACCACACTGCACGCTTACACGTCATCGCAGTCCCTTGTCGATGCACCGAGCAGGAAGATCAGGAGAGGGCGGGCCGCAGCGGCCAATTTTGTGCCCACCACGACGGGCGCGGCAATTGCGACCACACGGGTCCTCCCTGAGCACAAGGGCAGATTCGACGGGGTGGCGGTGCGTGGTCCGGTGGTGGTCGGTTCAATCGCGGACATGGTCTTTGTCGCATCCAGGGAGACAACCGCCGAGGAGATCAACGACATCTTCACCGAAGAGGCGGCCAGCGACAGGTACGAAGGTGTGTTGGGGGTTACCGATGATCCCATCGTTTCCTCTGACATCATTGGCGACCCGCGCGCCTCGGTCATCGACCTGGCAATGACCAAAGTCGTGGACGGCGACCTGGTGAAAGTGATGAGCTGGTATGACAATGAGTGGGGTTTCACCAACCAGATGATCCGCGAAGCCGTGAGGATCGTTTCCGCATCGGATGAGGTTTGAGCTACACGCGCTGAGCAAGGTTACATCACAGCCAGTGCTGGGCGGCCCCCAGGCCCAAGGGCCTGTTCGGCGCCGGCCGGTTAATGCAGCTCAGAACGCGGCAGCAGCGGTCGTTCGTGGCAGCACAGATATGATCGCCCGGTGTTGGGACGGCGCCTTGACTCTGCGTTGGAAAGGATTGAGCAGTCATGTTTGAGCGGATACTTCTTCCACTGGAAGGTTCATCGCTGGCAGAGTGCGTGCTTCCACATGCCGTTACTCTGGCTCGCTGCTTTGACTCGACCCTCATCCTGCTGCGAGCGTTGGAGCGCCAACAGAGTGGTCGGGTCGTGGAGGCTGTGGACACGGTGGAGTGGGAGATGCTTAAGTCTGAGGCGGAAGCCTATTTGAAGTCGATCTCCGATCGTCTGCAGCAACTTGACCTGCCGGCCGAACAGATCGTTGCGGAAGGTGCCGCCGCAGAGCGCATTCTCGGTGTGGCTGACGAACAGGACATTGACCTGATCATCCTCAGCAGCCATGGGGCCAGCGGTCTCAGTGGTTGGAACATCAACAGCACAGTGCAGAAGGTCATCTTGCGCTGCTATGTGCCGGCCTTGATTGTCCGTGCCTATCGAGAGGTTCCGCAGGACTGGTCGGGCCTGCGCTACAAGCGATTGCTTGTACCCCTCGACGGTTCAAAGCGTGCAGAACTGGTCCTACCCCTGGCGTCGAAGCTGGCCTCATGTCAGGAGGCGACGCTTGTGCTTGCTCACGTGGTGACTCGCCCGGAAGTAGATCAGCTTGGACCGCTTCCCGAGGAGATCGCCGGCCTGGTGGACAAACTCAGCGACTGGACGCTCGAGCGAGCAGAGGAATACATGGCAGATGTGCAGTCCAGAACATCGGACACTGCAGACACGCACACAGCCCTGGCGGATCACGATGCCGCCCAGCTTCACGAGTTGGTGAAAGATGAGGACATAGACCTGGTCATCCTCAGCGCACATGGCCATTCCGGCGAGGCTAAGTGGCCTTATGGCAGCGTGGCCCTCAATTTCATCGCTTACGGAACTAAGCCCCTGCTGATCATGCAGGATATCTCCAAGGGGGAAGTTCCGCCTACGGAAGCCGAGCGAGCGGCCAAGGAGGAGCCAGGGCACTAGTGTCTAGGCAGTCCCAGGGCGGTTGGGCAGATGGATAGGCCTGCCACGATACGGCAGGCCACAGCATGTGACCGGGCGCGGGGCCCTTCAAGACGAAAGGAGATGCGAGATGGAAGGAAGACCTCTGAGCAGGAGACTGAGATGGGCCCTTGCGGTGATTAGTGTGATCTCTGGGGTTGTGTGGGTTCTGGCCGCATCCGGCCTGGTGGCGGGTGAGGCACAGATCAATGCTGTTTACCTGATAACTGGTGCGGTCAATCTCGTCGCTGGCGGCTTTTGGCTGCTGAGCCTTAGGGCAGCCTGACCGGCCGGCATCCCGGTGACTGCAGGCGGGCCCGTGTGCGGCTGATGTGACATAAGACCGGACATAGCAGGGTTGGCTCAAGGCAAGTGACGCTGGGTGGGGTGTGTTATGAAGCTCGAGTTTGTCGGCACGCGCGGGAACATTGAGGCCAGAACACGGCGTCACCGCATGCATAGTTCCTTGGTTGTTTCCTACTATGGGAAGCGGGTGATGATAGATTGCGGTGAAGACTGGCTGGGGCACATCGAATGGGTCAGCCCAAGAGCGATTGTCGTCACCCACGCCCATCCCGACCACGCCTGGGGCTTGAAGGGTGGTGCGCCCTGTCCGGTATACGCTACGCAAGAGGCCTGGGAGGACATGAGCAGCTTGGGGATTGAGGAGCCAAGGACGATGCCCGCCAGAGAGCCAGTGGAGATTCAGGGTATTACCTTCGAGGCCTTTCCAGTCTTGCACTCCACTCGAGCACCGGCGGTTGGATACCGCATCTCGGCCGGCCGGGTGAGCATATTCTACGTGCCCGATGTGGCCTGGATTGAGGACCGGAACGGGGCTCTGTCGGGGGCCAAGGTGTACATCGGCGATGGCGCGACTATCACTCGCCCCATGGTGCGCAAACCCGGCGATGTCATCATCGGACATGTGCCCATCCGCACGCAGCTGACGTGGTGCGAGAAGGAGGGCGTGCCTAGGGCGATCTTCACCCACTGCGGGTCCAAGATAGTCGAGGGCGATGAGCGGACGCTGCGCGCCGAGCTGCAAGAACTGGCCGAAGAACGGGGTGTCGAGGCTGAGATAGCCTTCGACGGAATGGAGGAGGTCCTGCGCTAGCGCGCTGGCAGGGTTGCGAGATGGTGCAGCCAAGACACGTGTGCAGGACGAGGAGTATAGCGGAGGTGCGACATGGCGGTGTTTCAAGATCGGAGGGACGCAGGGCGCAAGCTGGCAAGCCAACTCACCCACTATGCGGGTCGACCCGATGTGATCGTGTTGCGGCTGCCGCGCGGCGGGGTGCCAGTCGCCTATGAGGTGGCGGAGTCATTGCGGGTCCCTCTGGACATTTTCGTGGTGCGAAAACTGGGTGTGCCCGGCCACAGCGA
>Ga0180438_10011862_pt1 | contig 10451 bp, 9 predicted proteins | sample SS_ome_12_FD_132455 | JGI IMG/M metagenome (GOLD analysis project Ga0180438, IMG submission 132455) | Hypersaline lake sediment archaeal communities from the Salton Sea, California, USA - SS_3_D_2 metaG | ecosystem: Environmental > Aquatic > Non-marine Saline and Alkaline > Hypersaline >... | reverse complement strand
TTTCCATCTGGTCGATGTCCGAGACACACCGGATTATCGACTGGAGCACATCGCGGGTGCCATTCACCTTTTGATTTCGGAGATGACCGAGCAGAAAGTGGAGAGCATGTTCGGCAAGGAGGACTTGATCGTCACCTATTCTTTGGATGTTCATTGCCCTGCCAAAAATATTGCGGCGAAGAAATTGCGCGATTATGGATATGCGAACGTCCTCGCGTATCAGGGGAGTTGGAGGGAGTGGAAGGAAGCCGGCTATCCAGTCGAAAAAGGATGATAGGAAGCACGGGCAAATTGCATTGACCTGAGGGATTTCCTGATGTATATGTAATGAGGGTGTCCTTTCAGGAAACGGAGGCAGGATATGAAGAATCACCGGTCGCGCATAGGATGGGCCATGATATCCATCGTTCTCTTTTCATGGGGGTGCATGACCCAACGGAATCCCGTTGATATGTACGGCGATTCCGTGGACCTGGAGCTGCTCGAGGGGGAATGGAGCGGAGATTATTTCAGCAAGGATACCGGAAGAAGCGGCACCATAACGTTCACCTTGACCGCCGAGGCGGATGAAGCTTTCGGCGATGTGTTGATGACACCGAGCAGTTCCAGAGAGCCCTATCATCCTGTCGGGTTCAGAGATAAAGCGAATGTCGATCCCCAGTTTCCCTCACTCCTGACCATTAGGTTCGTGGAGGTCTTGGGAGGAAAAATAAGGGGCCAGTTGACTCCTTACTGGGACCCGGAGATGCAGCGCCGTTTGATAACGACTTTCGAAGGGGTATTGAAGGGAGATACGATCGAGGGAACCTTCGAATCCAGGATCGAACAGTCCCCGATTTATTTTTATGGTCAGTGGCAGGTTTTCCGAAAGAAGAATTGACGGCATTGGCTGATACCCGTTCCTTTACACCCGTAAAATTGATCTGCGGGATCATGGCATCAGATGTGCGCATCATGCATGTCGCGGAGGATAAGCTCGTTCTTCGTTATGGGGAATGCGATTCGCGCAGTCCCTTGTTTTCCTTCGACCTGACCGATTACTACGAAAAACAGATGGGGCAAAATCTCTCGAGAAAATTCTTGAGTTTCGAAAGCCTGATCGAACCGGAAAGACTCGGCGCGATAAAAGGAGAAACCAATCGATTAGAGAAGGAAATCAAGGAAAAATTTCAGGCCAGCCACAGGGTTGTTAACCTCGATCCGGGATATTTGAGGTCATCTTCCCTGATAATGGCAACGGCCAAAGACTTTGCCCATCGCATTCCCCTCCGGAACGGCATCTATGCCCATCTGGAATTTTTGTTCGGGAAAGATGAAGTCCGGATGCTGGACTGGACATATCCTGATTTCAAGGGCCAAGGATATCAGGAGTATTTTCTCGATGTTCGCCGCATTTACCTTTCTCAGCTGAAAAAAGAAAGATGAGTCAGTCGTTGTCGAAAGCCGAAATTTCCCTTAATTTTGCAACGATTTCCGGAAGTTCCCGCAGCACGACCTGAATATCTTCCTCATCGTTGAACCGCCCCAGTGAAATCCGGATTGAGGACCGGGCGATCTCGGGGCGCAATCCTATGGCACTCAAAACATGGGACACTTCCTCTGAGTCTTCGCTGCAGGCAGATCCGGTAGACACGTAAATGTCCTTGGTGGCCAGCGACAGGAGGACGGCTTCGGCCTCTAATCCATAAAAGGAAAAATTCAACGTTCCCTTGATTCTTTCCTGTTCATGTCCGTTGAATTTCACTTTGGGAATATGGTCTTCGATGCCTTTCTTCAGCTTATCGGCCAGTTTCTCGATACGCTTTTTGTCCTTATCCCCTTGTTCCATAACCAGCCTGACAGCTTCCCCGAATCCCACGATGCCTATGGTGTTTTCTGTTCCAGCACGCATCAATCTTTCCTGGTGCCCGCCATAGATGAGCGGCATGATGTTTGTTCCCTTTCGGATGTACAGGGCTCCGACTCCCTTGGGACCGTAGATTTTATGAGCAGAAACGGACAGGAGGTCCACACCGAGTTTGTCCACATCCACATCGATCTTTCCGAAGCTTTGTACGGCATCCGTATGAAGGAGAATGCCATTATCTTTCGCGATCTTTGCCACATCGGCGATTGGCTGTATGGTGCCCAGTTCGTTGTTGGCGTGCATGATGGAGATGAGCGCGGTTTTCGGACTTATCGCATCTCGAACCCGGTCGAGATCGATCATCCCGCGCTCGTCGACAGGGACGAAGGTGACTTTTGCCCCTTTTCTTTCGAGATAATTGGCGGTTTCGATCACGGCAGGATGCTCGATCGCCGTGGTGACGAATTCGTTTTTATCAGACACGGCCTCCATGACTCCTCGGATCGCGAAATTATCGGCTTCGGTTCCCGAACCGGTGAAGAATATCTCCGTGCGTTTTGCGCCCAGGGCTTTGGCAATATGTTCCCGGGCTTCTGTGATGATCTCCTTTACCGCCCTGCCGATCGGATAAAGCGAAGAGGGATTCCCGAAATGCTCGTTCAAAAAAGATGTCATTTTGGCCTGGACTTCAGGGGCCAGAGGAGTCGTTGCGTTGTTGTCGAGGTAGATCATTTTTGAATTTATCTCCGTCCTATTATAGCACCTGGCTGGGCAAAAGGATATTGCAGATCAAAGGGGCATTTTGTCCTGGATTTATGGGATGCCTAGCTCTGGAGATATTTTTCCACGATGCTGACGACCTCAAATCCTGCCCTTTTCTGGCCCTCCTTGGCGGCAGCGCCGATATGGGGGGTGGCGATCACGTTGGGGTGGTCGATCAGCGTGAATTCATCAGGGGGTTCCTTTTCAAAAACATCGATGCCGGCCGCTCGGACCTTTCCGGATTCCAGCGCCCTGAACAGGGCTTTTTCATCCACGGTACCCCCCCGGGAGGCATTGATCAGGATCACGCCGTCCTTCATCTTGGCGAATTCTGCATCGCTGATCATGTGTTTTGTCTGGTCATTCAGGGGCAGATGAAGAGAGATGAGGTCCGATTGAGCCAGGAGTTCTTCCAAACCGACTTGCTTGATGTCGAGATCTGTCCGGACATCGATGATATCATAGACCAGGACCTGCATGCCAAAGGCCAGGGCAAGCCTGGCTACTTCCAGCCCGATCCTTCCGCTACCGATAATCCCCAGTGTTTTTTGGTACAGCTCTGTTCCCGAAAGAACCTTTTTTTCCCAATGGTGAGCCTTCATGGATAGATTTGCCTTGCCGTGGTTTCGAACCGCACCCAGCATCAATCCCAGCGTGTGTTCGGCAACTGAGTTTGTGGTGGCAGCCGGTGTGTTGTTGACCTGAATTCCCTTCTCTTTGGCGGCAGCGCAATCGATATTATCCAGGCCGATTCCAGCCCTGACGATCAGCTCGAGATTGGATGCCGCTTGAATAGCATTCCGGGTAACTTTGGTTGCCCCTCGAACAACGGCTATATGGAATTCCGGGATTGTTTCGATAAGCTCTTTTTCATCCATCCCGGTTTTCAGCGTGACCTCTGTGCCGGGAAGGGCTTTGAGCTTTTCGAAAGCATCGGGGCTCATCGGGTCTGCAACGAGTACTTTTTTCATTCCCAATTCTCCTTTAAAATTTCCTCTGCGGCTTTGACAGCCTGGCCGCTTTCAAATGCATATCCCAGTTCCGAAAGGGCCATTTCCATCGCGCTTAAGGCGGTTATGATGTCGAATCCTCCCATATACCCGAGGTGGGCGATCCGGAAGAACTCTCCTTTGTGGGGATCCTGGGCTCCTGCGATATAGGCGCCGTATTTGCCCTGCATCAACTTGACGAACTGGACACCATCCACTCCACCGGGGACCTTGACCGCTGTCAGGATATTGCCGGGCCTTTTGGATAAGAGCTCCAGTCCTATGGCCTTTACGGCGGCACGGGTCGTATCCCCAAGGATGCGGTGATGTTCGAAAAGGTTTTCGAGACCCATGGAACGGATGATCTCCAGGGCCTTTTTTTGCTGGATGATCAAGGTGATGGCGGGTGTCCATGGAGTGGTCCGTTTGCCGATACTTTTCTTGGCTGCCTTCGCATCGAAGTAAAACTTGGGCAGCGTGGATTTTTCCACCAGATCCCATGCTTTGGGGCTGAAGGCGATATAGCCCAATCCCGGAGGGATCATGAATGATTTTTGAGATCCGGACACCATGATGTCGACTTTCCATTCGTCCATCGGGCAGGGGGTAGCCCCCAATCCGGATATCCCGTCCACAACGAGGATCGCATCCGTTCCGGCCACCACCTCTCCGAAGCCCTGAATATCGTACACAGTACCCGAAGAGGTTTCGGAAAGCGTGGTGAAAACCGCTTTTGTATCTGGCTGGGCCTTCAGCTCATCCGCCAGTTCTTCCTTGGTAAAGGGCTGTCCCCATTCCAGTTGGATCTCTTTGACTTCGACTCCGTATGCGCGGCAGATTTTTCCCCACCGTTCTCCGAATTTCCCGCCGCTGAGGCTTATGACCTTGTCTCCTTGGCAAAGTGTGTTGACCACGGCTGTTTCCATAGCTCCAGACCCGGAAGATGTCAGGATGAACACGTCCTGTTCGGTTTGAAAGACGTATTTCAGGCCCTCCGTAGTTTCCATGAAAATATTGGAAAACTCCGGAGTCCGATGATGGATGATCGGTTCAGCCGCAGCGGAGAGGACTTTTTCAGGAACAGGTGTGGGACCGGGGGAAAGAAGATAGTATTTTTTTATCATATGATTCCTCCTTTAGATGCGCGATTGCCAGGGAAAAATAGCAAACGCAAAATTAATTTAGAGAAAGATTAAAGTATCAAAATTCTAGGGAACAGTCAATCAGCGCCGAATCAAAGTTGACGCAAGAGTTCTGTAAGCAAAGCGGTCCTTTGCACGAGGGAGGGGAGAAGCAGGTGTTCGTTTTCTGCGTGTATCCCATCACCGTCCGGGCCCAGGCCGTCAATGGTCGCAATTCCAAGGCCGGATGCGATAGAGGCATCCGAACCTCCCCCCGTTTTTCCTGTTTCCAGTGTCACCTTGAGAGCAGAGGCCGCGATATCTTGAATCCGGGAAAATAAGGCCTGAGAGGGCTCCGTTTTTTCCATCGGGGGAGTCGAGCTCTCTATGGAAAATCGAATTTTTGCCCCAGGGAAAAAAGGATCCAATTGTCTAAGGGTATCCAAAATCTTCTGCTTGTGGATGTTTGTCCAGAATCTGATATCCAGGGTAGCAGAAGCTTTTTCCGCAACGATGTTCACCTTTTCTCCGCCGCCGATCAACCCGATGCTCAGTGTCATCCCCTTGAACCTGCGCAGCTTTCTCAGGTCCCGCAACTGCTCCATTAGTTCGTCGATGGCATTGATGCCTTTTTCCGGTGTTCCTGCATGTGCCGATTTCCCGGTCACATCCAACCGGACCACCAGACGACCTTTCCTCTGGGCCTTCAGTATCCCTCCGGGAAGAGCAGGCTCCAGGCATAAAACATGCTCTGAACTCTTGGCCAGTTTGCGGATGATCTCTGCAGAGGCAGGGTCACCGATCTCTTCAGCGGAATTTATGAAAACGATGATATTTTTCTGTGGCTCGATATTCAGCTCATGGAATGTTTTCAAAGCGGAAAGAGCCATGACAAGCCCGGCCTTCATATCCAGGACCCCGGGGCCGAATATCTTGTTGCCGCTTAAATAAAAAGGCATATCTTTGATTTTTCCCACCGGCCAGACTGTATCGATGTGAGTGAGCACGAGGATTTGATCTTTTTTCGATTTCGAAACCGGGTATTGGATCGTGTACAGATCTCCGATTTTCTTTTGAGGGAACCTTGTGACTTTCGCTCCTGTTTTTTTAAATTCCCCGACTAGGAAAGCCGAACATTTATCTACGGCTTCCTTATCTGACGAGGGGGATTCCAGATGAACGAGCGTTTTGAGGAGGTTTACGATTTCACCCTGACGCGATTTAAAATAATGACGGAATTCCATGCCTTCTCCTAAAGGTATCCGGGTTCACGATTTCAATTCTTCCAATTAATGTATCATAGCTTCTGTCAAACGTTAAACGAAATTTTATTAGACTGGTTAATTAATTTTTGTAAGATCCGTGACCGATCGCTTTATCCGATCAAGAGATTATTTTTTGTCGTTTATCTTCCTGCGAATGAATTTTCAGGATAAAAAAGCCATGGTTTTTTTGTAAACGGCTGTCATTCCCCTGAGCAATCGGCCAAAGGGTTTTTGGCCGAGTTTGACCGCATGAAATCGACACACCTCATGGCAGCACATGCAGCTTATGCACAGGGATTTTTCGATTTTTGCCTTGTTCGCCATGATCTGCACAGCACCTTTCGGACAGACCGAGACGCATACTTCGCAAGCCGTGCATTTTTTTTGCCTAATCCTAGGAACAAGTATCAATTGGCCCTGGATGAACGCATGGAGGAATGACGGAATTTTTTTTCTGCTCAGCCCGAAAGCGACAGCCGATTGTTTGAAGTCCGTGATTTCGATATCCTGCATTCGCTCTCCCAGTATTTCAATCTCTTCTCTTCGCGCTGTCCCCAATCCTCTTTCCGCAGCGATTTTTGTCGTATGAACTTGTCCGGGATCCAGTCCGATGATTTTTTCGGTGACGGCATCCAATGCCACCGCATCCTGGCTGGCAAGAATCAATCCGACATTTTTTTTGGGGCCGGCCGATGGGCCTTCTCCTTCCATAGCATGGATCGCATCCATGATGTTCAGATGGGGAGGGGCACAAGAGAAAATATCCACGAGCATTTGGCCGAAGGTTTCGCTATTCGCGAATTCCCTGTGATAGCCACACCGGAGACCATGGGGGATGATGCCGTACAGGTTCTTGACAGCACCGGTGAAGGCCATAAAGGAATGGGTTTTCAGTTTTGGAAGGTTGATAAGAAAGTCCGAATCCAGAACCAGAGGAGAAATGTATGCCTTTTTTAAAATCCGGCCCCGGCATTCGATCTCCCTGAATCCGATCTCCTTCAGGTTGACGAGCCGCACTCCTAGGGATGTGCAGATTTCCCGGTACCCCGAAATCAGGAAGCCGTCTTCTTTTTTCGATTGGATGTCGTCTCCGACTGTGATTTGGCATCCGATTGCGAGCAAGAGCCGAAGCAGTTCTTTTGTGAAAGCCGGGTGAGTGATGATGTTATCCTCAGGCGGAGAAGGAGGGGAAAGGTGATTGATCTTGATGAAAACCCGGGATTTCGGGCGGATGATACGGTCTATGCTCCCGAGGAGATCCAGATTTTTTTTCAAAGCGTTTCGGATATTTTCGCTTTCATATGCGGAAACGCGTTGGATGGAAACCTTTGTCTTCGGCATTTTCGTTTTGTATTATACCAGAGTCCATTGACTTCGCTACGGAAGTTTACTAGTGTAATCCCATGGCTTTTCTGGTCACTGCGGGAATGATAATCGCGATTTTCACTGTCATGTTTTTTGGCTGGTTCGCGTTGGTCAGCCTGAGGGAAGGGGAAAAAAGAGCTTTGTTGAGAAGCGCGGTTATTTGTCTATTTCTGATTTCTCTGATTGTCTATATCCTTCTGATACCTGTCTCTCTGAATAAATTTCTTTTTGCCGGCATTGTTGTCTTAACAGCGCTCTTTTTTCTTTGCTTGTTTGTTTCTCCGGTGCCGAGGGAGGAGATCGAAATTGTCGGCGGCCAAAAGAAATGCGACGAAAGGGACGTGATCTTTGCGCGGTTCGATCTTGTCGAAAGCACGGAGCGTTTCAGAGAATATTACGATAACCATCCGGAATTGGAGTCCATCGACAGAGAGATCAGGGAATTGCCCGATCTCTTCGCTTCGTCCCATATGATAAAAGGCCGGATTCCATTTTCTCTGGCAGCGGCAGAGTTCGATTTTCTCGAGGACCTGCTCCCACTGGTGGACGGGAGGATAAAAGAGGATGCGGTCTCAGATTCGGAGATGGATAATTCCCGGCTCATCAAGAAGGTCGTGAAATATCTCGGTTCGGACCTCTGCGGGATCGCCCCCCTGAAGCAATCCTATGTTTACTCCCACGCCGGAAGGGGCCCGGACGTCTATGGAAGCGAAATTGTGCTGGACCACCCTTATGCCATCGTGTTCGCCGTTGAAATGGATCCGGCTATGGTCGCTGTGGCACCGAGAGCGGCCGTCGTGGTGGAGACGGGAAAACAGTATGTCGAAGTTGCCAAGATCTCCATTATTCTGGCCGGCTTCATCCGCCGTCTGGGGTACCCGGCAAGAGCTCATATCGCCGGAAGCAATTACCAGGCAATCCTTCCTCCTTTGGGTTGGGAAGCAGGGTTGGGGGAATTGGGAAGGTCGGGGAGCTTGATAACGACGAAATACGGACTTCGTGCAAGACTTGGCCTGGTCACCACATCCCTTCCTTTAAAGCCGGATAAGCCGAAGGTCCTGGGGATACAGAATTTCTGTGAAAAGTGTCGGAAATGTGCTTTGAATTGTCCTGTTCAGGCGATTCCTCACGGTAGAAAAGAAGAAGAGAACGGGGTTCTTAAGTGGGTTCTGAAGCGCGAAGAGTGTTACCGGTACTGGCGCAAAGCAGGGACGGATTGTGCCATTTGCATGTATGTCTGTCCGTACAGCAAGCCGGCCAACCTGTTCCATGATCTCATAAGGAAGATCACGGCGAGATCATCGCTAATGCAGTCTCTTTCCGTTTTAGGTGACGATGTTTTTTATGGCAAAAAACCCTTGCGGAAAAAATCCCCCTTTTAAGGCGGATGGGACATGCCTGGCGGAGTATTTTCGTCTGGTTCGGGTTTGACATCATCCTTTCATATAATATATATGTTGAGCGGGATGAGAGAAACTCAACTCGACATTCTGCAAAATATCCGGGATATGAAAAAGGGGCTGCTGTCATGAGAGACCCGACCGGAGACCGGAATCTCGCCAGAGACCTGGCGATTATCAGAAAAAACTTCCCGATTCTCGAAAAATGTGTTTATTTGATCAGCAATTCATTGGGAGCCGTGCCAATTCGGGCAAAGGATGCTCTGGATAGATATTACACATTATGGGCCGAGGAAGGTGTGAGTGCTTGGGAGAAAGAATGGTGGGGCCTTTCCCGGAAGGTAGGAGATATGGTGGCATCCTTGATAGGGGCCGAGAAGGATCATGTGGCGATGATGACCAATGCTACCCTGTGCCACTGGGTGGCTCTATCCACACAATTTGCTTCGAAGGAGAGAGGCAGAGACACGATCGTGATGACCGACCATGATTTCCCTTCCGTCATCTATGCTGTTTCCCGGATCTGTGCGTTCATGAATTGGAAACTCGAGCTTATCGAAAGTCCAGGCATGATCGGGATCGATGCCGACGAGATTATCAAACGGGTGAATGAAAAAACCCTTTTGGTGGCCACGTCTCATGTCTATTTCAAAACTGCCTATATCCAGGATATTTCTCGAATTGCACATCATGCGCGAAGCAAAGGTGTCTTGACCCTGATCGACGGCTATCATGCGCCGGGGACTGTTCCTGTGGATGTGAAAAAGCTCGGTGTCGATTTTTATGTCGCCGGCTGCCTGAAATGGTTGTGCGGTGGGCCGGGAAACGCTTTTTTGTATGTAAGGCCTGAACTCGAACGGAAGATCGAGCCCGGGTTGACCGGATGGCTGGCTCACAAAAATCCCTTCGCGTTTTCCAGACAAATGGAATTTTCAGATGGAGCATACAGGCTAATGTCGGGGACCCCGCCTATCCCTTCCCTTTATACGGCCATGGCTGGATTGGAAATTATTCAAGAAATAGGGATGGAATCCATTCGCCGGAAGTCTATCGGTCAAACGAAAAAGTTGATCGAAAAAGCATCCAAGCGGGGATTCGAGGTGTATACCCCGGTCGAGGACGACTTGAGAGGGGGGGCTGTCTCGATAGGTGTGCCCGATGCCCACCTGGTCAAACAGGCTCTTGTTATGCGAAACGTAAAAGTGGACTTTCGAAAAGGACAAAATAGGGAACCGGACGTCATTCGCGTAGGCCCTCATTTTTACACCGACGATGCAGAGATCGAACTTTTTTTCCAGCTTCTCGATGAGATCATCGCTTCAGGGGAATACAAAAAATTCGACGGCAAAACAGAGACCGTCACCTGACCTTCTCCTTGCCATCCGATCCAAAAAGCTCCATTTATCACGGAAATGGAAATCCTTACATGCCCATAAAGAATTTTGAAAAAGGAAAAAGAATAGGGTATATTAAATGAAGAATCGAACAGGAATCGAGGTGGAGATTGAATAAAATTTCTCGGCGGGAATTCTTCGATCAGTCATTATTCCTGTTGGGTGCGGTTTGTCTCGCGTCTCAGGGAACCGGCAATGAAAAATCTCCCTCCTATCTTGAGCTCCAAAAAAATGGAGTGCTCGACCGCCGGGTGGAACAATTGTATTCGATCTATGAGAACTGTCATCTCTGCCCGCGTGATTGCCGCG
>Ga0180438_10011861_pt1 | contig 10452 bp, 13 predicted proteins | sample SS_ome_12_FD_132455 | JGI IMG/M metagenome (GOLD analysis project Ga0180438, IMG submission 132455) | Hypersaline lake sediment archaeal communities from the Salton Sea, California, USA - SS_3_D_2 metaG | ecosystem: Environmental > Aquatic > Non-marine Saline and Alkaline > Hypersaline >... | reverse complement strand
TCGGAGCAGTCTGTAAAACTGCCGCCCTAAGGGCTACACAGGTTCGAATCCTGTCCCCTCCACCAGAACATACTGTTTCTGGAAAGTAATATCCCGCGTTCCGGGTAAGGACGGGGCGGTGGTTGACTTTTAATTTTCGTTACCTTAAAATTAGCTTTGTAATTATGCCCACATAGCTCAGTCGGTAGAGCACGTTCTTGGTAAGAACGGGGTCACCAGTTCGAATCTGGTTGTGGGCTTGGTAGAAAACGGAGGTTGAAATGGCAAAACAGAAATTCGAAAGGACCAAGCCACATGTAAACGTGGGGACCATCGGTCATGTTGACCACGGGAAAACGACGCTGACATCGGCGATAACGCTGGTCCTGGGCAAGGCATACGGAGCCACTCAATTCCGGGCTTTTGAGTCTATTGACAATGCTCCGGAAGAGAAGGCGCGTGGCCTGACCATAGCCATCGCTCATATTGAGTATGAGACGGACAAGCGGCATTACGCCCACATCGACTGCCCGGGCCACGCTGACTACATCAAGAACATGATTACCGGTGCCGCGCAGATGGACGGCGCCATTCTGGTGGTCAGCGCTCCCGACGGCCCGATGCCGCAGACCAGAGAGCATGTGCTGCTGGCGCGTCAGGTGATGGTGCCACGTATCGTGGTCGCCTTAAATAAGGTGGATGCCATGGAGGACGAGGAACTCCTGGAGCTGGTGGAGATGGAAGTGAGGGAGTTGCTCAGCAACTACGAGTTTCCGGGGGATGAGATACCGGTGGTTCGAGTCAGCGCTCTGAGAGCGCTGGAGTGCAGCTGCGGCAAGAAGGAATGCCAGTGGTGTGGCCAGATATTGAAATTGATGGAAGCGGTTGACGAATACATACCGGTTCCGGTACGACCCAAAGACCAGCCATTCCTGATGGCGGTGGAAGACGTCTTCAGCATCAAGGGCCGTGGCACGGTGCCCACCGGCAGGGTGGAACGCGGCGTGATTAAGGCGGGAGACGAGGTTGAAATCGTCGGCCTGCACCACGAGCCGAAAAAAGTGGTGGCGACCAGCTTGGAGATGTTCCATAAGATGCTGGATTATGCCGAGCCCGGAGATGCGGTGGGTATCCTGCTCCGTGGCGTTGAACGGGAAGACATCGAGCGTGGTCAGGTGCTAGCGGCACCCGGCTCGATTAAACCGCATACTTATGCTGAAGCCAATGTCTACGTGCTGACCAAAGAGGAAGGCGGCCGGCACACACCATTCTTCAATGGTTACAAGCCGCAGTTCTACATCCAGACCACCGATGTTACCGGCTCCATCGAGCTCCCGGAAGGGGTGGAGATGGTTATGCCCGGCGACAATATCACTATGAAGATAAAGCTCATCTATCCGGTGGCGATGGAACAGGGCCTGCGCTTTGCCATCCGGGAAGGTGGCAGGACGGTAGGCTCCGGTACTATCAGCAAAATCATAGAGTAGGGTTATGGCGAAAAAAGGTGAAGCAAGAGGTATAATCCATCTCGCCTGTACTGAGTGCAGAGAGAGAACCTATACCACAACTAAAAACCGTAAGAATGACTCTCAGCGGCTGGAATTGAACAAGTACTGCCCTCGTTGTCGTACGGCGCGGCTTCATCGCGAGGTCAAGTAGTACGGTGTTGGAGAGGTAGGGATGCCTGCGGCGGCACAACATTCGACGACGGCCAAACGTTCGCGATTGAGATTCATCGGCGAGACCATCACCGAATTGAAGAAGGTGGTCTGGTTATCCAGACGAGAGGTGATTTATCTATCCACTCTGGTGCTGGTAATCTCGGTAACTGCCGGTCTGATACTTGGCGCCATAGACTTCGGTTTCACCGCCCTAGTCGAGGATGTGTTTCTGGGGCGCTAGCCGGAAAGCTGCATCGATGACCGCATAGGGAGTCGCATCATGTATGAGCAAAATATGACCGGTGAGGTAATTCGTGGCGGATAACGGGGCAAACTGGTACGTCATTCACACCTACTCGGGGTATGAGGAAAGGGTGAAAAAAAACCTCGAGCAGCGCATCAGGTTCATGGATTCCGGCAGTGAAGTCCTGCAGGTGGTGATACCCACCGAGGATGAAATTGAGGTAAAAAACGGGCAGAGGCGCACGGTGACCAAGAAAATACTCCCCGGCTATGTTCTGGTGCAGATGAAAATGAGCGACCAGAGCTGGGGTGTGGTGCGCAATACGCCCGGTGTTACCGGCTTTGTGGGAAGCGGAGGTAAGCCGACACCCCTCCAGGAGCACGAGGTCGGCCAGATTTTAAAGCAGATGGAAGCCGAAGTGCCCAAGGTCAAGGTAGGCTTCCGCCGCGGACAGAGCGTCCGGGTCACCGATGGCCCGTTTATCGATTTCGTCGGTGTGGTGGATGAAATCAATACGGAAAAGGGCAAGGTCAAGGTGCTGCTGTCCCTTTTCGGACAGGAAACACCGGTGGAACTCGACTTTTTACAGGTGGAAAAGCTTTAGCGAGCTTAAGGAGATGACATGGCGAAGAAGGTCAGGGCTATAATAAAGTTGCAGATTCCCGCTGGCCAGGCGAACCCGGCGCCGCCGGTAGGCCCGGCACTGGGCCAGCACGGCATCAACATAATGCAGTTCTGCAAGGAATACAACGACCGCACGGCGTCACAGACTGGCTCCATTGTCCCGGTGGAAATCACCGTCTTTGAGGACCGGTCCTTCACCTTCATCACCAAGACGCCTCCGGCCACCGATTTACTGAAGAAGGCGCTCGGTATCGAGAAGGGAAGCGGTAGCACCGGCCATGAAGAAGCGGGCACCCTTTCCCGCGACAAGCTGCGCGAAATCGCTCAGGTCAAATCCAAAGACCTGAGCGCCAACAGTATTGAAGAGGCGGAAAAAATCATCGCCGGGACCGCCAGGAGTATGGGTATCAAGGTGGAAGGGTAAGATGACTAAACACGGAAAAAAATACAACGAAGCAATAGAGCTGGTAGACAGGACACAAACTTATGCCCCTGAGGAGGCAATTGAACTGGCCAAAAAGACGGCAAAAGCCAAATTTGACGAGACCGTGGAGCTGCACCTTCGCATGGGGGTTGACCCGCGCAATGCCGCACAGCAGGTCCGCGGTGTGGCGCTGCTTCCTTACGGGCTGGGTAAAAAGGTGAGAGTTCTCGTCTTTGCCCAGGGGGAAGCCGTCAAAACAGCCGAGTCCGCCGGCGCTGATTATGTTGGCGGAGACGAAATGGTGAAGAAAATCGAGGATGGCTGGCTGGAATTCGATATCGCCATTGCCACGCCGGATATGATGAGCAAGGTAGGCAAGCTGGGCAAGATTCTGGGACGGAGAGGACTGATGCCCAATCCCAAATCAGGGACTGTTGTCCCTGCCGAAGATTTGCCCCGCGTTATCGAAGATTCCAGAAAAGGGCGCGTTGAATTCAAGCTTGACCGTACTGCTATTATCCATGTGCCGCTGGGCAAGGCCAGCTTTGATAATGAGCAGCTGATGGGCAACTTGGCGGCGCTCGTCGAGGCGGTGGTGAAGGCCAAACCCGGTGGCGCCAAAGGGCAATACGTCAAAACGGCCGTGGTGACCACGACCATGGGGCCGGGAATAAAGCTCGACCTCAGGCCGACCCTGGCGCTCACCAGCAGTTAGGGATGTACGGGACTCCTTATTCCAGCTAATTCGCGCGGCTAATTTTTTATACTGCGAAAATATTTCACTCCAGGCTGGTGTTATTTCGCCCTGTAACAATCGCTTATATTAACTGTTATAATTGGGGAAAATGTGTGAGGAGGAATTACGGTGAGGTTATTTGGAATAACAGTTGCGCTATTCATTAGCTTATTTCTGTTTACCGGTTGCGCATCGCCGGCAGTGGTGAAAGGGACTATCAGGGCACCGGAACCGGCCGAGCTGCCAGCAGGTGCTACGGTCAATGTTCAGTTGCAGAACACATCACGAGCTGACGCACCGGCGATTGTCCTTGGAGAACAGATTATCCAGAACCCGGCACAGTTCCCCATCCCCTTTGAGGTTACGTATGAACCGAAGCAAATAGATGAGCGAAATGTGTATTCAATGCGGGTGCGAATAGAAGCTGAAGGCAGGCTCATCTTTATCAATACTACGGCACACCATGTTATTACGCGTGGCAATCCCACCGAGCTGGAAGTCATGGTGGAAAAGGTAACCCCTTATTCACCACCAGGAACGGCAGTGGCGCTAGAGGATACGACTTGGCTTTTAATATCATACGGGGAACCGGGAAGCTTGCAGGCTGTACTGGAGGGTACTGAAATCACGGCTGCGTTTGACAGCGAAAACGGGCAGGTTACCGGCTCTGCTGGGTGTAATAGCTACTTTGGTGGCTACGAGTTGAAGGGTGGCGAGATCACTCTCACTGGACCGATTGGCTCGACAATGATGTCATGTGGCGAAGAAATTGACCAGCAGGAAATTGAGTATCTGCAAATACTGCAAAATGCAGAGAGTTATGAGATAGACGGCAACCAGCTGCAAATCAATAGCGGTGATAAGGTACTTATCTTCAAAGTCAAATAAATTTAAGTGAAAGATTTTCCCTGCATTGACTTAGGCCAATAGTGCTTACCTCAATAATATATTTATATACATGTCCAAGCACTTAAGATGGTTTACTTTTTCGGTTAAACCGGGTAAAATAGACAGGACAATTGAATTACGTGTCCTAAGACAGCGGGTGCCGGAAACGGCTTAATGCTGAGCCTGCCGAGGATGATGGAGAATCCGGGTAAACTGGATTTAAATATCCCTGTGCGGCAGGCGCGGGGATTTTTTATGGCTTGAAGGGACGTTCAGGAGGTAATAAGCAATGCCGCGAGAAGAAAAAGTACAGGCCGTTGATGAACTGAGCCAGGTGTTTGCTGAATGCAGCATCGGTATCCTGACGGACTATCGAGGATTGACCACTGCCGAAATGACCGAACTGCGACGCAGCCTGAGGAATTCCGATATAAAGTATCGTGTGGTGAAAAACACGCTGGCCCGATTTGCCGCGGAAAAGGCGGGTAAAAAAGAGCTGGTCGGCTATTTTGAGGGACCGGTGGCCATCGCCTTTGGCTATGGAGACATCGTTTTGCCGGCGAAGGTCTTGGCCGATTATATTCGAACCCAGAAAACGGCACTGGCCATTAAAGGGGGCTTTGCCAGCGACAAGATTTTTAATCCCGCGGATATCGAGAGCCTGGCCTCGTTGCCGTCCACTGAAGTATTGCTGGGTAAAATCGTGGCCGGGATACAGAGCCCCATTTACCGTCTGGTCAACGGTCTGGCGAGCCCCTTGAGAGGACTCATTGGGGTATTACAAGCGAGAGCACAACAACTGGAGGGAGGATAATATGGCAGAAAAGAAAGAGGCAGAAGCAACACAGGAAACCGCTGAAGCCGTAGCGGAAGAGCAACCGGCTGCGGAAAAAGAAGCGGAAGCTGCACCTGAGGCGAAGGAAGCACCGCCGGCGGAAAAGCCCAAAGCGGCGGAGAAACCCAAGGCGGAAAAGAAAGAAGCGGCAGAAGCACCCGCCAAAGAGAAGGCCAAGTTATCTCCGGCGATTGCGGAGATAATGAACTCGATCAAGAAGATGACGGTGCTTGAGCTGGCGGACCTGGTCAAGGCGCTGGAGTCCGAGTTTGGCGTCACCGCAGCCGCGCCAGTGATGGCCGTCGCACCGGGAGCGGGCGGAGGTGCAGCGGCAGAAGCTGCCGCACCCGCTGAAGAGCAGACCGAGTTCAGCGTCATTCTCACTGAGGTGGGCGCCAACAAGATTGCCGTCATCAAGGCAGTGCGCGAGGTGACCACACTGGGTCTGAAGGAATCCAAAGACTTGGTGGAAGGCGCACCCAAACCGGTAAGAGAAGGCGTCAGCAAAGAGGAAGCAGCGACAATCAAGGAAAAACTTGAAGCCGCCGGGGCTAAAGCGGATATCAAATAATACCGACCCCAGCCACCTGGTTGAAAAATAGGGCAGAATAGCCTATAGTAACCCTAATAAAACTCCGGTTTACGGAGGGTGGTGGGGCATGTTAGTACGGGACTGTTTAATACTGGTTGGCATTGGTGGCCTGTTGCTGGTAATTGGCATACTGATGTTTACCTGGGGCAAACGGGAGGAAACAAGCTATTATCAGGAACTGGCCAAACGCCCCGGGGACGCCCGTGAATTCATGGAACGCTGGCCACCACGCCAACAGCCCGGTGCCCTTAAGCTGGGAGGCGTTATCGCCATGGCCTTGGGTGGGGTCCTGCTGGCAACGGGCGGAGTGTTCTGCCTTTTAGCCTTGTAGTGTGAAACCTGCCCCGCCTCCGGGGTCTTACTCGGGGGACGGTGGCAGGCTCAATTTCTGCAGGTCAGCCTCAATTCTGAGGGCATTAGCCTGGAGCCGATTCGACGGTATCACCCGCCCGTCCTGATAGACAAACCAGCCTGCCTGCTGCCAGTAGGGTTTCTCCTTCCATCCCGCGACCCCGCTCATATCCACCTTGACGTACCAGATGCTGCTGCCGTCTTTGAAGAGCTCTGATTTGGCACTCCAGTTATCGCTGACGGCGGAGAACTCGGCCAGGTAGGTTTTGGCTTCGTGGCTCTCGGCCAGGCTCAGCAAGTGCTCATATACGGCGAGCACCGCCCTGTCTGCGGAATTGATGAAAGTAGTTGACACCGGCTTTTCTGGCTCCTTCGCCGGAGTCTCAGGGGCTGGAAAGGTATAATCTTCACAGCCGGCGGCGGTGATAGCCGTTGCCAAAAGCATTACCAGTGCCATAGCTGATATTAACTTTCTCCCGGTCCAGCGCCTCATTTTCTCCTCCCAGTTATGTGACTCATATCTCCGTCCTTCTCGGCCGGTACTGAATGGCCTCCGCCACATGGTGGGCTTTAATTATAGCAGAATTATCCAGGTCAGCGATAGTCCGTGCCAGCTTTAGGACGCGGTGAAACGCCCGCGCCGAAAGGTAAAGCTGTTTCATGGCTGCCTTCAACAGGCCCTGGGCGGCCTCTTCCATCTGGCAGAATCCCCGTATTTCCGATGGCGTCATATCGGCATTGCTGATAAGGCGCGTTCCCTGAAAGCGTTTCAGCTGGAGGGAACGGGCGGCGATAACCCTGGACTGGACGGTGGCCGATGGTTCGCCAAGGCGGTCATCGGTCAGTTTCTCATAATCAATGTGCGGCACCTCGATGAAGATGTCCACCCGGTCGATGAAAGGGCCGCTGATGCGTCGCTGGTAGCGTGATACCAGACCCGGGGAACAGGTGCATTTGCGGAAAGGGTCGCCATAGTAGCCGCAGGGGCAGGGGTTCATGGCGCCAACCAGCATGAAACTGGCCGGGAAGGTCACGCTGCCCTGCGCCCGGCTGATGGTGACCACCTTGTCCTCAAGCGGCTGGCGCAGCACCTCGAGCAGGGAGTGGCCGAATTCGGGCAGTTCATCGAGGAAAAGTACGCCGCGGTGGCTGAGGCTGATTTCGCCCGGCCGGGGCCAGTGCCCGCCGCCAACGAGTCCGGCATGGGAGATGGTGTAGTGGGGGGCACGGAAGGGCCTCTGCCTTATCATGGGGGTATCCGGCGGGAGCAGCCCGCTCACGCTGTAGATTTTGGTAGCCTCCAGTGCCTCCTCGCCGGTCATCGGGGGCAGTATCGAGGGCAGAGCGCGCGCCAGCAACGTCTTGCCGCTGCCCGGCGGGCCGTTCATGATGACGGTATGGCCGCCGGCGGCGGCCACCTCCAGCGCCCTTTTCACATTCTCCTGCCCCTTTATCTCGGCCAAATCGGTGATGGGAATAACTGGCTTATCAAAGGTAAACTCGGCTTCATCGGCCTTATATTCCGGGATGGTAATTTCACCTTGGAGATAGCCCACCAGCTGCGCCAGCGAAGCCACGGGTATGATTCTGGCACCTTCAATCATGGCGGCCTCTCTGGCGTTGACCTCAGGGACGATGATGACGTCGATGTTTTCCTCTTTGGCCAGAGCCACCATAGGCAGGATGCCGCGGGTTTGGCGCAGGCTGCCATCGAGGGATAGCTCACCGAGGAAGATAGCCCGGGAACAATCTGCGCTCGCCTGCTCCGAACTGAGAAGGATGCCCACGGCCATAGGCAGGTCGTAAGAGGGCCCGGCTTTTTTCAGGTCGGCCGGGGCCAGGTTCACCACGATGCGCTTCATCGGGAAAGAGAAGCCGGAATTGCGGATGGCAGCGCGGACCCGCTCTCTTGCTTCCTGCACTGCCGCATCGGGCAGGCCAACGATGGTCATGGCCGGCAGGCCACTGGAAATGTCCACCTCCACGTCCACCAGATGGCCTTCCAGCCCGACGACGGCAGCCGTCTTGACTTTGGCCAGCATGGTCTAATGTTACTGTGTAATTCGGGCAGTGTCAAAACTGGCTGATTACAGCGCCGCAGCTTCGTCAATCAGGCCGAAGAGGTGAAATACCACGAAGACGATAAGAGCCGACAGCAGTGCCCCGGCCACCGTCTGGGCTAGCGAGTGATATTTCAGCTCGATCCTTGACCAGGCGATTGGCGGCACCAGTACTGCGGATAAGGCACCGATACCGCCGTAGAGTAGGGTCAGCACGGTGACGGTACCGGCAGCGAAAGCGGTGTGCAGGCTTATTTTCCAGGAAAAATTGATTACCATAAAGATGAGCATCGCCAATAGCGCCGCCACCATGGTGGCGAACAGGACCATCGGCGCTTGCAGGGAGAAGAGCAGGGCGCAGCAGGCGATGGTGCACAGGAAGGCCGGCAGATATATCTGGTTCCTCTGCTCCCTTGCTCTGACGAAAACGTCGTCTATCCTGTCTTTGTGAACGAGATAGATAATAAGCAGAAAAACCGGCAGCACGGTGAAACCGACCAGCAGCAGCGACCATTTGAGGCCATCAGCGACGCTGGAGGTGGATTTGAAAGAGAGGAAGACCATCACGGCCAGACTGATGAGAAACGGGTTCAGCACTGCGGAAGTGAAATAGGCTAACTGTTTTTTCATTCGCTTTTCTTAATTATTAACTTTAACTATATCATTATAGCGCGGTACCGGGTGGCCTGTCACATCCCAGCAGCCAGTACTCCATCGGGGGGCTATCTTGGAGCGTGCGCCGGGGCTGTGATATAATACCAGTGAGGCTGCTGATATTATGTTAGATAGGCTGGAAAGAATCGAGAAGCGGTACCAGGACATAGACCGACAGATGTCACAACCTGAGGTCGCCTCCGACCTGAAGAAGTTGCAGACGCTGGCGCAGGAGAGGGCTGGCCTTGAAGAGATAGTGACCAGGTACCGCGAGTATAAAGGAACCGCAAAATCGCTGGCGGAAACCAGGGAGATGCTGGATGACGGCCTCGATGAGGAGATGGCCGAGCTGGTCAAGCAGGAAATGGCCAGCCTTGAGTCAAAACAGGAGAGGCTGCTCCAGCAATTGAAAATCGCTCTCTTGCCAAAAGACCCCAACGACGAGAAAGATATCATCGTGGAAATCCGGGCCGGTGCCGGAGGCGAGGAGGCCGGGCTTTTTGCCGCCGACCTTTTCCGCATCTACAGTCGCTACGCCCAGGCGACAGGCTGGAACCTCCATGTCATCAGCGTGAACGAGAGCGGCATCGGCGGCATCAAGGAAATCATCTTTGAGGTGAAGGGGAGAGGGGCTTACAGTCGGTTGAAATATGAGAGCGGCGTGCACCGGGTGCAGCGTGTGCCGGTGACGGAGTCCTCGGGGCGCCTTCACACCTCAACGGCAACGGTGGCGGTGCTGCCCAAGGCGGAGGAGGTGGACATAGAAGTTGACCCCGACGACCTGAAAATAGACATCTTCCACAGCGGCGGCGCCGGCGGACAGAACGTGAACAAGGTGGCCACCGCCGTCCGCATGACCCACCTCCCCACGGGAATGGTCGTCGTTTGTCAGGACGAGCGCTCACAGCTCCAGAACAGGCTGCGGGCGCTTTCAGTGCTGCGCTCCCGTCTGCTGGACATCGAGCGGCGCAAGCAGGAGGAGAAAATCACCTCGGAGCGCCGCTTGCAGGTGGGCACGGGCGACCGTGCCGAAAAGATACGGACCTATAACTTCCCCCAGGACCGTGTCTCCGACCACCGCATCAACCTCACCGTACGCAACCTGCCCCGGATTCTTGAGGGAGAGCTCGACGAGCTGGTTGATGCTCTGGACACCAGTTATCAGGCGAGACAGCTCGAGGAACAACTGGCGTGACCCTGAAGCAGGTACTGGGTCGGGCAAGGGAAGCGCTGGCCAGAAACAGGATTGAAGAAGCTCATCTGGAGGCCGAGGTCCTGCTCCGCCACGCGCTCGGGATAGACCGGGCGAGGCTTTATACCGAACTCAGGAACGAGCTCAGCGCCGGGCAGGAAGAGGAAATCTGGGCCCTCGTCCAGCGCCGTCTCAGCGGGGAGCCGACCGCC
>Ga0180438_10011860_pt1 | contig 10452 bp, 6 predicted proteins | sample SS_ome_12_FD_132455 | JGI IMG/M metagenome (GOLD analysis project Ga0180438, IMG submission 132455) | Hypersaline lake sediment archaeal communities from the Salton Sea, California, USA - SS_3_D_2 metaG | ecosystem: Environmental > Aquatic > Non-marine Saline and Alkaline > Hypersaline >... | reverse complement strand
TATTCCCTGAAAAGACAGGAACCTATTTTTAACAGAAATTTTTGATTGAAAGAAAAATTCTTGGTTATGATCATTATTCCTCATCAAAAGAGGAATATGCTTATGGATAAGAAATTTTTGCTTATTATGCTTTTACTTTTTTCGCTGGAGACTTTTGCTATCGAGAAACAGGAATCCCCCTCCTTTATTTTCGCTTCGAAAGAAAACATTGTTTCCTTTTCTTGTGACGGAAAGACCCTGGCTGGAATTAATGCGAAGGCTCCCTGGCTTTTGATAGAGGAACAGGGCAAAAGCCCCGTCTCCGTAACCGGTTTCAAGGTATCGGAAAACACGCCGGGAAAATCCCTGGTATTGGAATCCAAAAAAATCCCCGGGCTCGATATCATACAAAAATTTCAAACGAAACAGATCGAAAACAACCGCGTCATTTCCTCTGAAATAAAAATAAAGGCAAAAAGAAAAGCCTGCTTTATTCTGACGCAACCCTTTTCCATATCCCCGCAGCAAAAACCGGTGTTTCTCTCACCCGGGTATATCTATAACACGAATAATGCAAAACGCTCCCAGGGGAAATTTCCGCAACTTGCATACAAGGGGAAAACGCAAATTCCGGAAAGCCCCGCTTTTTACTTCCGCGCGGATCGAAGCAGCCATTGCTCTGTTATGGCAATGTTTGATGGCTTCCTCGCTGCAATTTGCATCCCGGAAGGCGTTCGCTCCGGGGCAAGGTTCTATTACAACGGTTTGGGAATCGATACCTCGAACAAAGGTTGCGATCTTCTTTGTGTAAGCCTCGGATACAAAAACTTCCCGGCGCGATATAACGGCAATTGCAATCCCCGCATCTCCGCGCGATGGAACGAAAAACCGGATTACGGTTTTATCCGGCTCGAGCCGGGAGAGGAAATATCCGCACAATTCCTTATTTACACGGATAGAGCCGCGGATAACTTCGCCTTTGAAAAACCCCTTAAAACCTTCTATTACTTCCTTGCAACACCCACCAAGGCGAAAACCGATCCCGAAACTGCGGCTAGCCTTATCTCCCGCGCCATTATACAAGATACCCTCGTAAAAGAGTGCAATCTTTTTCGGGTCACGGATAAAGGAAATGAATGCGACATCGGGTGGACCGGGGGAATGATGGTTGCCTGCCCCCTTATCCTGGCGGGGAAAAAATATAACGATAAACAGGTTTATAACACCGGGGTGAATGCCATGGATTCCCTAATAAAAAACGGGTTCAATGAAAAAGCCAACATGTTTTACGATTCGTTCAGGGAGGGAAAATGGACAGTTGACGGATGGTGGAAATCCTGGGCTGGGGGATTTCACCTCTCCTACACTAACGGGCAATCCGTATATTTCCTGCTTAAAGCATACACAGAGCTTTCCCCCGGGGAAAAAAAATCGCGGGATCTTTGGCTTGCCCGGTGCAGGAAAATAATCGATCATGCCATAAAAAATCAAAAGCCTTCCGGGGAATTCCCCGCATCCTTTTCCCCGGATGATGGCTCCCCCGGTGAGATTCAGGGATTCGGCGGGTGCTGGATGCTTCCCGCCTCCCTTATGGCGTACAAAATATTCCACGATGAAAAATACCTTAAAGCAGCAATCAAGGCGGAAAAATTTTATTTCGAATGGCTTTCCACTTTGGAGGTGTGGGGTACCCCCATTGATGCAGAAGGCGCAGTGGAGCTCGAAGGCAACCTTCCCCTTGTGATCGCAGAAAGGCTTCTGTGCGAAATTACAGGAACCGATCGATCTCTTAATAACCTGGTTCATGCGATTAATTACGACCTCTCCTGGAAGTGGGCATACAACACCCACCTTGAAAATCCACCCCTGAAAGAGCTGGATTGGAAAAGCATCGGGGGAAACGTGGCATCCACGTGCAACATCCATCTTCATCCCATGAGTAACATGATCCTGGATGAGCTCTGGTATGTTTATGAAAAAACCGGGGATCCATACTACAAATCACGGTATGAGGATTCCTTTAAATTCGGGTTGGAATGCATCAATTTAAAAGAAGGCGAGTTCGGTTTCGGAAAACCGGGGTGGGGCACGGAACAGTTTTTTCACACGGACGCCATCCAGGGGCAGGGACCACCGGATGGCGGAATCTGGGTGCGCTTTCTCCCCTGGGCAACCGCTGCCATACTCCATGGAATCGTTACCGCCCCGGAATCGGTGTTAACACAGCTCGCCCCCTCAAAACAGGAATGAAATGACAATCCCAGCACTTCTCAGAATCCGTAAATTCCATTAATAAAAAACGCCTGTAAAGAAATTTCATTTTTATATTGACTTTTGAATAGTTGTTCTACATATGTAGAGTTGTTTTACCCTGAATAAAGGAGCAACCCATGAGAAACACGAACACACCAAAACAAAACCTTTCGGAACTGGAACAGGAAATAATGAACATTCTATGGAAAAAGAAAAAAGCCACATCCCGGGAAATCAAGGAGGCGCTGGAACCGGAAAAATCCCTTGCACTCACCACAGTGCTTACAATGATAACACGGCTGAAGAAAAAAAATTACATAAAAGAGGTGCCCAGCCTGGGGCGGGCTATGATGTTCACATATTGCGTGCCGAAAAAAAACGTGGCTGAAAAACGGATCAGGGGGCTTTTAAAGCAGTTTTTCAGTGGATCCCCCTCCTCCCTGGTGGCGCACCTTCTGGATCATGAAGGCATTTCCTCCGAGGAGCTTACGGAGATCCGCCGTTTGATCCAAAACAAAACAAATAACAAGAGGAGGCTATAAAAATGCCAGGAATGATTCTTCATCGCCTTTTTTATGCGAGTGTGGAGCTCAGTATTATTGCGCTTTTTGCCCTGATCCTGATCCGCCTTCTTAAGATTCGTTCCGCCCGGCTCCGGGCGCTCATCTGGCTTGTTGTTATGATCAAGCCTATCTTTATTATGGCGTTTGGCGCCCCTGTTGCCATCCCGATCAGCTGGCGCCCCTTTCATCTCCACCGATTTTCTTCAGGCATGCATACGACCAATCCCTTTACCCCGATTAATCGCGCGACTCCTATACCCGGACAAACCAAAGACATCCAACAGCCCCTCCCGGAGTTGAAAAAAGAACCGGCTGTTATGCCGTCTGGCGAGAAACCGGAAACAATTGCTCCGGTTGCCCTGGTTCGTTCGGATTTTTCCAAGGGAATCTCTTTTAAATATCAGGAGCTTATCAGCTGTATTTTATTCGCCTGGTTAGCTGGGATATTTGTTTCTGCAATCCTGTTTCTTAAAGGGCGCCGTATATTAAAGGGTATAATCCAAAAATCGCGCGCTCCCCTAAGCAACCGCATCAAACGCACATATACGGATATCTGCATGGAGAGCAGGATCAAAAAACCGCCACCCCTTCTTGTATCGCATGAAATTATGAGCCCCGCCCTGGTTCGCATCCTTCGCCCGGTTATACTGATCCCTGCATGGCTGGACACCGAAGAATACGGCGGCACATTACGCTGGATTCTTCGCCACGAACTCACGCACTACAAGATGAAGGACCCCCTGGGGCTTTTGGTAAAACGTGTTTTCCTGGGTTTGTTTTTCTTTCATCCCCTGGCTTGGTTTGCGGCGAAAAAGTGGATGGAAGCCATGGAAACTGCCTGCGATCGCATCCTGATCAAGACGGACGACGATGCTACGTATTATGCCCGGGCACTCTATACGGTCATAGAATACATCCGGGAAAAGCAGGAGGTAAAATATGCGCAAGGGCTTTTTGCCACACAGTCACGCATCGGAAAACGTATTGCCGCACTTCTAAAAAGGGGCGTAAAATACCCGGCGCAGCTTTCGGTTATCCAGATTGTCCTTTTCTGTTGTTTATCGCTTGCTGCTCTTTCCTGCGGAATCCATTTTTCAAGCGCTGACGCCAAAAATCCCGTGAAAACATCATGTAAAAAAGAGAAGGTTCCCGTACCGGAAGAAACAGTAAAACAAAGCGCCCCCACCACGGAAAAAAAAGAAGTAGCAAGGGAAAATCCTGAGGACATCCTGTACTTTGAAGATTTTTCGGCTATGGATATCACCCGTCCCAAGGGATGGGAGATTGTGGGAGCCCCGGAAAAGGATTTCTGGCGCCTAAAAAAAGGTTCTTTTTACACGGGAAACGGCGACGATTTAACAAACGGAAACGGCTGGAGCTATGCAATCCTGAAACAGCCAAAAACCGATACTTCGGGTCAATGCGCAAGCGTGAAATTTAACATGATACAGCGAAACGGCGCACTGGCTATCATATTCGGATGGAAGGATATGAACAATCATTTCCGGGCAGTCCTTGAATCCCTTCACCTTCATGGCAACAAAGCCATGAAAATCATACAGGTAAAAGATGGCAAAGAAAATATCCTGTCTGTTTTCACCACAACATCAAATGATGCGATCGAGCCTTTTGATAACGGAAAAGGGGGGAATATAAAGCTATACGTGAACGATGACCGGATCACCATGATATACAACGATAATAAAAGAATAACAGCAAAAGCAGACATCGGGGATTTGAAGAAAGGGTTTTGGGGACTTGGGGAATGGTTCAACATGGTTTATTTTGACGACTTTCGCATAACCGCCTTTTCGCGATTTGATGAAATCCCGAAACCGAAATATAAAACCATTTCCCGGGATCCCATGATGGATTCCGGTATGCTGGGCGGGTTTACCGCTTTCGATTCAAGCGCGCCGCCCTTCAACGAAAAATACCCTTACAGAATTACTGTGGCTGAGGGAATTTCGGAAACCGAGGCAAAAAATCTGCAAAAAAAACTCAAAGATGCCGGATATTCCCCCACCCATATCAAAAAAGAAGATGGGTATTACACAGTTCGCGTTGGATTATTCATCACCAGTGAGGAGGCGGAATACGGCATCAAAAGCCTCATGAATGACGGTTTTTCAATCCGCGGATATCCCGGGTCTTCGAAAACGAAAAAGAAACCTCTCTTTCGAGACTCCACGATGCATTACAGTTTCGATTCAGGCGTGTTTCACGCGTTGCCATGTTTTGATTCAAGCGCGCCGCCCTTCAACGAAAAATACCCTTACAGAATAACCGTAGCCGAGGGAATTTCGGAAACCGAGGCGGAAAACCTGCAGAGAAAACTCAAAGCCGCAGGATATTGCCCCACCGAGATTAGTGAAGAAGAAGAGGGGAAATACACGCTTCGCGTGGGTTTGTTCAACACCAGTGAGGAGGCGAAAAAAGCAAGCGAAAGCCTTAAGAAAGAAGTTTTGGGGTCGTTGAAGATTCCTGGGAACCCCAATACCATACAATTTTAATAAAAGAGTGGAGCAACAGGAGGTGGGCGGAGCTCTTGAAACAGAACCTTGAAAAAGAGGGTTATTTCCCTTCATTCGTCCAGGAATCGAACGGTCGTTACAAGGTGCTGATCGGAAAATTCAAAAAACGCAGTACGGCAAGGAAACTTTGCCAAGCTCTTCAAGCCGATGGCTACAGCGCTTCTGTAATCACAGCTGATTTTGAATAAAAAATGAAAATATTGTTTTTCTTCCTAAAATACATTTTCTAAAAATATCCTCACACATTTCAAGGAAGTGGTATCGCCTTTTTAATATTACAAATCCTCATGTAAAACCCCCAGAGAAAAGCATTGACTTTGTCAAATTAATAGTTATAATTCTGTGACTTTAAATTCCGTAAAAAACGATTAATTCTTTTTGGAACAATATAATTTTTTTTGTTTGAAAGGAGAACTCAATGACGGAAAGGTTGACAAAGGAGGAACTTCTGGCAAAGGCAGAAAAACCGGCGCAGGATGCCATGATACTCCACCCGTTCTTTACGGGAAAAATCGGTGTTACGGCAAAATGCGTTGTGCGCAATGTGGACGATTTCGCCATCTGGTACACTCCCGGAGTCGCCGCCCCGTGCAAGGATATCCAAGAAAACCCGGAAAAGGTTTACGAGCACACAAACAAGGGCAACATGGTTGCCGTGGTATCGGACGGAACCCGCGTTTTAGGCTTGGGCGATATCGGCGCTGAAGCCGGCATGCCTGTTATGGAAGGAAAAGCCCTTCTTTTTAAATACCTGGGCGGCGTGGATGCGTTCCCCGTTTGCCTGGATACCAAGGACCCGGATAAAATCATTGAAACCGTAAAAATCCTTCAACCCTGCTTCGGGGGCATCAACCTCGAGGATATTTCCCAACCCAAATGCTTCCGCATTTTAAGCACGCTCAGAAAGGAATGCCGCATCCCTGTATGGCACGACGATCAACAGGGAACCGCAGCCGTTACCCTTGCCGGGCTTATAAATGCGCTCAAGGTGGTGGGGAAAAATATCGGCGAGGTGAAGGTGGCTATGGTGGGAGCCGGCGCCTCCAATATCCGCATTGCTCACGTGATTATCCAGGGAGGCGTTGATCCGAAAAAAATCGTGATGTGCGATTCCAAAGGCGCCCTTCACAAGGGTCGCACCGAACTCCAGGAAAAGTTCAAGGAAAAATGGGAGATGTGCCAGATCACAAATGCGGAAAACATCACGGGCGGCATTCCGGAAGCCATGAAAGGCGCGGATGTCCTGATCGCGCTTTCATGCCCGGTGCCAGGCACCATTCAAAAGGATTGGATAAGGCTTATGGCGAAAAATTCGATCGTGTTCGTTTGCGCGAATCCCATCCCGGAAATCTGGCCCTGGGAAGCCAAGGAAGCAGGCGCTCGGGTGGTGGCAACAGGGCGATCGGATTTCCCCAACCAGGTGAATAACTCGCTCGGGTTTCCCGGGATTTTCCGCGGCACACTGGATGTGCGCGCCAAAACCATCACGGACGAGATGTGCGTGGAAGCTGCCAAATCCCTGGCTGAATTCGCAGAAAAAAATAAGGGAATAAACGAGGATTATATCATGCCCACCATGGACGAGTGGGAGGTTTTTCCCTATGAAGCCGCTGCCGTGGGTATGAAAGCCATAGAACAGGGCATTGCCAAGATAAAAATGACCCGCGACCAGATATACGAGATGGCAAAGGTAAAGATTCGCCGCGCCCGCGATGAGATCGAAACCCTTATGAGGGAAAAGATTATTCCCCCGGCTCCGAAAGATTAATGTTGCCCCAGAGTCTATTTTGATATATTATATAATGCTGATTAAGAAACTTTTGTTACTTTTTTCGCAACAAAATTTATGTTTACACTTTAGGGTCAAGCATGCAGGTAAAAATCAAAGAATTTCAATCGAGTTTAACCCGCAAGATTGATGAGATCAGCGGCACCAACGTAATGAAATGTTACCAGTGCGGAAAATGCTCCGCAGGTTGCCCTGTAGTAGATCATATGGACCTTTTACCCAACCAGATTATTCGCATGGCTCAAATCGGTAAAATTGATGAACTTTCAAACTCCAACACTCCCTGGGTATGTGCAGCGTGTCTGACATGTACGGTTCGGTGTCCCCGCGGAATAAAAATTGCCGAAGTGATGGAAGCCATCCGCGAAATCACCCTCAGACCGAGAAACGGTGTCCGCCATCTGGAGGTAAATCCCCAGGAAGCCGCGCACCTTCCGCCTATTGCGCTGATCAGTGCATATCGGAAAGTGGCAAATTGATATCAATCTTCAGGGTCTGATTGAATCGGGAATTGTTTATTATAAAGGGAAAAATCCATGCAGATTGCCTATTACCCGGGTTGTACACTTAAAAACAAGGCTACTAATTTTGAAGAAGCCACACATCTCGCCCTTAACCAGTTTGGCGTGAAACTGGATGAGCTGGAGCATTGGAACTGCTGCGGAACCGTGTTTTCCTTTACAACGGATAATGTCATTTACCACCTTGCCCCGATCCGGAACCTGATCCGCTCCAGGGAAAAAGGCGCGATAAAACTTCTAACTCTTTGTTCGATGTGCTTTAACACCCTAAAACGAGCCCATCGCCTTTTCCTGGAAGAAGATGACAAACGAGAAAAGATCAATAACATCATGGACCACGAAAAGGTTAAATATGATGGAAAAACCGAGGTTGTTCACCTCCTGGAAGTTCTAAAGCATGACATTGGTTTTGATACAATTAAATCCAAATGTAAACAAAGGCTTAAAGGCATGAAGTTCGCAGCCTATTACGGTTGCATGTTGGTAAGACCAGAAGGTGTGGGAATTGATGATATGGAAGAACCGCGGATTTTTGAAGATTTGATCGATCTCACGGGAGCGGAAACGGTTAATTTCCCTCACAAAACCGAATGCTGCGGGTCATATCAAACTGTGACGTGGCCCGATGTGGTTGCAGATCGAACCCATACGATTATAAGTTCGGCTCATTCTTTGGATGCAGATGCCGTGATCGTCAGTTGCCCCTTGTGCGCCTTTAACCTGGATCAAAGGCAAAAGAATACCGTGGAAAAATACACCCACTTCGAACCGGTCCCGGTTCTTTATATTTCCGAGCTCCTGTGCCTTGCTTTGGGAATAAATTTAAAAACCCAGTGGAAGGATCTTCATTATGTGCCTTTGGATAAACTGGAAAGAAAATTACGGTAATTTTCTCCTGGGTTAACAGTGGATTGTTTATACATATTTTTAAACAGAATGCATAGAGGAGTTATTCTATGCCGGAAAAATCGTCCCGAAATAAAATCGGTGTTTTTGTTTGTCATTGCGGGAGCAATATTGCCGGTACTGTGGATGTTGAGGCTGTAGTGGAAAAAGCAAAATTACTGGATGGCATTTGTTTTGCTACTCATGATAAGTATATGTGCTCTCAACCTGGCCAGGAACTACTGAAGGACGCTATCAAAAAACAGAGTTTGGATGCAGTGGTGGTGGCGGCATGCAGCCCTAAGCTACACGAACCCACTTTTCGAAAAGCCTGTGCCCTGGCAGGGTTGAACGAATATTGCCTGGAAATTGCCAATATCCGCGAACAATGCTCCTGGATTCACCAGGATAATAAAGCCGCAGCCACGGAAAAAGCCATGACCATATTGAGTATGGCTGTGGCAAAAGCCAGAAGGCTCGAACCCCTTGAGGATATCAGGGTGGATATGACAAAACGCGCCCTGGTGATCGGTGGCGGTATTGCCGGGATCCAGGCTGCTCTGGACATTGCGGATAGCGGATATGATGTCTTACTCGTGGAGAAAGAGCCTTCCATCGGGGGGCATATGGCACAGCTCTCCGAGACGTTTCCCACATTGGATTGTTCCCAGTGTATTTTAACTCCCAAGATGGTTGCTGTGGGCACCCATCCCAAAATCAAGCTCATGACCTTCTGCGAAGTACGGGAGATCGAGGGGTATGTTGGGAACTTTCGCGTGAAAATTGAAAAAAAAGCAAGGGGTGTGAACTGGGATAAATGCACCGGTTGCGGGATATGCCAGGAAAAATGCCCCTCTAAGGTAGAATCGGAATTTGAGCAGAGGCTGGGAAAAAGAAAAGCAGTATATATACCTTTTCCCCAGGCAGTGCCCAACAAACCGGTGATTGACAAGGAAATTTGCCTTTACTTCAAGAAAGGCGCTTGCCGTTTATGCGAAAAGAATTGCGAACCCGGGGCAATCGATTTTAACCAGAAACCGGAGATGATTGAACAAGAAGTTGGCGCAATAATTGTGGCAACAGGTTATGAACTTTATCCCATCATGAACCTGAGAGAATATGGCGGAGGAAATATTACGGATGTAATTGATTCGCTTGCTTTTGAAAGGCTTCTTTCCGCTTCAGGGCCCACCCAGGGCGAAGTCCGTCGACCCTCTGACGGAAAAATTCCCGAAGATGTCGTTTTTATCCAATGCGCCGGTTCGCGCGATCCGGAAAAACATAAACCCTATTGCTCCAGTATCTGTTGCATGTATACAACTAAACATGCCATGCTTTACAAACACAAAGTCCATCAAGGAAACGCCCACATCTTTTATATTGACATCCGCTCTACAGGAAAAAACTACGAAGAATTCGTCGAAAGAGCCCAGGGAGAGGGTGTTAACTATACCAAAAAAAAGGTATCCAGGGTATTTCAGAACCGTGATAAAATCCGGGTGATGGGAGTCGATACACTCCTGGGTGAATCGGTAAGTATTGATGCGGATATGGTGGTTTTAGCTATGGCCGTGCAACCCCATACTTCTTCGGTCGCAATTAGGCGGTTGCTGAAGATGTGTTCCGATATCAATGGATTCTTTACTGAAGCCCATCCCAAGCTAAGACCCGTTGAAACCAATACCTCTGGTATTTTCTTAGCCGGTTGTGCCCAGGCGCCACGCGATATTCCGGAGACTGTGGCACAAGCCTCAGGAGCCGCATGCAAAGTGGTGTCACTTTTCTCGAACGATCAGCTAACCCTTGAACCGACAAAGGCAATTGTAAACGAGGACCTCTGCTCCGGTTGCGGCATTTGTGTGGGAACATGCGACTTCAATGCTGTAGAGCTTGTGAAAGAAATCAAAGAAGGGAGAGAAATCATTCAT
>Ga0180438_10011859_pt1 | contig 10452 bp, 8 predicted proteins | sample SS_ome_12_FD_132455 | JGI IMG/M metagenome (GOLD analysis project Ga0180438, IMG submission 132455) | Hypersaline lake sediment archaeal communities from the Salton Sea, California, USA - SS_3_D_2 metaG | ecosystem: Environmental > Aquatic > Non-marine Saline and Alkaline > Hypersaline >... | reverse complement strand
GGCGGCTTTAACGATTTCCGCGGCGGGGGGAGGTTCTCGGGCAGGATTACCCTGGCTTACGTCATGGCCGGGGCCATCGCCAAAAAGCTGCTCGGCCGACTGGGTATCGACATTTTTGCTCATACGGTTCAGATTGGCAAAGTAAAAGCACGGGCGCAGGAGCTGGCTGAAGTCAAGGGAAAGGCTAGGGAAAACCCGCTGTGGTGTGCCGATCGGGAAGCTGCCGAGGAGATGACCCGATTGATAGAGAAGGCGCGGGAGGAGAAAGACAGCCTGGGCGGGATTATCGAGGGCATTGCCCTCAATGTGCCGGCGGGACTGGGCGAGCCGGTCTTCACCAACTTCGATGGGGAACTATCCCGGGCCCTCTTCGCCATTCCGGCGGTGAAGGGGGTGGAGTTCGGCGCCGGTTTTGCCGTCGCTGCTATGACAGGCTCGGAGAACAACGACCTTTATGATATCAAAGATGGGAAAATTGTGACCAGAACCAATAATGCCGGCGGGGTGCTCGGCGGCATCAGCACCGGTATGCCGGTAATCGTCAGGGTCGCCGTCAAGCCGACCGCCTCCATCGCCAGGATTCAGGAAACGGTGGATATGCAAACGATGGCCAGAACAAATCTCACGGTAGCGGGCCGGCATGATACCTGCATCGTTCCCCGGGCGGTGCCGGCGGTGGAGGCGATGATGGCGATTACTATATGCGATTTTGTCCTGCAGGCGGGTATTATACCGAGGGTGTTGTCATGAAGCTGGAAGAGCTGCGCAAACAGATAGATGACGTTGATGCCAGAATAATTGAGCTTATTGGCGAGCGGATACGCATCGCTGAGGAGATAGGCCGGGGCAAGCGGGAAAAGGGGAGGTCGATTGAGGACCGGGAAAGGGAAAGGAAAGTCCTGGCCAACGTCCGCCGTGTCGCCAGGGAGAAAAGTATCGACATCAGCGGAGAAGAACTGAAAAACATCTATGAGCGCATCATCTCCGTCTGTAAGAATAAGGAGGGCATTACCGTGGCCTTCCAGGGCGAGGCAGGCGCTTACAGCGAAGAAGCCGCTTTTCAAGTCTTCGGCACGTCAATAGCCAGCCGGCCCCGGGAGACGCTGGAAGATGTCTTTAAATCGGTTGAGGAAGAGGGGGCGCAGTTTGGCGTGATACCGGTGGAAAACTCGCTGGAAGGTAGCATCAGCCGGTCCTATGACCTTATGCTGGAGTCCAGCCTGCGCGTGTGCGGCGAGACAGAGGTGAGGGTAATCCACTGTCTAATCGGTGGCCCTGAGGCCAGCCTGGATACGGTGAAAAAGGTATACTCCCACCCTCAGGCGCTGGCACAGTGCCGCAATTTCCTGAAGCACCTGAACGCGACGCTGCTTCCCGCCTACGATACCGCGGGCAGCGTCAAGATGATTAAGGAGCAGGGGCTGACGGACAGCGCCGCCATCGCCAGTGCCCGGGCGGCGGAAATCTATGGCATGAAGATAATCGCGCGCGAAATAGAGGACAACCCGAACAATTTCACCCGCTTCTTCGTCCTGGCCAAAAAGGACTCGTCGCCGAGCGGCAATGATAAAACGTCGATTGTTTTCTCCACTAAAGACCGCCCCGGTGCCCTGTATGAAGTCCTCGGCGAGCTATCCCGTCGCAACATAAACCTGAGCAAGCTGGAGTCCAGACCAACGCGGCAGAGACCCTGGCAGTACAATTTCTATCTCGATTTTGACGGCCACCGCCAGGACGATGCCGCTCGCGAAGCGCTGGCCAATGTGGAGAAGCTATCCATTTTCCTCAAGGTGCTGGGCTCATATCCGAAGGCAAAAAGGGGATTGTGAGGTGACTGCGTGAGGGTGGCCATAATTGGCGGGTCGGGGAAAATGGGGCGGTGGTTCACCCGCCACCTGCGGGATGAGGACAATCAGGTGGTCATCAGCGGCCGGAGTGGGGATAAACTCAGGGAGGTCGGACGGGAGCTCGGTGTGGCCGTTGCCTCCAACGTGGAGGCGGTCAAAGGCGCCGAAGTGGTACTGCTCTCGGTGCCCATAGATAGCTTTGAGGACATCGTTATCGAGCTGGCCCCCCACATCCGCCCGGAACAGGCCGTCCTTGATGTTACCTCGGTAAAGGTCATGCCCGTGGCCGCCATGCACCGGCACCTCAAAACCAAACTGGTGCTGGGGACGCACCCTCTCTTCGGCCCGGGGGCGAAAAGCATTGCCGGACAGAATTTCGTGCTGACTCCGACCAGCAGTGAGGAAAGGACGCTGGCGGATAAGGTCAGGGACTATCTGGAAGCCAGGGGTAGCCTGGTCAGCCTGATGACGCCTGAAGAGCACGACGATAAAATGACGGTCATCCTGGGGCTTTCTCATTTCATCGCTGTGGTGACCGCTGATACCCTTATCAGTTCCAACCGGGCTGCCCGGCCGGCGATGTTTGGTGGCATTACCTACAAGGTACTGCTCACGCTGGTGGAGAGCGTTATCTCGGAAAACCCAGAGCTTTATGCCGCCATTCAGATGAATTTGCCCGGCGTTGCGGACATCGAGGCGCTTTTCCAGGAAAAGGTAAGGGCGTGGGCGGAAACGGTGAAGACACAGGATCGGGACGCGTTTATCCGCCAGATGAAAGCGCTGAAAAACCGGCTGGAACAGGATAACCCCGATTTTGGCAAAGCCTACGAGAACATGTACCGGCTCGCCTCGGGGTTATAGCCCTTATTTCACCTCGTATGACCCGAAAATAAAGTCCAGGTCCTCCTGCAGTGCCGACAACTTGTCCGGCGGGAAGAGCTTATCATCGCTGTCCAGCATTACCTTGGTTTCCGTTTTGGCTGAGCCAACGACGTGGGCTCGCAGGCATTCCTTTTCTTTGCCCGCTTCATCCTGAGCCCGGAAGGAAAGAGTGCCGCGGGTGATAAATGATGAAGTATCGCTGGGCAGTGCGTACGTTTCCATCTTCTCTTCGCCCAGACTGGCCCGCTGCTTCAGGACGAAATCTCTTATTTCGGCATACAGCAGTTCCGGGTTAACTTCCCGGTAAGTCTTCCTTATCTGCATGTAATATAAACTGCGCCTCCATAGCTAATCATTGGATTTTTAATCATATTTGTCAAGTGGAGACAAGCTTATTAAAGGAGGCATTTATTTCAAATATTCGAATATTTTTACGGCAGGCACATCGCCCGCGGCGGGCTGATTTGCGGACTCTGGAGAGCTATAAATCAGCTTGTAGTTCTTTAATTCCTCAAGGGGCACCGGGCTGCTGAATGGCGAATCTCCCACAATCTGGAACTGTCCCGATTCCTGGTCCGATATGTAGCTCTGCGCGTCTTCATAGCTGTCAAAAATTTGAACATCATTCACTACCTTGACCGTCCCCCCTTCCTGGAACGGCCTTTCCTGGTAGGAAATAACCGCTGTCTCGGCAGGGGTCACCGCTCTGCCATCGAAGCTGTACAGCCTGACCGCCAGGGAACGGTAGTACTCGGGATGAAACAGAGTTGCCGCGGCAAATCTGCCTTCCTCCTGGGGTATAAAATACGTGTCGAAGTATTTCTGCCCTTCCTCCTGTGCCCAATTAGCCAGTGCCCAGAACTTGCTGGTGGTGGTCTGGTCATCCAGCATGATATATCTGGCCCCCAGTTTATCGATTATAGCGCTCTCCGGTATGGTTTCCTGCTCCCATCTCGTTCTCCACTCAATTTCCTGAAATGAGTCTTCGCTCTGAGAAAGGAAGAATTTCGCCACGTAAAAACCCCCTGGCCCGGGCGTGAGGTTTACCGGCCGATGGGCAATACGGGTTATCCAGTATCCGTAGTCAACCCAGGCCATAACGGCGTAAGCAGAATCAGGGTAATCATATTGTTCCCCGGGCGGAGGCGACTCGTAGAGTCCGTAGTAAAAATCAGGATCGCCGAAAGGTTCCGGCGTATTCTCCCTCATCCAGTCGAGAGAACGTACCCAGGCGTTGGGTGGGGCAAACTGTGCCCCGGAGGCAATGGCCCTGGTGGGGTTTATTGTAGGGACGAAGACAAGGAAAAGCAGGATGATTATCGCCACCGCGATATTTATATAGTATAGGGTCGGATTAGGTCCAGCTGGTGCCCTCTCTCTTCGGCGGGCCTTTTTCAGTGGCTCCAGTTCGGGTCTGGTCAGCCTCAGAACGCCCATAATCTGGAAGAAATGCCAGAAAGCATAGGCGATGAATAATGCCACGAAGACAGCCACCACTGCCGGGTGGATGCCAGAAGACAAAAGGATGAAGAGGATGGCGGCTATGGCGGCGATGATGTTTATATATTTGATTGCGGGATGGATATGCCGGTTTATATCGAAAAATCGCCAGGACAGGAAACCGGCCAGCAGGGCTACATTGACCGCCAGGTAGTAGGCGAAACGGCGCTGGCCAAGGGTTGCCAGCAGTATTACCAGACTCCATATCAGCAGGATGTTTTTTTCCGCGGTGAACGACTCAGGAAATATGCTGATGCTGCCTATCTTGATTTTGGAAATTCGTTCACCGATGAAAATGCGTAAAACGTAGTAAAGCAGGAAATAGAGTATTAAGATACAGGCAAGGAAGAACCCGGGGCCAAAGTTCCCCCAGACGAGGGCAAGGGTGAATTCACCTCTGGGCATCAGAATCGGCTGCATCTCCAGGATGGTGCGTACGCCGGCGGGGTTGAAAATATCAAACGCGTAGCGGAGGTAAGATGGGGCCACCGCAAACACGACCGCCAGCGCCACTCCGCCCACACCGATAAGGGTAGCCGGGTACCAGTATGGCTTCATCTTCCTCTCGGCATATCGGGCAGAGATGAAGTGCAGAACGATGGGGAGGGCCGTGGCCATGAGCAGAGAGAGCCACGGTATCACGCTGGAGGAGGTGAAGGTGAAAGTGCCGCCGACGAATATCACATAGACGATTAAGGCGATGAAGAACGTGAGAGCGCCGACCGGCAAAAGATAAGCGGTGCTGCTTCGCTTCAGATGGTCGATGATGAACTGGATAAATAGATAAAGAAGGATGATGAAAACAAAGAGCAGTCCGCCAATCCAGGTCACCAGGTAGATACCCAGGGAGAGTCCGGCAAGCAAGCTGTAGATGAGGGGCTTGCGTATTACTTTCCAGTCCCGACCCCTGAGGTGCGGAACCGTAAGCCCGCTTTCCCTGGCCCGCTTGACCGCCATAATGAAAAACATCATGGTGATGGCGGTGAACAGCGTCTCGGCAACGTGGTGGTCGGTGAAGCCCAGAATCGAGCGTCCCAGATATTCCCCGGGCAATATGGCAATCAGAGCTGCCGAAATCACCCCGGCCCCGCGGCCGAATAACTCCTTGCCGATGAAGTAAACCGGGATGACGGTGAGCGCGGCAAGTACCGCCGGAAAATATGCCGAGATGAAGTCAATGGTATGCTGGGTTGACGAGCCGAGGCCAAATATCCAGATTATACCGGCCAGAAGCCAGTCGAAGAAGTGGATGTTGTCCAGGTTCATACCGGAGGGGTAGAGCAGGTACGGGTCAAAATTAATCAGGCTGGGGAAGTTGTGCACCAGGCTGTCTATGAGGCGCATATGGAAATAAGCGTCTACGCTGGAAAATTTGACCCATTCGCCACTGAATATCTGGTCGTGGGGGAGGTAGGCCCGGATGAACAGGGAAACGCCGAAAAACAGCAGCACGAATAGACCGGCGATGATTCCCGGGGTGAGTCTTTTCCCCGGATAACGGCTCTCAACATTCATTGTCAGCTCTCTCAGGCCGACCGTTAAGGTGACTCAAGAGGGTTTTGCTGCTGCGACCGTTAAATCCGTGCTGACAGGGCAATCTACATCTCCCTGTTCAGACCGTCCAGAAATTCGGCGTTGGTCTTCGTTTTGCGCAGGCGGTCGAGGACACGCTCGGTGGCTTCGACGAAGCTGGTGGATTCCGAGGCGATCAGGCCCACCATGCGCCGCAGCAGCCATATCTTGTTCAGGCTGTTTTCATCGATGAGCAGTTCTTCGCGTCTGGTGCCGCTGCGCTGTATGTCCATAGCCGGGAAGATGCGGCGTTCTGATAGCCGCCGGTCGAGGTGGAGCTCCATATTGCCGGTGCCTTTGAATTCCTCATAGATGAGGTCATCCATGCGGCTGCCGGTATCGATAAGGCAGGTGGCAATTATGGTCAGGCTGCCGCCCTCGGCGGTGTTGCGGGCGGCGCCGAAGAAACGCTTGGCGGGGTGAAGCGCCACCGGGTCTATGCCGCCGGAGAGGGTACGACCGCTCGAAGGCATCGCCAGGTTGTAGGCGCGGGTGAGGCGGGTGATGCCGTCCAGTAGAATAAGCACGTCCTTTCCGCTTTCCACTATGCGCTTGGCCCTTTCCAGAGCCAGTTCGGCGACGCGGGTCTGGTTCTCCACCATCTCGTCGAAGGTGGCGCTGATTACCTCTCCTTTGACGGAGCGTTTTATGTCGGTAACTTCCTCGGGGCGCTCCCCGATAAGGCACACCAGCAGATGAATATCGTTGCAGTTGGTCGTCGTGGCATTGGCGATGGCCTTGAGCAGCATTGTCTTGCCTGCTTTGGGTGGAGAGACAATCAGGCCTCTCTGCCCGCGACCGATGGGTGCAATCATATTGAGCAAGCGGGTGGAAAGCTCGCCGGGCGCGTGTTCCAGGTTAATAATCTGGTCGGGGAAGGTGGGGGTGAGCGCCCCAAAGTGAGGCCGTTCCCTGGCCTTTTCCGGGTCGATGTTGTTGATGGCCATTATCTGCAGCAGGCTGTAATATTTTTCATTGCTTTTCGGTGGCCGGCCCTGCCCGGCAATCATATCGCCATTGCGCAAGCCAAAACGGCGGATCTGCGATGGGGAAACATAGACATCGGCCTGGTTGGGCAGCAGCGTGTCCTGTCTGAGGAAGCCGTAGCCGTCACTCATGACGTCTAGGATACCCCGGCAGAAAACGTGACCTTCCTGTTCCACATCTGACTGAATCAATTGCAGTACCAAATCCGGCTTGTTCAGGGTCTCCGCCTTGGCGATGCCCTTTTCTTTGGCCAGGCTTAACAGCTCGCTTTTGGTTTTGCTTTCCAGTTCTTCAATATTCATGTAGTCACCTCACTCCCTTGCCCCTTTTCTTCTCGGAAGGGAATTTCTTGCATTTGATATTCAAAAAATAATATCTCCGGATATTCGGGAAAAACAGCGTGTGGCCGGCACATCGTTGGTTAATCTTTTTTGTGTCATAAAGAAGTACATGACAGACTCACTTTTCAGCAGCCAGAGGTAGGGGTGGCTGCGCCCCTTCGCGCAGAACGTCCTTGGCCATGCCGATGAAGTCACGGAAAAGCGGATGCGGGCGGCCGGGTCGGGAACCAAATTCAGGATGGAACTGGCAGCTTACCATCCAGGGGTGATTGGCCAGTTCACAGATTTCCACCAGCCGGTTATCCGGAGATAGGCCGCTGTAGACCATGCCGTTCTTTTCTAACGTTTCGCGAAATTCATTATTGAACTCGTAGCGGTGCCGGTGGCGCTCATGTATCAGGCTCTGGCCATAAGCCCGTGCGGCATGGGTGCCGGGGACTAGGTTGCAGGGGTAATTGCCCAGGCGCATGGTGCCTCCCTTCTGGTGCATCTTCTTCTGTTCCGGCAGGAAATCAATCACCGGATATAACGTGGCGGGGTCGAACTCGGTGGAATTGGGGCTTTCCGAATTCAGGACGTGCCGGGCAAATTCAATGACCATTACCTGCAGTCCCAGACATAGGCCGAGGTAGGGGATTTCATTGGTCCGGGCATATTGAGCGGCTCTGACCATGCCTTCAATGCCCCGGATACCGAAGCCGCCGGGAACGACGATGCCCTGCGCCGATTTTAGCAGCGAATCGCAGCCGTCGCGTTCCAGGTCTTCTGAGTGCACCCAGAAGAGGTTCAATTCCCGGTTGTGGTACAGTGCGGCGTGACACAGCGCCTCACGCACCGAGAAATAGGCATCGGTCAGTTCCACATATTTGCCGACCAGGGCGATATTCACCGGTTCATGAGATGTCTTGAGCCTTTCCACCAGGTCCCGCCACTCCGCCAGGCTTGCCCTTTTGGCCGGAAGATGGAGTTTTTCGACGAGTAATCGGCCCAGCCCGGACTCCTCCAGCAATAGCGGTATTTCATAAATCGTGGATACCGTTGGCAGAGGGATGACGGCCTCCCTTTCCACGTCACAGAAGAGGGAGATTTTATCCCGGATGTTCTCCGGTATGGGAAGGTCGCTGCGGCAAATGATGATATCAGGCTGGATACCAATGCGGCGCAGCTCGTTGACACTGTGCTGGGTTGGTTTGGTCTTAAGTTCCTTGGTTGAGTTCAGATAGGGGAGCAAAGTAACGTGAACGTAGAGCACATTATCCCGCCCGACGTCATTTCGCATCTGTCTGATGGCTTCGAGGAAGGGCTGTCCCTCAATATCGCCCACCGTGCCGCCGACCTCGATGAGGATGACATCGGCGCCGGTCTTTTCCGCCAGCCGCTTGAAACGCTGTTTTATCTCCGAAGTAACGTGAGGCACCACCTGTATCGTGCCGCCCAGGAAATCTCCCCTTCTCTCTCTGGAAATCACCGCGCTGTAAATCTGGCCTGAAGTAACGTTTGACTCCTTGGTTACATCAACGTCAATGAAGCGCTCGTAGTTGCCCAGGTCCAGGTCGGTCTCGGCACCGTCCTGGGTGACGAATACCTCACCATGCTGGTAAGGGGACATGGTGCCGGGGTCGACGTTGAGATAGGGGTCAAGTTTCTGCGCCGCGACGCTGAGCTGACGGCTCTTCAGAATATTGCCCATGGAAGCGACGGTCACACCTTTGCCTACGGAACTAACCACACCACCAGTTACAAAGATATACTTTGCCATACAGGAAACCAAATCTTAAAACAATTAAGAAAAACCCTCGCTTTTCTTGGCAGTATGTTTACTGAGGTTGGACTTTGACCACAGGTGACATCGGTTATACAGGGAATGTTCTGGTACTTTATATACAGAAATACCTTCAGATGTCAAGTTCTTAACGGGGGAGTTTCTTTTATTATAGAGGGGTGGTTGCGAGTTGTCAAGTTCAGAGCGATTGCCGCTCACGGGTAGTGAGGTCAGAGGCTAATCGTGTTATAATCTATATGTACTTAAACGCTATGGCTAAAGGAGACAGGCGCCGATGGATGAGCTGAAGGTATTCACGGGCAACGCCCACCCGGAACTGGCCAGGGAGGTGGTTGATTATCTGGGTATACCTCTGGGAAAGAACGAGGTATTTCAGTTCAGCAATGAAAACATCTTTGTCCGCATTCTGGAAAACGTCCGTGAGCGTGATACCTTCGTCGTCCAGCCGCTGTGCTCACCGGTCAATACCAACCTGGTGGAGCTGCTGATTATGATAGATGCCCTTAAGCGAGCGTCAGCCAAGCGAATTACCGCCGTTGTGCCGTACTATGGATACGGACGGACTGACAAGAAAGACCAGCCCCGCGTCCCCATCACCGCCAGGCTTATTGCTGACCTGCTGACCGTGGCCGGAGCGGACCGGCTGCTGACGGTGGACCTGCATGCGGCGCAGATTCAGGGCTTCTTCAATATTCCGGTGGACGAGCTCACCGCGCTGAACCTGCTGGCCAATTATTTCAGGGACAGGGCGTTCAACGACCTGGTGGTGGTGGCCACCGATATCGGCATCAGCAAGCGGGCGCGGGACCTTGCCGAGAAACTCAACGCCCCGCTGGCCATTATGGAAAAGCGACGCATCGGCAACGTTGACAAGGCGGAGACACTGAATGTCATCGGTGAGGTGGAAGGCATGACTGCCCTCACCGTGGACGACGAAATAGATACCGCGGGGTCTCTGGTTAACGTGGTGGAGACGCTGATAAAAAACGGGGTGAAAGAAGTATATGCCTGCTGTTCGCACCCCATATTTTCCGGGCCAGCGATTCAGCGGATAGAGTCGTGTCCGGTGAAGGAAGTGGTGGTGACCAACACCGTGCCGGTGAAAGACGAGAAAAAAATCAGCAAAATCACCGTTCTCTCCATGGCACCACTGCTCGGCGAGGCCATTCACCGCATTCATACCGGACTGTCTATCGGGGCCATGTTTGAGTGAGCCATGGTGACAAAAAAGAAAAATATGGTGCCAGTCTACCGGGCAGCCAGCGAGGCCGAAGCCCGGATTATCAAGAGCTTTCTGGAGAGCAACGGCATACCGTGCCTGATGAAAGCGAATGCTGCCCCTTCCGTGCATGCTTTTGCCGTTGACGGCATGGGCGAGGTGACCATCCTGGTCTGGGAGGAAGACGTGGCGAAAGCCAGAGAGCTCATAAGGGAGGAAGAAGATGCTTAAGTGGCTGGGCAAACTGGTCGATTCCAACGATAAGCAGCTGAAAAAACTCCAGCCAGCGGTGGAGCAGATAAACCAGCTTGAGCCTGAGAT
>Ga0180438_10011857_pt1 | contig 10453 bp, 11 predicted proteins | sample SS_ome_12_FD_132455 | JGI IMG/M metagenome (GOLD analysis project Ga0180438, IMG submission 132455) | Hypersaline lake sediment archaeal communities from the Salton Sea, California, USA - SS_3_D_2 metaG | ecosystem: Environmental > Aquatic > Non-marine Saline and Alkaline > Hypersaline >... | reverse complement strand
GCAGTGCCGGCGCGATAATATGTACAGGGCCGCCAAGCAGGGGTTCTCGACCGCGACCGATCTCGCGGACTACCTGGTGCGCAAGGGCCTGGCGTTCCGCGATGCGCACGAAGTTGTCGGCAAGGCCGTCGCTTTCGGTGTGGCCAACAGCAGGGATCTGAGCGAAATGACGCTGGAAGAGCTGAAAGGCTTTTCCGACAGGATCGAGGACGACGTGTTCGAGGTGCTGACGCTGGAAGGCTCGGTCGCCGCGCGCAATCACGTCGGCGGCACCGCACCGGAGCAGGTGAGAAAGGCGGTCGCCGCGGCGCGCAAGCGGCTGGCAGAGGATTGATTCACCGCAAAGGCGCAAAGGACGCAAAGGTTTTTTTTGTGTTCGCAGGAGCGGCTTTAGCCGCGAATCAGGCTTTGGTCGAAGGTAAACAATAAAGTCCGCAAATAAACGCAAAGAACGCTAATACATGTTTCCATAAGAGAGAACATTTGCGTTTTTTGCGTTTATTTGCGGACCATTTATCTTGAGTGTCCGGGGCGCCATTCGCGGCTAAAGCCGCTCCTACGGGGAATCCTATTTTCTTAGTTCTTCCCGCAACAGCGTCTCGGCGCCGGCATACATCCCCTTGAGCTGCTCCAGCAGTTCGGCCGTGCCTTCGGTGGTGCCCGAGCGGCCGATCAGCTCGATTTCTTCGGCGACATGCGCCATGCCCAGGGCGCCGATGCTGCTGCTGGAGCTTTTGAGCTTGTGGGCGAGATTGAAGACGCCGTCGGGATTGTCGTTGCTGATCGCCTGGGTCAGTTCATCTATCTGGCCCGGCACGTAATCGATAAAGGTCTGCAATACTTCGTTGAGTGAGTCCCCCATCAGGCTGCGCAGTTCGGTCAGCGCATCCAGCTTGATCGCTTCTTCCATATCAGTACCTGCTTTGTTTTTTTGTATGGTGCTGTTTCGGATCAATTCAGATGTGGATCATTTGGACAGACGCGAACTCATATCGCCGACTAACACTGCCTCGGGTACCTGCAGTTTGATCGCCGCGGCGATCTTCATGAACAGCCCGGGTTCGGACCTGAACGATACCCACAGGGTGTTGAGTTTCATATCCATATGCGCAAACACGATGTCCTTTTTGAACTGTTTCAGTGCACGGTCTATATCGTTCAGGGTTCGCTTGATGTGGATTTCAGGCTTTTGCCTCAGCCTGGGTATGATCATCAGGAAATCGCTGACGCGATCACCGTTTTCATCCCGTGTCGGCGCGATTTTCCACAACGGTTCAGCCGGCGACATGTCGATGCTGAGCGTGATGTCATTATCCATCATTTACCCCGTCAGACGGTGCTATTGGCTAATCATAGCCCAAAACCGGCCCGAAAACAGGGCTAGTCCGCCAGAACCCGGCACAGCCAGTCGCTGATATCGCGGATTTCCTCGCCACAGACGCTGTGTCCCATCGCGTATTCGTGCCATTGCACCGGGTATCCCTGCTGCTCCAGCAGCATCCGCGACTGCCGGCCGAACTGCGGCGCGATCACTTCGTCGTTGAGACCGTGGGCCATGAACACCGGCGTATCGCGGTTTGCAGCCGACGCTTCCTGTTCCAGCGATTGCTTCATCGGCAGATAGGTCGACAGCGCGATAATCCCGCCCAGACGCTGCGCGTAGCGCAGGCCGCCGTGCAGCGCGATCGCGCCGCCTTGAGAAAACCCGGCAACGACGATGCGTTCGGCGGGCACGCCCTGTGCGATCTGCTCATCACACAGGCCGGCGAGCAGCTGGCCGGATTCGTTGATGCCCTCGACGTCATCGCGGTTGGCGATATCGAGACTGGTGATATCGTACCAGCCGCGCATGGGATAGCCCCCGTTGATGGTGATCGGGCGGACCGGGGCGTGTGGAAATACGAAGCGTATATTCAGAGCGGCCGGCAATGCGAGTTCCGGTACTACGGGCACAAAGTCATTGCCGTCGGCGCCGAGGCCGTGCAGCCAGATTACGGCGGCGTCGGCCCTGGCCGATCCATCGGAACCGGTTTGCAGGATTATGGGGCTATCGTCAGACATTTGATGTGAATGCAGGTTTCGGTGCGTACAGATTATTGCAATAATCGGCCTTTTACCATTCGGTTTCATCCAGATGCGTTATTTACTTGTGTTGCTGCTGGGTTCCCTGCTGCTTGCCTGCGGTAAAACCGGCGCGCTCTACCTGCCGGAAGAGCCCCCGGAGCCCGAGCCGCAGAAAGAGCAGCCATCGGATCCGGAGAACGGCGGGAAAACCAACTGATGGATCATTTCAATTACCGGGACGGGCGGCTGTGGGCCGAGGACGTCGATATCTCCGCGCACGTCGAACAATGGGGTACACCCTGCTACGTCTACTCGCGCGCGACGCTCGAGCGTCACTGGCGGGCGTTCGACGATGCGCTGGCCGGGCTGCCGCACCTGGTTTGTTATGCGGTCAAGGCCAACTCCAACCTGGCCGTGCTGAATGTGCTGGCCAGGCTCGGTTCCGGTTTTGATATTGTCTCGGTGGGCGAACTCGAGCGCGTGCTCGCTGCCGGTGGCGATGCGGCCAGGGTGGTGTTTTCCGGTGTCGGCAAACGCCGCGACGAGATGGCGCGGGCGCTGGAAGCCGGGATTCGCTGTTTCAACGTCGAGTCTGTCGCCGAGCTCGAACTGCTCGACCAGGTCGCCGGCGCGCACGGTGCGCGCGCGCCGGTGTCGCTGCGGGTCAATCCCGATGTCGATGCCATGACCCATCCCTATATTTCCACCGGCCTGAAAGAAAACAAGTTCGGCATTTCGATCGATGATGCGGTCAGCGCCTATCAGCAGGCGGCCGGAGCAGCCAATCTCGAGGTGTATGGCATCGATTGCCACATCGGTTCCCAGCTCACCGAAATCGCTCCGTTCGTCGATGCGCTGGAGCGGGTCCTGGTTCTGATCGATCGCCTGGGCGACCTCGGTATTGAACTCAGGCACCTCGACATGGGCGGCGGGCTCGGGATCCGCTACCGGGACGAAGAGCCGCCGCAGCCGGCCGAACACGCCGCCGCGCTGGCCAGGCACCTGCAGGGGCGCGAACTGGAAATACTGATCGAGCCCGGGCGCGCGATCGCCGGCAATGCCGGCATCCTGCTGACCGAAGTGCTGTTTCTGAAACACCACGAGCACAAGAATTTCGCCGTAGTCGATGCGGCCATGAACGACCTGATGCGGCCGTCGCTGTACAGCGCCTGGCAGGAAATCATCCCGCTGCACCAGCGCGCGGACGCATCGCCGCAGTCAGGCGACGGCGTCAAAACCTATGATGTCGTGGGACCGATCTGCGAGACCGGCGATTTCCTGGGCAAGGACCGCGAACTGGTGATTGAACAGGGCGACGTCCTCGCGGTACGCTCGTCCGGCGCCTACGGATTTTCCATGAGTTCGAATTACAACACGCGCCCGCGTGCCGCAGAGGTCATGGTTGACGGCGACACAGCCACGGTTGTGCGTGCGCGCGAGACCCTGCAGCAGCTGATGCAGGGCGAACGCGTACTGCCCTGATATGCCGGCAAAAACCGTCTTCAGTGCCATGACAAATTGCCCTGTTGTTTTTATAACAGCGTGGATAATCCAGATCGGCTGAAGATGTTGTTTGTAGAGGTAGTAGCATGAATTCCCTGTCCCGATTTATCATACTCATGATAATGACTATAAGTTTTTCAGCACCGGCCGGTGCGGCAGTAAGTTCCATCGATATTGCGGGTGTCTGTGATATCGTCGCCGCTGAAGATGACAAAAAGCCTGGCGGTGAGAAAGAAGAACCCGACTGTGAGTGATCCGGTATTCCGGTCATAATAAGAAAATCAGTTAACAATCACACTTTTATCAGAGCGTCCGGAACACTGTAATTTTCCAACAACCAGAGGAGACTACTTTATGAACAAAGCAAAACTGATTGCGGCCAGCCTGCTGGCGGCCGGTCTGTGTTTGTCTGCCAACGCCGGCGCCGCCGACAAACCCGTCGGCATTACATCGAAAATGATGGACGCCGAAGTCGTCCATAACGGCAAGAAAGTAAAAATCAAGCGCAACCAGAACAACAAGAACCTGGTCAACCCCGCGTTCTCCAAGACTTCACGCCCCTGTCCGCCGTTCTGCATCCAGCCGTCGAGCCTGTCGCCGGGTGTCGAAACCATTGGTGAACTCGAGATAATCGACTACCTGAAGAAAATGGCTGACGGTGACAGCAGCATCCTGGTAGTGGATTCGCGCACACCGGACTGGGTCAAGAGAGGCACTATTCCGGGCGCGAAAAACATCCCCTGGACCAAGTTGAATCCGGCCAAGGGCGCCGACCCCGTTTCCATCATTGAAATCATGGAAAACGAATTCAACGTAACCGAAAGCGAAGGCCTGCTGAACTTCAGCAAAGCCAGGACACTGATTTTGTTCTGCAACGGCATGTGGTGCGGACAGTCGCCGAACAACATCAAGACCCTGCTGAATTTCGGGTACCCGGCACACAAGCTCAAGTGGTACCGCGGCGGTATGCAGGACTGGGAAATCCTGGGCCTGTCAACCGTGCCCGGCAGTTGATACGGGTATCAATTGTTGACCAGGAGGGCCGCCGTTTGGCGGCCTTTTTTTTGCCACAGAGACACAGAGAACACAGAGGTTCCAGATGTTTTTGTAGGAGGGTGTTTAGCGCGAATCTCTGATTCAACTAACGCGTGTAAGGCGCTGGAGCCTGCCTGCGCAGGGATGACGGGTGTCGCAAGGAATGGATTAGAAAAAAGCGTCACTCCTGCGAAGGCAGGAGTCCAGTGTCTTTCGCGGTATTCGCGGCAAAAGCATATCCTGAACCGGACAGACGGGCCGCTCCTGTAAATAATCAATAACCTCTGTGTTCTCTGTTTCTCTGTGGCAAAAAACTCGATTACCTTTGCGTTCTCCGCGCCTTTGCGGTGAAATCGCCCCATGCAATTCGAGTTCACCAAAATGCACGGCCTCGGCAACGACTTCGTTGTTATCGATGCGGTCAACCAGGACATCACGCTGTCTGCCGACCAGGTGCGACTGATCGCGGACCGGCATTTCGGTGTCGGTTGCGATCAGCTGCTGCTGGTGGAGCAGCCGCGGCTCGACGGCGCCGAGTTTCGCTACCGTATTTTCAATGCCGATGGCGGCGAGGTTCAGCAGTGCGGCAACGGCGCGCGCTGCTTCGCGCGTTTCGTGCGCGACAAGGGCATGACCACCAGCGACAACATTCCGGTCGAAACCGCAGCCGGTATGATTCATCTCAGGCTCGAAGACGATGGCCAGGTCACGGTCGATATGGGTGTGCCGTCTTTTGAGCCGGAATCGCTGCCGTTTGAACCCGATGATCTGGACAAAGACGACACGGAATACCACCGGCTCGTGGTTAACGGTGAAAAATATGCTATAGGTGCTGTATCGATAGGTAACCCGCACGCGGTATTGCTGGTAGACTCGGTGGACGAGGCGCCGGTGGCAACGCTCGGCGCAGCTATCGAAAGCCACGAACGCTTTCCGGAGCGCGTGAACGTGGGCTTCATGGAAATCATGAACCGGTCGCGCATACGTCTTCGTGTGTTCGAGCGCGGCGTGGGTGAAACCATGGCCTGCGGCACGGGCGCCTGCGCGGCCGTTGCGGTAGGCATCCATAACAGCCTGCTCGACCATGCTGTCCAGGTCGAACTGAACGGCGGCTGTTTAACCATTCGCTGGCAGGGTGATGACAACAGCCTGTACATGACCGGGCCGGCCCAAACTGTATACAAAGGAAACATGACACTGTGAGTACACAAGCACAAGAACAATTGCTTGATACCGAACAACAGCTTCTGGAGCTGCTCAAAGATTACCCGGACATCCTGGTCCGAAACCCCGCCTTACTCGCCGATCTCGAAGTACCGCATGAAACCGGGAAGGCCGTCTCCCTGATCGAGCGGCAGGTCGGCGTATTGCGCGACAAGCTGCAGGCATCCGACAAGCGCCTGCGCGAGCTCATGGACAACGCCCGGAGCAACCAGCGCCTCGCCGAAAGCCGGCATCGTCTCGCGATCAATCTGCTGGGCGCGCACGACCTTGATGATGTGATCAGTCTCGTGCTCGACGAACTCGGCAACGAGCTCGGCGCGGATTTCGCGATCATACGCCTGTTCACGGAAGACGAGCGCAGACTCAGGGACAAGCCGGAGCTGTTCATCGACACGACTGCTGATGAGCTCAGGTCATTTATCACCATGCTCGATAACAGAAAGCCGATGTGCGGCCGCTGCACCCGGGAGCAGAATGCCTTCCTGTTCGGTGACCAGGCCGACCAGGTCGGTTCCGCAGCCGTGATCCCGCTGGTCGCGGGCGAAAAACTCGGCCTGCTTGGGCTGGGAGGCAGGGACGAGAACCGCTTCAGTATCGCGATGGGCACGGAATTCCTGGGTCACATCGGCGAGCTGGTCAGCGCAGCGCTGGCGGTTCACCTCGAAGCCTGATGTGTTTCGCGGCTGACCTGAAGGCGTTTTACACTTACCTGCAATCCGAACGCCGCTGCTCGCCGCATACGCTGGCGGCTTACCGGCGCGACCTGGAAGCCTTCATCGACTTCGTTCGCCAGCAGGGCATCACCGGCTGGAACCAGGTCGACGACCTGCGGGTACGCGCATTCGTCGCCGGCCGTCACCGCAAGGGCCTGTCGGGCACCAGCCTGCAGCGTCAGCTGTCGGCAATTCGCACCCTGTTCAATTACCTGTGCCGCCACGGCCGTGCCGACAGTAACCCGGCGCAGGGCGTGCCGGCACCGAGGGCGCCGAAGCGTCTGCCCGAAACGCTGAACGTCGATCAACTGGGGATGCTGCTCGCATTCCCGGGCGATGACGCCCTGGCCTGTCGTGACCGCGCCGTGATGGAGCTGTTTTACGGCTGCGGGCTGCGCCTGTCGGAACTGACCGGCCTCGATCTCGGCGACATCGACTGGCAGCTGCGTACGGTTTCCGTGACCGGCAAGGGCCGCAAGCAGCGCCAGGTGCCGTTCGGGGCCAAGGCCGAGCAGGCCCTGAAGCGGTGGCTACAGCACCGTTCGATCCAGGCCGCTCACGACCAGAAGGCGCTGTTCGTGAGCCGCGGCGGTAAACGCATCAGCAACAGCAGCATCCAGCATAGACTCAAAAAACGCGCACAGCAGCAGGGCGTCGGCCTGTCGCTGCACCCGCACATGCTGCGCCATTCCTTCGCCTCGCACATCCTCGAATCGTCCAACGACCTGCGCGCGGTGCAGGAACTCCTTGGCCATGCCAACCTGAGCACCACACAGATCTACACCCACCTCGATTTCCAGCACCTGGCCGGCGTTTACGACAAGGCGCATCCGCGGTCGCGGAAATAGGTATTCACCGCAAAGGCGCAGTGAGTTGTTTGTAGGAGCGGCTTTAGCCGCGAAAAACGCCAAGGACGCGAATTTGTTTATGTGATTCAGAACAAACCGGTAGAGCGAACATGCAGCCATTAGACAGGTTTTGCGAATTTTGCGTCATTCCCGGCTAAAGCCGCTCCTACAAACACAAAAAACTCCTTTGCGCCTTTGCGGTGAAAAAACCCGCACCCCAAATGCCAGGTATCACCATTGAAACCGGTATAATCGCCCCCAAATTCCATCTATCGACTTTTGACGCGTTCACCGCCATGCTGATTACACTATCGCCGTCCAAGGGACAGGATTTCGAGTCTCCAAGCCCTAGCAAGACCCACACCAGGCCCGGATCGCTGAAAGACTCCGAGCTGCTGATCAGGGAGCTGCGCAAGATCAAGCGGCAGGACATACAGGAGCTGATGAGCGTCAGCGAGAACATCGCAAAGCTGACGGCTGATCGCTACAAGGCGTTCACGACCCCGTTTACGACAAAAAATGCGAAACAGGCGATATTCGCGTTCAAGGGCGATGTCTACAGCGGCATCGATATCGAGCAGTACAGGGAGGCCGACCTGAAGTACGCGCAGAACCACCTGCGAATTCTCTCCGGCCTGTATGGCTGTCTGCGCCCGCTTGACCTGATCCAGCCATATCGCCTGGAAATGAAGACAAGATTGAAGAACGCCCGCGGCGACAACCTGTACCAGTTCTGGGGAGACAAAATTACAGACGACCTGAACCAGGAGCTGGAAAAGCAGAAACAGCCGGTGCTGGTCAACCTGGCTTCGAACGAGTACTTCAAGTCGGTCAAACCGAAGAAGCTCAACGGGCGGCTGCTGAACATCAACTTCAAGGAAACCAAAGACGGCAAGACGCGCGTGGTCGCGATTTTCGCCAAGCGGGCCCGCGGCATGATGGCCGACTACATCCTGCGCAACCGCATCGAAAAGCCGGAAGACATCAAGAAATTCAGGGAAGGCGGTTACCGGTTTTCGAAGGAGCTGTCGGACGATACCCAGTGGACCTTCGAGCGCCCGCAGCCGCCGTCGCCTTGAAATCGCGGATCGAAGAAAAATAATCTCGCCAAGGCGCAAAGCACGCAAAGAAAACTGGTTTTTTAACCGCAGAGGCGCGGAGTACGCAGAGGGTTTTTGGTTCTTTAGATCCTGCGGATCAATTTGTAGGAGCGGCTTTAGCCGCGAATCCGTTTCGGCGAGTAGCGGCGCTATTCGCGGCTAAAGCCGCTTCTACAAACACACAAAAACCCTCTGCGTACTCCGCGCCTCTGCGGTTCATACAAAAACCTTGGCGTGCTTTGCGCCTTGGCGAGAGAAATATCATGACTATGTGTACAATGACGCCCCCGTTAGCCGATTCATCGAGCAGGAGTGACAAGTGAACAATTTCCATGGCACCACGATTCTGACCGTACGCCGCGGCGATACCGTGGTCGTCGGCGGCGATGGCCAGGTCACGCTGGGTGATACCATCATGAAGGGCAACGCGACCAAGGTGCGCAAGATCTACCAGGACCGGGTTATCGCGGGTTTCGCGGGCGCTACCGCCGATGCGTTTACCCTGCTGGAGCGCTTCGAAAGCGTGCTCGAAAAGCACAGCGGCCAGCTCAGGCGCGCGGCCGTGGAACTCGCCAAGGACTGGCGCACCGACCGCATGCTGCGCCGGCTCGAGGCCATGATGATCGTCGCCGACAGGGATTCGTCCCTGCTGATTTCGGGCACCGGCGATGTGATCGACGCGATGGACGACCTGATTGCGATCGGTTCCGGCGGGCCCTACGCGCAGTCGGCCGCGCGTGCGCTGTACGACAACACCGAATTGGCGGCGCTGGAAATCGTCGAAAAAAGCCTGAAGATCGCGGCGGATATCTGTATTTACACCAACCACGCATTGACGATCGAAGAAATTACGAAATAGAGCAAACCTGTAGAGATTCCATTATGTCGGAAATGACCCCGCGTGAAATCGTCCAGGAACTGGACAAGCACATCATCGGCCAGGATGCGGCCAAGCGAGCCGTGGCGATCGCGCTGCGCAACCGCTGGCGCCGCATGCAGATCCACGAGGATCTGCGCAACGAGATTACGCCGAAGAACATCCTGATGATCGGGCCCACCGGCGTCGGCAAGACCGAAATCGCGCGCCGGCTGGCGCACCTGGCAAAGGCCCCGTTCGTCAAGGTCGAGGCCACCAAGTTTACCGAGGTGGGCTATGTTGGGCGCGAAGTGGACTCGATCATACGCGATCTTGTCGACATCTCCATAAAAACGACGCGAGAGCAGGAAATGGAGAAAGTGCGCCACCTGGCCGAAGATGCGGTCGAAGAGCGCATCCTGGACGTGTTGCTGCCACCGCCGCGGGATAGCTTCGGCGAGCCCGAGCCGGACCGTGATTCGGGCACGCGGCAGAAATTCAGGGTCAAGTTGCGCGAAGGCCAGCTCGACGACAAGGAGATCGAAATCGACGTCACGGTCAAACCGGTCGGCGTGGAAATCATGGCGCCGCCGGGCATGGAAGAAATGACCAGCCAGTTGCAGGGGCTGTTCCAGAACATGTCCAGCGACAAGAAGAAAACCCGCAAGATGACAATCGCGCAGGCGAAGAAGCTGCTGCTCGATGAAGAGGCGTCGAAACTGGTCAAGGAAGACGAAATCAAGTCAAAGGCGCTGGAGAACGCCGAGCAGAACGGCATCGTGTTCATCGACGAAATCGACAAGGTTGCGAAACGCGCCGAAACAGGCGGCGCCGATGTCTCGCGCGAAGGCGTGCAGCGCGACCTGCTGCCCCTGGTCGAGGGCTGCACGGTCACAACCAAGTACGGCATGGTCAAGACCGACCATATCCTGTTCATCGCCTCCGGCGCGTTCCACCTGTCCAAGCCCTCGGACCTGATCCCGGAACTTCAGGGCCGCTTGCCGATCCGCGTGGAATTCACCGCGCTGAACGCCGAGGACTTCAGGCGCATCCTGACCGAGCCAGACGCTTCGTTGACAACGCAGTACGCGGCGTTGATGAAGACCGAGG